>WNGL01006845.1_pt1 | contig 13408 bp, 14 predicted proteins | sample 5400591 | NCBI WGS metagenome assembly WNGL01 (sample SAMN13153377, study PRJNA577476) | soil metagenome | isolation source: 80 cm soil or saprolite under Garry oak tree replicate 1 | place: USA:California | collected 2016-06-15
CGGTGCTGGCGGACTTCCTCTCGTACGACGGCCTGCGGCTCCTCTTCGAGACCGTGCAGGGCCTCGAGGACGACCTCTCGCACCAGCTCGAGAACATCTTCATCGTGGTGAACGCCTACAACCAGACGTTCAAGATCGCGCGCGAGGCGCTGGCCGCGCTGCGCGAGCACTACGCGGAGTACGTCCTGAAGACCGTGGTCCGGCAGTGCACCAAGTTCGCCCAGGCCTCCAGCGAGGGCTCCCCGATCTTCTCCTTCGACTCGGACTCGAAGGGAGCGGTCGATCTGGAGGCGGTGCTGGACGAGGTCATGACGCGGGTAGCCGGAGCGGCAGGCGCGCGCGCCGGCGCTGCGGGAGCGGGAGCGTGAGATGAGGAAGGCCTTCGACGCGAACGTGCCGAAGTTGAGGCCGCGACTCAAGTCGGCGGTGGCCGCGACGGAGTTGCAGGAGCCCGTGCAGGCGGCCGACGAGGTGGAGGCGCCCGGCGAGAGCGAGAGCGAAGTCGAGATGGACGCGACCCCGACCCCGACCCCGACCCCGACCTCGACCCCGACCTCGACCCCGACCTCGACCTCGACCTCGACCTCGACCTCGACCTCGGCCTCGGCCCCGACCGTCGAGAGGGAGCTGTTCACCGAGTCCCCCGACGTCCGCTCGCGGCGGGAGCGGCTGCTGGCGGTGAAGCGCAAGGTGGCTGCGGCGGCGCGGCCGATGCCGCCCATGCCGGCGCTGCCGGAGACGCCGGCGCGCGCCGGCGAGAGCGCGCTGTTGCTCGTGCGGGACCTCGAGACGCAGCTCACCCGCACCCGCGAGGTGGAGCTGGCGCTGCGGGGCGACCTCGACGACGCCCGCGGCGAGCTGGCGCGCGGGGCGGCCGAGAGCCGCCGCGGCGCAGAGCGGCTGGCGACGGTCGAGCAGCAGGTGGAGGAGAAGCGCGCGGTGCTGGAGGAGATGCTGGCCGAGATGGGCGGCCGGGAGCAGGAGCGCGACGGAGCGGTGGCCCGGGCGCAGGCCCTCTCCGCGCTCGACGAGGAGCGGCAGGCGCTCCTCGACGCGGTGCAGGCCCGGGCCGAGAAGGCCGAGCTCGGCCGCGCCGAGGCAGAGGCCGAGGTGAACCGCCTGGGGAGTGAGCTCGACGAGCGGGCCGCCGACGGCGCCCGCCTCCGCGCCGCCCTTGCGCAGGTGACGCGCGAGCGCGACGACCTCGCCCGCGAGCTCGCCGAGGTGCGGCGCGAGCGCGACGAGCTCGCTGACGCGCGCAAGGCGCTCGAGCAGGTGCACGAGGCGCTCGCCAGCGCGCGGGCGCGGCTGGGCTGACAGCTGGGATAGTCCGGATCGACCGGCGGCGGGGGACAAGCCCCCGCCCTACGAAAGCGCTGATGCAGGGCGGGGGTTCATCCGGCGGCGGGGGACAAGCCCCCGCCCTACGAAAGCGCTGATGTAGGGCGGGGGTTCATCCCCCGCCGCACGTCCGCAAGGACTACGCGCTCTTCGGCACCATCGAAACCTGTGGCTGCGCCTGCGCCCCCGGCGCGCCCTGCCGCTTCATCTGGGACCGCGCGTCGTAGGCGGCGTATTTGTACGCTTCACCTAGCGTGGGGTAGTTGAACACCGCCTGGGTGAAGTAGTGGATGGTCCCGCCGAGCGCCATCACCGCGCTCCCCAGGTGCACCAGCTCGGACGCATGCGGGCCGATGCAGTGGACCCCGAGCAGCTCGCCGTCCTGGGGTGAGGCCAGGAGCTTGAGGAAGCCGACCGCCTCGCCGATGAGGTTCGCGCGGGCGTTCTCGGCCAGCTGCGTCTTCCCCACCACGTACGGCACGCCCCGCTGCTTGAGCGACTCCTCGGTCGCCCCGACCGACGAGATCTCGGGGATGGTGTAGATGCCGACCGGCAACAGGTCGGACACCTTCTGCTGGTACTTCTTGCCGAGGGCATGGGTCATGGCGACGCGCCCCTGCTCCATCGAGGTCGAGGCGAGGCCGGGGAAGCCGATGAGGTCGCCCGCGGCGTAGATGTGCGCGACCTTCGTCCGGTAGTGCTCGTCCACCTCCAGGTAGCCCTTGTCGGTGGCGGAGAGGCCGGCCGCCTCGAGGTTCAATGCCTCGACGTTTCCCACCCGCCCCGCCGCCACGAGCACCTTCTCGGCCACCACGCGGCAGCCGTCGCTGAGCGAGACGAGCACGTCGCGCTCGCCGACCTCGAGCTTGTTGGCCCGAACCTGCTGGCACATGTCGATGCCGGCCTCGCTGAAGAGATCCTGCATGGCGAGCGACAGCTCGGCGTCCAGCCAGGGGAGGAGGCGCGGCTTGGAGTCGATGATGGAGACGTGCACGCCGAGCGCCGCGAAGATGGAGGCGTACTCGCACCCCGCCACGCCGCCGCCGAGGATGGCGAGCGAGCGCGGCACCGTGTCGAGCATCAGGATCGAGTCCGAGTCGTACACGCGCTGGTGGTCGAAGGGGTAGATGGACGGGTGCGACGGCCGCGTGCCGGTGGCGAGCAGCACGACCTCGGCCTGGATCTCCTGCCAGCTCCCGTCGCCGACGGAGAGGCGGAGCGTGTGCGGGTCGACGAAGCTCGCCACGCCGCGGAACATCTCCACCCCGGCGTTGGAGAGCCGGCTCCGGATGCGCGAGTGCTCGCGCGCGGTCACGAGGCCGCGCCGCCCCATGAGCTCCGGCACGGTCACCGTGTCGGAGACGCGGAACTCGATGCCGTGCGCGTCGCGCGAGCTCGCCTGCTGGATGGCGAGGGCCGTCTCGCGCAGCGCCTTGGAAGGGATGGTGCCGGTGTTGGCCGAGGCGCCTCCCGGCACCGCCTCCTTCTCGACCAGCGCGACCTTCTTACCGTAGGAGGCGGCCTGCACGGCGCCGTGCTCGCCGGCCGGTCCAGACCCGATCACGACCACGTCGTAGTGGAGCATGGCCCGCTTATAATGATTTTTCTCCCGACCGACGATATTCTCCCGCGCCCCGTGAAGACCGTCCCGCAGAATCCCGTCCTGGGCGCCCTCCAGAAGAACCTCATGGTGGCGCTCGACGAGCGGAAGCAGGAGCTGCGCGCGGCAGGGAAGCGGCTCTTCGACTTCGGGCTCGGCGATCCGAAGGAGCCGACGCCGGCCTTCCTGCGCGAGGCGCTCCGCGCGGCCGTGCCGGAGGTCTCGCAGTACCCGAGCGCCACCGGGACGCCGGCCCTGCGCCGCGCCTGCGCCGGCTACCTCGCCCGGCGCTTCGGGGTGACGGTCGATCCGGACCGGCAGGTCGTCCCCGCCACCGGCGCCAAGGAGACCATCTTCCACCTGCCCTTCGCCTTCGCGGGCGGTGACGCGCGCCGCCGCAAGGTGGTGATGCCGGACCCGGGCTATCCCACCTACGAGGTCGGCGCGCGCTTCGCGGGGCTGGAGCCGGTGAAGGTGCCGCTCACGGCGGCGAACCGCTTCCTCCTCGAGCCGGCTGCGCTTCCCCCGGCGCTGCTCGACGAGACGCTCGTCTTCTGGGTGAGCTACCCGCACAACCCGACCGGCGCCATGGCGCCGCGCGAGTACCTGGCACGGGTGGGCCGGGCCGCGCTCGAGCACGGGTTCATCGTAGCCTCCGACGAGTGCTACGCCGACCTCTACTTCGCCGAGAAGCCCGCCTCGATGCTGGAGGTCCAGGTCGAGAACGCCGTCGCCATCCACTCCTGCTCCAAGCGGAGCGGCATGACCGGGTACCGCTCCGGCTTCGTCGCGGGCGATCCCGACCTCGTTGCCGTGCTGAAGCGCGCCCGCTCGCACCCGGGAGTCGCCTCGCCCGACTTCGTGAGCGCGGCCGCCGCCCAGGCCTGGTCCGACGACGCCCACGCCGCCGAGCGGCGCGAGCTCTTCCGAAAAAAGCGCGACCGCTTCCTCGCCTTCTTCCGCGAGCACGGGCTCGCCTGCGACGGCTCGGAGGCGACGCTGTACCTCTGGGTGCGGGTGCCCGCTGGGCACTCCTCCGCTTCCTACGCGGCGGCGCTCCTGGAGCAGGGGATCGTGGTGGCGCCGGGGACGGCCTTCGGCGCCGGCGAGGGGTACGTGCGGGTGGCGCTCGTGCCGACATTGCCGGAGTGCGAGGAGGCCATCCTGGCCTGGAGAGAGGTGAGGACATGAGTGAGCTCGTCGAGATCGAAAAGCGGGTGGCGGCGGCGTTCGCGGACCGCGCCCTCCTGTCGGACCCAGTCACGCGGCAGGCGGTGCTGCGCGCCGTCGAGGCGCTCGACCGCGGGGCGGTGCGGGTGGCCGAGAAGCGCGACGGCGCCTGGACCGTGAACGCCTGGGTGATGCAGGCGGTGAACCTCTACTTCGCCGTGACCGGCATGCAGACGTACGACGTCGGGCCGTTCCAGTGGCGCGACAAGATCCCGCTCAAGAAGGACCTCGAGGCGGGAGGCGTGCGGGCGGTCCCGGGGGCGGTGGCGCGCTACGGCAGCCACGTCGCCGCCGGGGCGGTGCTCCTGCCGTGCTTCGTCAACATCGGCGCGCGGGTGGGGGCCGGGACGATGGTCGACACCTGGGCCACCGTCGGCTCCTGCGCCCAGGTGGGCGAGAACGTGCACCTCGCCGGCGGGGTCGGGATCGGCGGCGTGCTGGAGCCACCCGGCGCGCGGCCCAACATCATCGAGGACGGCTGCTTCATCGGCAGCCGCTGCATCGTGGTGGAGGGGACGCTCATCGAGGAGGACGCCGTCCTCGGGGCGAACGTGGTCATCACCGCGTCCACGCCCATCATCGACGTGACGGGCCCGCAGGAGGTCATCTACAAGGGCCGCGTCCCCGCCCGCTCGGTGGTCATCCCCGGCACGCGCCCGAAGGCGTATCCGGCCGGCACCTTCCACATCCCGTGCGCCCTCATCGTCGGAAGGCGCAGCGCCGCGACCGACAAGAAGGTCTCGCTCAACCAGGCGCTGCGCGAGTTCGAGGTCCAGGTGTGAGCGGCGCGGGCGGCCTCGCCGAGGCGCTCGCCGCCCGGACCGCGGCGCTGTGCGCGATCCCCTCGCCGATCGGCGAGGAGCGCGCGCTCTGCGACGCGGTCGAGCGCGAGGCGCGCGCTCGCTTCCCGCGCGTGCAGCGGGTGAAGAACTCGCTCGTGGTGTGGGTAGATGGCGCGGCGGAGGCGAAGGGCGAACGCGACCTCCTCCTCCTCTGCGGCCACCTCGACACCGTCCCCATCCACGCCGAGGACCTGGGCCGCTTCCCGCGCCGCGAGGGCGGCCGGATCTTCGCGCCGGGCGCCTCCGACATGAAGAGCGGGGTGGCGGTGGCGCTGGAGCTCGCCGAGCGTCTGCCCCGTGCCGAGCGCGCCTTCGAGCTCGCGCTCGTGCTCTACGCGCTCGAGGAGGGGCCCTTCGCGGAGAACGAGCTCGGCGACGTGCTGCGCGAGGTCCCCGAGCTCACCCGGGCCGCGCTCGCGATCTGCCTGGAGCCGACCGACGGCGTGCTCCAGCTCGGCTGCGTCGGCTCCATCCACGCCACCATCTCCTTCATCGGACGCTCGGCGCACTCCGCACGGCCCTGGCAAGGCGAGAACGCCGTCCACCGGGCGGGCGCGCTCCTCGCCTACCTCGCCGAGCGACCGCCGCGCGAGGCGGTGAGCGGCGGGCTCATCTTCCGCGAGGTCCTCTCCGCGACGCGCATCGAGGGCGGGCGGGCCCGCAACGTGGTGCCCGACCACTGCACGCTGAACCTCAACTTCCGCTTCGGCCCGGACCGGACCCTCGCTGACGCGGCCGACGAGCTGCGCCGGCTGGCCCTCGCCCACGGCGCCACCGCCGAGCTGACCGACCTGTCCCCGGCTTGCGCCGCCTACGCCGACCACCCGCTGGTGCGCCGCCTCATCGAGCGCACCGGCGCCGCCGTGGAGCCGAAGCAGGCCTGGACCGACGTGGCGCGCCTGGCGGCGGCCGGTGTACCCGCCGTGAACTTCGGTCCCGGCGCGACCGCGCAGGCGCACCAGACCGGCGAGTGGGTGGAGGTCGATGCCATCGCGCGCTGCTACCGCGCGCTGGAGGCGTTCCTGCGGGTGCCGTAGCTCGAGCGCCGTTCTGCGGCGGGGGATGAACCCCCGCCCTACGGCGACACATACGTAGGGCGGGGGCTTGTCCCCCGCCGCCGCCTCTCACTCCGGATCCCCCATCCGGCCCTCCGCGCGCCCGAGCAGCTTCTCCAGCGCGGGCCCGAGCCCGGGGGAGAGGCCGACCACGGTCCCCACCAGGCGGCCGCGCGCGTCGAGGGCGAGGAAGGTGGGCACCTGCGGGATGCCGGCCCGCGCCGCCGCGGTGGGACCGCCGGTGAGCACGAGCGCGGTCCCGGGCGGCGGCGCTTCGCCGAGGCGCCGGGTGAGCTCGGCGCGGTCCTGGTCGATGGAGACGGCGTAGGCCACGACACGCGGGTGTCGCGCCAGGACCGTGCGCGCCCGCTCCGCCGCCGGTCCGCAGGGGGTGCACCAGGTCGCCCACAGCTCGACGAGCCGCACGGGCCCCGGGCCGCCCACCACGAAGCGCTCGCCGGCGAGTGTCTCGGCGAGGAGGGGCAGCTGCGGGTCGGCGCCTCCGCCCCCTCCCCACGCGCGGCGTCCACACCCGGTGGCGAGCGCGAGCGCAGCGGTGGCGGCGGCGGCGATGGACCTCGTCACCTCGTCAAGGTCGCCCGGCGCCCGCCCCGGCGCAAGCGGCCGTGGCGGTGCGCGGCCGCGCTTCCTATGCTCCAGCCGTGCGCGCTCGCCTCTCGGCCCTGCTCGTGGCGACGGTTCCCTTCCTTGCCGTCGCGCAGGACGAGGATCAGGTGTACTCCGAGCCGCCCTCCGCAGCGCGCTTCCACATCACGGCCTGGGGCGGCTCGTCCCTCGACACGACCGCGAAGAGCCCCGGCGCGGCGCACGTCGGTGGCGAGCTCGCCTACGCCTTCGAGGCAGCCGACCTCGGGATCCTGGCGGAGGGCTACCGGCTCGGCGATCGGGCGCGCACGCCGTGGGCGCCGGTGGTGCTGGCGCGCTTCCTCCAGCGCTTCCAGACGCTGCGCGGTTTCGAGGCGACGCTCGGCTTCGGCCTGGGCGTGGGCCGCACGAAGAGCTGGATCGGCTGGTACCAGGTCGCGCTGGGCGTGCGGCTCCTGGAGGGGCCCCTGTTCATCGCGGGCGAGCTCGGGTTCGAACAGCTCGACCTGCTGCGCCTCGCGGCTGGCGTAGGCGTGCGCTTCTGATCCTGGGACCGCTCCCGCTCCGCCCGGGGCGCGACGCCCCGTCCATGGCGTTCACGCTGGGAGATGACCCCGTTAGACCTCAGCGCTCGAAAGGGGAATACATGAACCGTCTCTTCACGCTCGCCGTCGCCGCCTTCCTCCCGCTGGCGTCTTCCGCCGAGACCACCACCTGGACCATCGATCCCGTCCACTCCACCTCCTCGTTCGCGGTGAAGCACCTCGTCATCACCACCGTGCACGGCCAGTTCGGCAAGACCACCGGCACGGTCCAGTTCGACGAGCAAGACCCGACGAAGTCGAAGGCCGAGGCGACGATCGACGTCACCACCATCAACACGCAGAACGACAAACGCGACGCAGACCTCAAGTCCCCCAACTTCTTCGACGCGGCGAACAACCCCACCATGACCTTCAAGTCCACCAAGGTGGAGAAGACCGGCGCCGACAAGTTCGAGGTGACGGGCGACCTCACCATCCGCAGCCACACGAAGCCGGTCACGCTCGAAGCCACCGTGTCGCAGCCGGTGAAGGGGATGCAAGGCGAGCTGCGGCGCGGCTTCAGCGCCACCGGCCGCATCAACCGCAAGGACTTCGGGCTCAACTATTCGAAGGCGATCGAGGCCGGGCCGGTGGTGGGCGACAGCGTCGACCTCCTCATCGAGGCTGAGGCGGTGAAGGCCCAGCCCGGAGCGACCGCCAAGGCGAAGGCGGCCAACGCCGAAGAGAAGAAGCAGCCGTAGGGCATCGCCCGCTGGCCGGCCGCGCCGTCCGCGGGGCGGACCGGTCGGCCGGGGCGGTTTCGCCGACGCGGGGCCTTCGCGCGGGCACGCCGGTTGCTCTGCCGCGCTGAATGCTCGAAGGCGCAGCCAGTCCCATCGACCTGCCGCGCGAGCGGCTCCTTTCCCGTTCGTGTGGGCGTGCGATCCGGCCCGCCTCTCGTTCACACGACGCGCCGGGTGGGGAGACCCGGTCGTGAGGCGAGCTGCGACGGCCTCGGCGTGCCACGAGCGCCTGGAGCAGCTCGGTGTCCGGGTGCTCACGGACGCGGAGCTGCTGACGATCCTTCTGTCGCCCACGGCAGGGATGAACTCCACGCGTGACGCCGCGCAGAGGCTGCTCGACGCGTTGCCCATCTCGGAGATCGCCTGGGCGCCGGCGGAGCAGCTCCAGCAGCAGCCCGGTATCGGCCCGGCGCGCGCGGCCGCGATCGCCGCTGCGTTCGAGCTGGGCCGGCGGGGCGCGTGGTCGCCGCCGAAGCGCGGCGAGCGCGTCCTCGACCCGGCGCGGGTGTACGAGCTGATGCGGCCGCTCGCCCACGCGGAGCGCGAGGAGTTCCACACTGTCCTGCTCGACGTCCGAGGGCGCCTCATCAAGGCGGTGAAGGTGGCCGAGGGGTCGCTCACGCAATGCCCCGTGTCACCACGGGATGCGCTGCGGGAGCCGGTCCGCATCGGCGCGCACGGCGTGGTGTTCGTGCACAATCATCCGAGTGGGGACCCTGCCGCGAGCGTGGAAGACGGGGACCTCACGGAACGGCTGCGCGCGGCGTCCGACCTGGTGGGGGTCGTGGCGCGCGACCATGTGATCGTGGCGACGAGTGGGTATTTCTCCTTTGTCGAGGCGGGCCGCTGGCGCAGGTGACGCAGCGCGTCGGCAGTCAGCATCGCCTTGCTAGACGTTGCCGTCGGTCACGAACGGAGGAGCTTCGCAATGGCTGAAAGGAAACCTGCAAAGACGGGCACGCGGCAGTCCGCCAAGAGAACCACCGGCAAGGCGTCCAAGGGATTCACGGACGAGGAACGAACCGCGATGAGGGAGCGCGCCCAAGAGCTGAAGGCGGCCGCGCGCCGCGGCCCGCGCGCGGGCGAGGCGGATGGGGAAAGCGATGTGCTCGCGAAGATCGCCGAGATGCCGGAACGGGATCGGGCCCTGGCCGAGCGGCTCCATGCCATCATCAAAGCCAGCGCGCCAGCCCTCTCGCCGAGAACCTGGTACGGGATGCCCGCGTATGCCAAGGACGGCCATGTCGTCTGCTTCTTCCAGAGCGCGCAGAAGTTCAAAGCGAGGTACGCGACGGTTGGCTTCAGCGACAAGGCGAACCTCGACCAAGGCGCCATGTGGCCGACCTCCTTCGCGCTGAAGGAGTTGACCACCGCCGAAGAGGCAAGGATCGGCGCGCTCGTGAAGAAAGCGGTGAGCTGAGGACTGAGCCTGTGCCGAAAGGAGTTACGGTCATGTCGAGGCTTCGGGTAAACGCATTTGGAATATCTATCGATGGTTACGGCGCCGGTCCCGACCAAGACCTGGACAATCCGATGGGCGTCGGAGGTATGGCGCTGCACAAGTGGGTCTTCGGCACGAAGACGTTCCAGAAGATGGCCGCCGACTTCGCCGGATCGCTGATCGGCGACGAGGTCGGCAGAGAAGGCGTCGACGACGACTTCGCCGCGCGCGGTTTCGAGAACATCGGCGCCTGGATCCTCGGCCGCAACATGTTCGGGCCGCTGCGGGGCCCCTGGTCCGACGACAGTTGGAAAGGATGGTGGGGCAACAACCCGCCCTACCACGTACCCGTCTTCGTGCTGACGCACCATGCTCGCGCCCCCATCACGATGGAGGGCGGAACGACGTTCCACTTCGTTACCGATGGAATCCGTGCCGCGTTGAGACGCGCGACCGAGGCGGCTCGAGGCAAGGACGTCCGACTTGGCGGTGGCGTCGCCACCATTCGCCAGTACCTCACCGCTGGGCTGATCGACGAGATCCACCTCGCGATCTCTCCCGTGCTCCTCGGCCGCGGCGAGCACCTCCTCGCAGGCATCGACACGGCGAGCCTCGGCTACAAGTGCACGGAGCACGCCTCCACGGACCACGCCACGCATGTTGTCCTGACGAAGGTGACGAAGTAACCCGTGAAATGGAAGCGCGGCGAAGCTCCTTGACGTTGCCCTTCTGCCGAAGCTTCGGCAGAAGGTCCCCCAGCAGCGCGTCGAGGTCGATTTCGGACGGCTCGCTCTCCGCCCAGTCGTCGGTGCGGAGGAGTTCCGTCAGCGCTCGACCGCGGGGAAGCGGGCCAGCTTCTCCGTAGCGTGGGCGTCGTGCGACGGGACGAGGCGCATGTCGGGAAAGCGCGCGTGGATCGCTGCCATCCGCTGGATGTTCTCGCGCGCCCCGCCGCCGTCGGCATCGACCAGCGTCCGCGAGAGCCACGGCCGCTCGGCGGGGATCTCGAGCCCCTCCATCTGCCAGACGAGATCGCCGAGGAGTGCGTAGCGCGTGCCCGATGGCAAGGCGATGAAGGCGATGATGGATCCCGGCGTGTGGCCCGGCGCCGGCACCAGCACGACGGAGCCGTCTCCCCACACGTCATGGCTCCTCGGAAAGCCCAGGTACGGCCCTCCCTCGAACCGGTAGACGTGGTACGGGAGCGCCCCGAAGCTGCGCGCCAGCGCGCTCATGCTGGCTCCGCTGTTCGTGAAGTCGCGCTCGGCCTCGTCGATCCACACCGGCACGCCGGGCAGGTCCGGCAGGCCGCTGACGTGATCCCAGTGCACGTGCGTGAGCACGACGCCGGCCAGGCGCCGCGCGTCGTATCCCCCGGCGGCGAGCTGATCGGCGGCCGGGGTGCCCTTGCTGTACTTGCTGAGTGCCCTCACGAGCCACGGGCTCCCTTGCGCCTGCCGATCGACGTCTCGACCGAACCCGGTGTCGAAGAGCAGATCGCCGCGCGGGTGATGGACGAGCACGGCGGTCATGCCGAAGTCCCGGGCCTCGCCCCACCTTCCCCCCCGGTAGGCGAAGGCCGCCCGGGAGTGCATCGCCCCGGTCGGAAGCGCCGAGAGCGTCATCTCGGCCGGCGGAGCGGCTTTCGGCAGGGCGGTCTCCGCCAGCGGCGGCACGGGGAGCTTCGCAGCCGTGAACGTGAGCGCCAGGGCGCCCAGGCCGAACGCGAGCACCATCAGGAGGACGGCAAGCGCCTTCTTCATGCGCCATTTGTAGCCGCTGGCGGGTCTCGCGGTCATCTTCCTTCCTTCGGCTGATCCGATCTCTTCAGGCGCTCCCGCTCCGCGCCGCCACGCGCTCGGGCACCCGGTCCGCCAGCGCAGCCGACCGCGCGTGCCGTGCTACGCTCCGCCCATGCGCGCCCTCCTCGCCGCCGTCCTCATCCTGCTCGGCGCCCGGCCTGCGCACGCCTGCAGCGCCTTCCTGCGCGAGGGGCCGACCGGTCCGGTGATGGGCAAGAGCTACGACTGGGACGACGAGCGCGGCCTGGTCCTCGTCAACAAGCGCGGGATGGCCAAGCGCGCGCTGGTGCTCTCGCCGGGCCAGGCGCCCGCGGCCTGGCGCAGCCGGCTCGCCTCCCTGACGTTCAACCAGTACGGGCGCGAACTGCCGAACGGAGGCATCAACGAGGCGGGGCTCACGGTGGAGGTCCTGATCCTCCCCGAGACCGCGTACGAGAAGCCGGACGGCCGGCCGGCAGTGACGGAACTCGGCCTGGTGCAGTACCTGCTCGACCAGGCCTCGACCACGGCCGAGGCCATCGAGCTGGCGCAAAAGGTCCGCGTCGCTCCGGCCCATGCCCAGATCCATTACTTCCTCTGCGATGCGGCGGCCTCCTGCGGCGCGCTGGAGCTCCTGGGCCGCAAGCTGGTGGTGTCGAGCGGCGATGCGATGCCGGTGCGCGCCGTGACCAACAGCCCCTACGCCGAGTCGGTCCGGGCGCTCGCGCACCCGAAGCACGTGTCGCGCTCCCTGGCGCGCTTCGCCCGGCTGGCCGGTCAGCTCCGGGACGCCCCGGAAAGCGATCCGGTCGCAGCCGCGTTCGCGGTCCTCGATTCGGTCCGCTTTCAGGGCTCCACGCAGTGGCAGATCGTCTACGATCTCGGGGCGCGGCGGGTCCATTTCCGGAGCCTTCATCATCACACCGTCAAGACCGTCGCGCTCGGCGCCTTCCCGCCCGCCTGCGGCGACCCGGTCATGATGCTCGACATCGCCTCGGACCAGGCTGGCGACGTGACCTCGGCCTTCGTCCCCTACCGCGAGGAGACGAACCGCGCGCTCGTCGAGGCGACGCTCCGGTCCAGGCGCGCCGCGCTGCCGGCGGGGACCGCGCAGCGCGTCGCCGCTCACCCGGGCGCGATGGTGTGTTCGCCGTGACGCGGGCGCGTCGCGGCCACCACGGTTCCGGTCAGCGAATCGGCCACTGGATCTTGGTCCGGTAATCAGCCGGTTCTCGCACCTGCTGCGGCCCGCGTCTTCACTCCTCACCTCCCTCGCACGTGATGCTCGGGTCCGCCCCGGGGGGAGACTCCAGCCGGCTGCGGACGGCCGCCTCGATGAGCTTTCGCGGGGGCACGCCCGCGAGGCCGTAGAGGCGTCAACCCAGTCCGACGTTGGTCGGGGCCTGCGGCTCGATGTCGACGCCGTTCACCCGAACCGTGGGCGAGCCGGGGAATTCGAGCCGCGCCGCGTCGTCGGGCGTCGCGACCAGCGTCGTCTCGACGTCCGCTTGCGGCGCGCGTTCGCGAGCAACGTCCGCCACGAGCTCGGCGGTGCGCTCCCCGTGACTGCAGCCCGGGCTCATGAGGATCTGGATCTTCACGACCGGCGCTCCAGGACTACCGCCGCTTCCCGAGCGAGGCCAGCGCTTGCCGCGTTTCCACGCCGGAGGGGCTCTTGCCGAGCAGCTTCTGGGCGCCGCGGAGGAGCTCACGGGCGGCGGCGGAGTCACCCTGGGCCAGGGCGGCCTGTCCGGTCGCGAGGGCGGCGGCGCCGCTGCGGGGATCGGCCGCGACCGCGCGCTCGCCGGCGCGGCGCGCGTCGGCGGGGTGGCCGGCCGCGAGCTGCGCCTGGGAGAGGGCGGTGAGCCCGGCTGCGTCATGCGGGAGGTCGGAGAGCGCCGCCTCGAGGTCGCGCGCCGCGCCGGCCGCGTCGCCGGCGGCCAGGCGGGCGCGGCCGAGCTCCAGGCGGGCGAGCGGGTGATGGGGATCGTGCGCGACCGCCTGCTCGAGCACCTGGCGCGCTTCGCCGGTGCGCCCGCGCTCGCGCAGGAGCCGCCCCAGATCGACCCGCGCCTCGGTGAGGTCCGGGGCGCGATCAGCCGCGCTCCTGAAGCGGCGCTCCGCGTCCGCCGGCCTCCGCTCGGCGAGGTCGAGCCGGCCGCGCGCGAGGAGCGCCACCGGGTGG
>WNGL01006847.1_pt1 | contig 13406 bp, 10 predicted proteins | sample 5400591 | NCBI WGS metagenome assembly WNGL01 (sample SAMN13153377, study PRJNA577476) | soil metagenome | isolation source: 80 cm soil or saprolite under Garry oak tree replicate 1 | place: USA:California | collected 2016-06-15
GGAGGGCCGGCTCGCGCCACGCGACGACGATCCGCTTCCCGGCCCGGCGCAGTCCGACGCCGAGCGCGACCTGCGGCAGCCGGTCGGGCGAGGTGACGATGAGGTGGCCGTCCTGGAACGAGGAGAGCGTCTCGCGCACGCGATCGTAGAAGCGCAGCGGCTCGTCCTCACGGGCGATCGCCCGCTCGGTCGCCACGAAGGCGTCGAGCCGGGCTGCGGGATCGAACCCGCCCCCGACGAGCGCCGGCTTCTCGGCCAGGAACACGTACCGCGCGCGGATTGCGTCGCGCAGCGCGCAGGCGGCGCGGACGCGCTCCGGCGCCGCGCAGAGGGGCGCCCCGGCGCATGACGGCTCCGCGGGTGCGCTCGCGCCCTCGCACGCCTCGGCCGCAGCCGCCGCGGCGTCCGCGGGCACGGGCGGAAGTCCGGAGGGCGAGGCGGCAAGCGTGAGGGCGGCGGCGAGCGCGATCGGGACGAGCATGTGGGACGGGAGCACGGGCGAGCCCAGGGCCGGAGCGCCGAGCTCCGTGCGTGTCCTCACCAACCGCCGCCCGGGCGGGGTGATTCCGGAGAGGGACCGGGCGTGGGGGAGGCGGCCGGGGGAGCGCCTGGCTGCCGCCGAGCGTCATGAGGCGAGGAACGGGGCGAGCGCGTCCGGGAATGCCTGCGCGAGCTCTGGGGGCGCGTCCACCTTCCGCCCCTCGACCATCCCCTCGAGCATCTTCGCGTTCGCGGCCGCCTGGCCGCGGAAGTGGTTGTTCGTCACCACGTAGACGTCGGGCGCGCCCGGGGAGGCGGCGAGCGCCTTCACCCGCTCCGCCCACGGCTCGAGCTCGCCGGCGGCGTACAGGTAGTCGTACCGCGCGTCGCGCCCGGCGCCCTTGCGAAACCAGTCGCGGAAGTTCCGGCCGTGGATCCGGACGTAGGCGACCGGCGCCGTCACCCGCGCGCCGGGCCGCATCGAGCTCCGGAACATGGGCTGGTCCACGTTCACGATCCCCGCGCCGGCCGCGGCGAGCTCCCCGAGCACCTCCGGCGCGTCCCACGACGCGTGGCGAACCTCGACGACGAGGGGCAGGCCGGCGAACGCCCGGAGCACGCCGCGGAGCCACTCCTCGCTCGCGGGGTCGCGCCGGAACGACCAGGGGAACTGGAGAAGCGCGGCGCCGAGCCGTCCCGCCTCGTGGAGCCGGTCGAGGGCGGCCCGCGCGACGCGGACGTCCTCCGCGCCGAACGCCTCCGCGCGCTCGTGGGTGAACCGGCGCCACACCTTCGCGCCGAACCGGAAGCGCGGTGCCTCCGCCACCCGCTCGCACCAGCGCGCGGCGACGTCCGCGGTGAAGGGTCGGTAGAAGGTCGCGTTCACCTCGACCGTCGAGAACCAGCGCGCGAGGTATCCCAGCCGATCGAACGAGCGCGTCGCGCCGCGCGGATACACGACGCCCGACCAGTCGGGATACTCCCACCCTGCCGGCCCGAACCGGATCACGTGCGCGTCTCCCCGCACGCGTGTACCCGCCCGACGGGACGCGGGCAACGCCCGGAGCGCGCAGGCCCTCCGGTCGGGGCGGACCCAGCGATCCCCTCCCCCCGTTCGGATAACATGCTCGCGATCGGAGCCGCATGGCGAAGCGCAAGCAGCCCCAGCCGAGCTCGGAGCCCGAGCACGAGGTCACCTGGACCGCGATCCCGCGGTTCCCGTCCTCGTCCGAGAAGCACGCCTACCTGCTCGCGCTCGCCGGCCCCCAGTTCGGCGAGATGTTCGCGCTCGCCCCCGGGCGCGACCTCGTCCTCGGCCGCAAGGACGACGTCGACGTGCAGCTCCGGGACGACGGGGTCTCGCGCCGACACGCCACCCTCCGCGTGGAGGGCGAGGGCGCGCTGCTCGTCGATCTCGGGAGCGCGAACGGGACCTACGTCGACGGCAAGCGCGTCCCCGAGGCGCGCGTGACCGACGGCTCGCGCATTCAGATCGGCGCCCACACCGCGCTCAAGTTCATCTGGGCCGACGAGGTCGAGGCCTTCTACCAGGTGCGGCTCGCCGAGGGCGCCTTCCAGGACGCGCTCACCGGCCTGTACAACCGGCGGCACCTCGACGAGCGGCTCACCTCCGAGCTCGCGGCGGCCCAGCGGCACGGCCGCGCCCTGTCGCTCCTGCTCGTGGACATCGACCACTTCAAGCAGGTGAACGACGCGCACGGCCACCTCGCCGGCGACGAGGCGCTGAAGATGGTCGCGTTCGTGCTGCGGGGCGCGGTCCGCAAGGAGGACGTCCTCGCCCGCTTCGGCGGCGAGGAGTTCTGCGTGATCGCGCGCGAGACGCCCCTCGACGGCGCCCTCGCGCTCGCGGAGCGCATCCGCCTCGCGGTGGAGCGGAGCCAGTTCACCTGGGAGGGGCGCCAGCTCGGCGTCACCGTCTCGGTTGGCCTCACCGTCTCGGTGGGTGCGGCCACCTTCGTCCCGGGTCGGAGCGAACGCGACCTGCTCGGCGCCGCGGACCGCGCGCTCTACGCGGCGAAGCAGCAGGGTCGCAACCGCGTCGTCGCGGTCGAGCCCGAGCCGACGCGCGAAGCGTCGTAGCCGCGCTAGCGTTGCGCTCCCAAATATCGTCACGTCGCGGCGGAGAAGGGGGCCGTACGAGCGCGTTTGCGCGCCGAGGGGACGAGCCCGAAGGTAACCGGGATCGGGCAACGAAGAGGGCGGCGGCCGGGACGTCGCCGTGAACGGGAGGCGTCGTGACGAGATCGGCTTGCGGCCGGCCGCGAGGTTCTCGTCGACGACCCACCCCGATTTCCCGTCGCCGGGCGCTTGACGTGTTTCACCGTCAGATGACCTCCGCGATGAAGGAGCGCGCGGGAATGCCGCTCCTGGCGCCGCAGCTCTCGCCTCGCGTGCGCTGAAGGCGTGCGAGGGGGTTCGCGAGGGCCCGCTCGCGTTCGCGCTCCCTGACGCGAATCCGTGCGTTTCAGGAGGCCCCGAAATCGCGTGAGATGCTCGCGCCATGACCTCCGCGCGCGATCTCTCCGCCCGCCTCGCCGACCTCCTCCACCGCGAGCGTGCCGCGCTCGGCGAATTTCTGGTGGCCCTCGCCGACTTCGACCGAAAGCGGCTCTGGGTCGAGCTCGGGCATGCCTCGCTCTTCTACTTCCTGCACCGGGAGCTCGGGCTCTCGAGCGGGGCGGCGTTCTACCGGAAGACCGCCGCGGAGCTCATCCAGCGATTCCCGGAGATCGTCGCCCCTCTGCGCGACGGGCGACTTTGCATGACGAGCGTCGTCGAGCTCGCGAAGGTCCTCACGCCCGAGAACCGTGATGAAGTCCTGCCGCGGTTCTTCCATCTGTCCAAGTCCGGCGCGAAGGCGGTCTCCGCCGCGCTCCGGCCGAACGAGGCCGCGCCGCACCGCGCGGTCGTCACGGCCGTGCGTTCCACGGCGGCCGCGACCGCCCTCGCCGCGCCCGTCCTCGCCGCGCTTGCCGCGCGGGACCCCATCCTGGAATCCCCGTTTCATCTGGATGAAGCGCCGCGTGCCAACCCGGTCCAGCCGACTCCACCCCTCCCGGCCTCCCCGCCGCGCACCACCGTCGAGCCGCTCACGGCGGACCTGAGGCGGTTCCACGTGACGGTGTCGCGCCGGTTCATGGAGAAGCTCGCGGCCGCTCGCGCCGCCCTCTCCCACTCGCATCCCGGCGCCAGCGAGGACGAGATCCTCGAGGCCGGGCTCGACCTCCTCCTCGAGCGACACGCCAAGCGGAAGGGGCTCGTCGAGAAGCCGCGGCGCGAGCCGCCGCCCGCGAAGCCGGATCACGTCCCCGCCCACGTGAAGCGTGCTGTCTGGCTGCGCGACGGGGGGCGCTGCCAGTGGGCGTTGGACGGAGGCGGCATCTGCGGCTCCACCCACCAGGTCGAGCTCGATCACGTGATGCCGCGGGGACGGGGCGGGCCGCCGACCGTCGAGAACACGAGATGCCTTTGCAAGTTCCACAACCAGCTCGCCGCGCGTCAGGTCTACGGCGACGCGTGGATGGACAGGTTCTCGCGGGGAGGAACCACAGGGGAACCCGTCGCGGTTTGGTCGGCTTCGCCGGGTTCGGCGCGGTCGCGCCATCGCGTGCCGGTCGCGCAACCGCGATGTGACGAATCGTGAGGGCGCGCTAGCGGAGCGTCCCGCCCGAGGCCTGCAGCACGCGCAGCGCGGCGACCTGTGCCGAGAGCGCCTCGGTGAGCTGCCCGACCTCGGCGTTGCGGAGCTGCGCGGCCGCGTCGGCCTGCTCGACCGCCGTCGCGGAGCCCGCGCGGTAGGAGACGTCCACGAGCCGCTGGTTCTCGGCGGCGAGGTCGCGCTGCTCCTTCGCCTTCGTCGCGTTCGCGCGCGCGCTCTCGAGGTCGAGGAGCGCCTGGCCGACCTCGCGCCGGGCGGTGAGCTCGGTGCTCGAGAGGTTCGCCTGCGCCTCGGCGATCTTCGCGTTTGCCTCGCGATAGTTCGCCTCGCGGAGGCCGCCGTCGAGGATCTTCCACTGGAGGGACAGCCCGACCGACCAGAGCTCCTGGCCTGTGAGGCCCGCGACGTTCGCGTCCTGGTAGTGCCCGAAGGCGGAGACGTTCGGGAAGTACGAGCCGACGATCGCGCTGTGCTGCGACTCGGCCGCGGCGAGCGAGAGCCGCGCAGACCGCACGTCGGCGCGGTCGCGGAGCGCGGACTCGATGAGCTTCGCGGTGTCCGCCGGGGGCTTCGGCTCCTCGGGGGAGACGACGTCGAAGTCGGGCGGGCTGTCGATGAGCTGCGCGAGCGCGAGCCGCGCCGACTGGTAAGCGTTCCGGGAGCGCAGAACGTCCTGCTCGGCGCGGGCCCGTTCAATCTCGGCGCGCAGGAGCCCGACCTTCGCGATGGTGCCTGCCTGGTAGCGGACCTTCGCGTCCTTCTCCTGGCGCTGGGCGATCTCGAGGAGCCGATCCGAGATCTGCGCCGCCTCCCGCAGAGTCGCCACGCCGTAGAACGCGTTCGCGGTGCCGAAGAGGATCTGCCGGCGCGCGTTCTCGGTCGTCTCGCGCGCCGCGTCGCTGCCGTGGGAGGCCGCCCGGATCCCGAACCAGAGCGCCGGCGAGAAGAGCACCTGGCTCGCGTCCGCCGTACCCTGGAGCTGGTTCGCCGGCACCACCGTCACGTCGATGGTGTTCAGGCTCGGCGCGGTCGCGGGATAGCCCTGCGTGTTGAGCGAGACCGGGAACGGCAGAGAGACCGCCTCGCCGTTGTGCGTGTAGGTCCCGCCGAGGGTGATCTGCGGCAGGTATCCGGACCATGCCTTCCAGTAGCCCTGCTCGGCCTGCTTCAGGCGCGCCGCCGCGGACTTGAGGTCGTTGTTCCGCTCGTCGGCGAGCCGGAGCGCCTCGTCGAGCGTGAGGCGGCGTCCCGGCTGGGGCGGCGCGGCCAGCGCCTGGGCGTCCCGGGACTGCGGGGGCGGCTGCGCCGCGGGGGGCTGCGCAGGTGCGGGCGTGGGCGCCGCCTTCGGCGCCTGCGCGACGGCGAGGGAGAGGGCGATCGCGAGGGAGACGGGGCTCATTGAACCGTGCGATTACCGCCCGGAACGCGGCCCGTCAAGCGTCTCGGCGGCCGCCCGCCCGCCCGCTACTTTCCGCCCGTGAGGTCCTCGACCTCGGCCTCGATGTCCTTCTTCTCGTCGGCCTCCGGCTTCATCTTGAGGAACCGCTTGAACTCGTCCGCCGCGCGCGCCTTCTGGCCCTTCTCCTTGTAGAGGTAGCCGAGGAAGTAGTGCGGCATCGGGTTCTCCTTCTCCTCCTTCGCCGCCCGCTCGTAGAGCGGGAGCGCCGCCTTCGCGCCCTGCGAATCGTGCACCGCGCGGGCGAGCCGGTAGTGGACCTGCACCGCGTTGCCGTCGATCTTGAGCGCCTCGCGGTAGATCCGGATCGCCTCCTCGTTCGCGCCGAGCTTCGCGCGCGCGTCTCCGAGCGCGATCCGGTACTTCGCCGTCTTCGGGGAGGCCGCGATCGCCCGCTCGTAGGCGCCCGCCGCGTCCTCGAACCGGTTGTTCGACATGAAGAGCGCGCCGAGCCGCTCGGGCGCCTCTGTGAGCTTCGGGTCCGCAGCCATCGCACCGCGGTACTCGTCGACCGCCTCCTGCAGCGCGCCCGACCTCTCGAGCCCGATGGCGAGGCCGACGTGGTTCTCCGCGCTCCGGGGCTCGAGCTGGACGGCGCGGCGGAGCGAGCTGACCGCGGCCGGCGTCTCGCCGCGCTTGAGGAGCGCGCGACCGAGCCAGAGCCGCGCCTCGGCGAGCTGCTCGTCCTCGGCCACCCCCGCGGTGAGCCGCTGCACCGCACCGGGGAGGTCCTCGCCGCGCTCGAGCTTCACCGCGCCGAGGCGCGTGAGGGCGAGCGCGTTCCTCGGCTGGAGGTCCACCGCCGCCTGGTACGCGACCTCGGCCGCGGGCAGCTCCTTCGCCTGCCAGAGGAGGTTGCCGTACAGCAAGCGGCCGTCGGCGCTGCGCACGTCGAGGGCGAGCGCCCGCTCGAGGCGGGCACGCGCGTCGGTCCGATCGCCACGGGCCACCGCGAGCTTCGCGAGCCCGAGCTCGGCGGGGGCGTACTCGCGATCGAGCGCGAGCGCCCCGGCGTACTCCTTCTCCGCGCCGGCGGCGTCGCCCTCGGCGGCCGCGAGCTCCCCGAGCAGCGCGTGCCCGGCCGGCTCGCGCGGCGCCTTCTCGACGGCGGCCGCGAGCTCGACCCTCGCGCTCGCGAGGTCGCCCGACGCGAGCGCGATCCGACCCAGCGCGAGGCGCGGCTCGTAGGCGCCCGGGTCCCGCGCGGCCGCGTCGCGGAAGAGCGCGGCGGCCTCGCCCGCCTTCCCGGAGGCCTCGAGCGCGGAGGCCCTCGCGAGGAGCAGGAGCGGATCGCCCGGGGCCTTCTGGAGCGCGGCCGTCGCGAGGCTCGAGGCGTCGAGCGCCCGTCCGGCGGCGGCGAGCGCGCGGATCCGGACCGCCGCGAGCGCCGGCATCCCGGCCGCCTGGCCGGAGACCGGCTCGAGCGCCGCCACGGCGCCGACCGCGTCGGCCCGGCGGAGCCGGAGCCGCGCGAGGGCGAGCCGCGGCTCGACGAGCTTCGGATCGGCCGCGAGGGCCTGCTCGAGCACCTTGTCCGCCTCGGCCGCGTGCTCCGAGGTGCGGCCGAGGAGGACGCCGCGCAGGGCGAGTGCCCGCGCGCGCTCGGCGGGCGCGAGCTTCGCGTCCGCGCCGTCCACGAGGATCGGAGCGAGCTGCGTCTCGGCCTCGGCGAGGTCCCCCGCCGCCTCGGCGAGGGTCGCGAGCTCGAGCCGGGCCCGCAGGTGCCCCGGCGCGGCCGCCAGCACCTTCTCGAAGGCGGCCTTCGCGCCGGCGGCGTCGCGCTTCGCCGCGAGGGCGAGCCCCGTCCCGAGCGCGCCGCGCGGCGTGCCGGGCTTGAGCGCGTCGAGCTTCCCGAAGACCGTGACCGCGCGGGCGGCGTCGCCGCGCGCGAGGGCGGAGTAGGCGAGCAGGGCGAGCACATCCGCGTCGGGGGCGGCGCGTCCCGCCGCCTGCTCGAGCGCGGTCTCCTGCGCCCCGGTGCCGGCGCCGGGCGTGGTGGCGAGCGACACGGCGAGCCGCGCGGCGAGCGCGGGGATCTTCCCCTGCTCCTCCTCGTCGAGCCGGTCGGCGGCGCGCCGCGCCTGCTCGAGCGCCGGGGCCGGCGCGCCATGGCGCAGCTCGAGCACCGCGACGATGTTCGCGTACAGCGCGGCCGCGTCGGCGGAGTCCGGATCGGCCGCGACCGCCCTCGTCGCCGCGTCGAGCGCGGCCCGGTCCGCCGCGTACTCCGCGCGCTGGAGCGCGGTCCGCGCGTCGCCGAGCTGGGCGACGAGCTTCGCGGTGTCGACGCCGCGGAACGCGCGCACGAAGAAGAAGCCGAAGCGGGTGAACCCGGCGCCGACCCCGATCCCGCCCGCGAGCAGCAGCACCGCCACCGGCACGAGGAGCTTGCGGAGGAGGTCCCAGATCCGCCCCTCTTCCACGCCGCCGCCCTCGACGATCTTCCCGCCCACCGCCATCCGGTCGCCGAACGGCGCGGCCGGCACCGCCGGCCCGGGCGCGGGCTCCGCGGCGAGCTTGCGGATCGCGTCGCCGAACGCGGGCACCGAGGCGAGCGCGGTCCAGCTCTCCTCGCCCTCGTTCGACGCGTCCTCGTTCCCGAGGAGCTCGCCCTTCTCGAGCATTTGGACGATCTGGTCGCTCTCGAACGGGCCGAAGATCTTCCCGGAGCGGCGGCGGACCTTGAACTTCCCGCCCGCCGCGGGCGCGCGCTTGGGCTTCGTGTCGGCGCCCTCCCCGAAGAGCATCTCGAGGTCGTCGCTCGCGGGCGGCGGAGCCGCCGAGGCGGGCGGGGGCGCGGCGGCGCGGGGCGGCGCGGGGACGGCCGGCTCGGCGAAGGGATCCGGCATCGGGGGCGCGGCCGGGAACGGCGCCGGAGGCGGCGGCTCACCGGCGACATCGACCTCGCCGAACCCGAGGTCGGGGGCCGGATCGGGCGGAACCGGGAGGGGATCCGGGGTGGCGAGGTCCGGGAGCGTCACGTCGAACGCCTGCGGCGAGGCGGGCCCGCCGAAGGGCGGTGGCTCCGCGGCCCGGAAGGGGGACGGCCCCGGGAACCGCGCCGCGGCGCCGCCCGGGGGCCCGAACGGGAACGGATCCGGCACGGGCGGGGTGGACGGCGCGGGGAGCGGGATCGCGGCGGTCGACCGGGAGGGCGCAGGCGGCGGGGGCGGGACGAGCACGGGGGGCGCCGGGAGGGGCACCGCCGCTCCGACGGGCGGCGGGCCCGCGGGCGCTGCGGCCGCGGCCGGCGCGGGCAGCGGCACCGCACCGCCGCCGGCGTCCCCGGACGCCTCCTTGCGGACGGGGAACGCGTTCCGGCACTTCGGGCAGCGCACGTTCACGCCGTTGGCGGGAACCCGCCGGTCGTCGATCGTGTACGAGACGCTGCAGTGCGGGCAGGTGACCTTCATGTCGCGTTCCCCTCGGTCTCGAACCTCCGGCGCAGCGCGAGGTACTCCTCGAGCTCGGCGGCGTTCCGTCCGTCTGCCACCCCGCCCTCCGCGGAGAGGCGCGCGTGGAGCAGCTCCTGCGCGATCCCGTCCGCGCCCTCCACGGCGAGGTCGGGCACCTCGGCGAGCTCGCCCGCCGCGATCGCGGTGTACCGGGCGCGCAGGTCGAGGTAGCGCAGGAACGACTCGACCACCTCGGCGGGCGCGAGCTCGGACCGTCCACCCACCTCCCGCACGAGCCGCGCGTGACGCAGCCGCTGCCAGAGCGCGGCGTCCGCGATCGTCGCGCCGGCGCGCGTCGCGAGCCCCGCCGGCCCGAGCTCGGAGGGGATCTCCCGGAACCCGTCGTCCGCCGGCGCGCGCGAGAGCGCCTTCAGCACCTCGACCGCGCGCCCGAGCGCGTCCGCCGAGAGGAAGTTGCGGATCTGACGGTTCGACTCGCGCAGCCGCGCCGAGAGCCGGCGCAGGAGGCGGAGCGCGATCTCGCCGTTGTTCCGGACGAGGTCGGCGAAGGCGACCTCGTCGATCTCGAGGATGCGGGCGGGCGCCTCCACGATCGCGGTCGCCGATCTCGGCTGCCCCTCGAGCAGCGCCATCTCGCCGAAGGCTTCGCCTGCCCCGAGCCGCGCGAGCGTGATCTCGCGGGTGCCGACGCGCTTCAGGATCCGGACCTCGCCGGACTGGATGACGTACATCCGGCTGCCGGGATCGCCCTCCTCGAAGATCACCGCCCCGGCGGGGAAATCACGTCCGTAGATGGCTGCGGCGGATGGCTCCGAGGCCATGGAGTGGCGCGAAGGTACCACCCGGTCGCCGGCCCGTTCAAGGACGGCCTCGGCGGCCGCCGGCGTGGTAGACGAGGGGTATGGCGGGGCTCGCCGACGCGCTGCGAGAGCGGCTCAGGGCATGGACCTTCGAGCTCGGCGGGCCGGGGACGCGCGCCCGAATCGACCAGCTCACGCCGCCGCGCAACGAGTACGGCGTGGACCCGTACGGCCTCGACGTCGACTTCGTGGTCGCGGCGATCGCGCCGCTCCTCTGGCTCTACCGGAAGTACTTCCGGGTACAGCTGCACGGCGCGGACCGCGTGCCGAGCGAGGGGAAGGTCCTCCTCGTCGCGAACCACTCCGGCCAGCTCCCCTTCGACGCCGCGATGATCGACGTCGGCCTCCTCGTCGACAAGGACCCGGCCCGCGTGGCGCGAGCGCTCGTGGATCGCTGGGTCCCGACCCTCCCCTTCGTCTCGACCTTCATGGCGCGCTGCGGGCAGATCGTCGGCACGCCCGAGAACTGCCGGCGCCTGCTCGCCGCGGGCGAGGCGCTCCTCGTCTTCCCGGAGGGGACGCGTGGCCTCAACAAGCCGTTCAAGGAACGCTACCGGCTGAAGCGGTTCGGGCACGGGTTCATGCGGCTCGCGCTCGAGTCGGGCGCGCCGATCGTCCCGATCGGCGTCGTCGGCGCGGAGGAGCAGGCCCCGGCGCTCGTGGATCTGAAGCCCCTCGCGCGGCTGCTCGGCTTCCCCGCCTTCCCGATCACCCCGACGATCCTCCCCCTCCCGCTCCCCGCGCGGTACCAGATCCGCTTCGGCGAGCCGCTCCGCTTCACGGGTTCGCCCGACGAGGACGACGCCGAGCTCGAGAAGAAGGTCGCGGTGGTCGAGCGGGCCATCGGCGCGCTCCTCGAGCGCGGCCTCGCCGAGCGCCGGAGCGTGTACCTGTGACGAGCTCGGGAGACGACGCGGAGCCGCGCTCCGCTTCAGTCGCCGGAGCCCGGGGGGGCGCCCCCGAAGCGCCCCCCGCGCCGGCCCTCCCCGGCACCGTCCTCGTCACCGGGATCTCCGGGAACCTCGGCCGCGTCGTCGCGAAGCTCCTCCACGGCGAGGCGTCGGTGGTGGGGCTCGACCGCCGGCCGTTCGCCGGGAAGCCGAAGGACATCGCGCACCACCAGGCGGACCTGCGCAAGGCGAAGGCGGAGGAGGCCTTCCGCCAGCACCGGATCGACGCGCTCGTGCACCTCGGGATCATGCACGACCCCCGGATGCCGCGGAGCGAGGCCCACTCGTTCAACGTGCTCGGGACCCACCGGATCCTCGAGCTCTGCGTCCGCCACGGCGTGCGCAAGGTGGTGATCCTCTCCTCCGCGAACGTCTACGGCCCCCGCCCGGACAACTCGAACTTCCTCCCGGAGGAGACGCCGCTCATGGCCGGCGAGCGGTTCAGCGAGATGCGGGATCTCGTCGAGCTCGACATGTACGCCCAGTCGTTCGTGTGGAAGTACCCCGAGCTCGAGACGGTGATCCTGCGGCCGGTGAACATCGTCGGCCCCACCGTCCGCAACGCGCCGTCGAACTACCTGCGCCTGCCGCGGCCGGTGACCGTGCTCGGCTTCGACCCGATGGTGCAGCTCATCCACGAGGAGGACGTCGGCCGGGCGCTCGTCCTCGCCCTCCGCCCGGGCCTGCGCGGCGTCTTCAACGTGACCGGTCCGGGCGAGGTCCCGCTCTCCTCGGTGCTGCGCGAGCTGGGCCGGCAGCCCCTCCCGGTGCCGCACCCGCTCGTGCGCGCGATCGTGCGCCGCGCCTTCGACGCGCGCCTGACCGGGTTTCCGCCCGAGGAGATCGACCACATCCAGTACCTCTGCGTGGTGGACGGCTCCCGCTTCGCCCGGGAGGCGGGCTGGATCCCCTCCCGCTCGATGCGCGAGACGATCCGCAGCGTCGGGTGAGCTTTCGGGATAGGAAGGAGGCGATGAGCGATCGCCTCTGCCGCGGCACGTTCCCCTCGCGCGGGATCCGCGCGATCTTCGTGCGCGTCGGCGACACCGCCCGGATGGCGCGCATGCTCCACGGCCTCTACCCGACGAGCGCGCGGCTCTTCGGCGAGGCGCTCGCCGCGGGCGCCCTCGTCGGCGCGCTCCAGAAGGACGGCCGGCGCGCGAACCTCCAGATCGAGTGTGACGGACCGATCGGCGGGCTCTTCGTCGACGCCGACGATTCGGGGAACGTGCGCGGCTACGCGCGGCACCCCGCGGTGCACTTCCCCGGTGACCCCGCCCGTGGCGCGCACGCGGCGCTGGGCGGCTCGGGGTTCCTCTCCGTCTTGCGCGAGCTCGGGGGCGGTCAGCACTACCGCAGCTCCGTCCAGCTCGAGGCCTTCGACCTCGCCGGCGATCTCCTCCGCTGGTTCGACGCGAGCGAACAGGTGCCGACGGCGCTCGGGATCGCGGTCACGCCCGCCGGCGCCGAGCCGCTCGGCGAGGTGGCGGGGCTCCTCGTGCAGCGGCTCCCGGGTGGCGACGACGCGGCGGTCGAGGCGGCGCGCCGGGAGATCGCGGGCGGCGCCCTCGAGCGCGCGGTCGCCTCGGGCGCGGGGGCCCAGGAGGTCCTCCGCGCCGTCGCGGGCGACGGGTTCGACCTGCTCGCGGACGTGGAGGTCGCGTACCGCTGCGGGTGCAGCCCGGAGCGGGCGAAGGTGGCGGTCTCGGCGCTCGGGGCGGAGGGCATCCTCGACGTCCTCGCGAAGGAAGGCGAGGCGGTCATCACCTGCGAGTTCTGCCGGACGCGCTACGTCGTCGGCGAGCCCGAGCTGCGGGACATTCACCGCCGGCTGCGCGAGCAGGCGACGTGATAGATTCGACCGATGAAGAGCAAGAGGACCCGTGCCCCCGCGCCACGCCCCGTGCGCCGCCGCGTGCCGAGCCGCGCCGCGCGCGCCCCGGTGATGTCGCCCGACCATCCCATCGGTGAGGGCGACGCGGACGGGTTCGCGCTCGACCGGCTCGCCGCACCGGCCCGGCTGAAGCGCGCACCGAAGCGGGGGGTCCGCGAGCTCGGGTGGGCCGCGTTCGGCGAGGTCGCGCGCGTCTTCGCCGGCCAGATCGCGCGCAGGTTCCGCCCCTCCGTCGTCGTCGGGATCGCGAAGGGGGGCGTGTTCGTCGGCGGCGCGCTCGCGGCGGTGCTCGGCAGCGACTTCTACCCGGTGCGGATCGAGAAGCGCCGGCGCGACCGCGGCGCCCTCCCGGAGCCCATGCAGGAGCTCCCGGACCTCCACGGCAAGCGGGTGCTCGTCGTGGACGACGTCGCGTCCACCGGCGCGACCCTCGCGAAGGCGCGCGCCCTCGCCCGGAAGGCGGGCGCGCGGGAGGTGCGGAGCGCGGTGCTGGTGGCGCGCCCGCGTGGCGCCCGGCCCGACTTCGCCGCGTTCGCGACCGACGAGCTCATCCTCTTCGGCTGGGACTACCAGCTCGATGCCGCCGGCGTCGGCCCCGAGGACCCCGGGGAGGTCGGCGTCTGACGAGGTCCCGGGATGATCCGGACTTGGACTTGGACCTGGACTTGGAC
>WNGL01042669.1_pt1 | contig 13406 bp, 14 predicted proteins | sample 5400591 | NCBI WGS metagenome assembly WNGL01 (sample SAMN13153377, study PRJNA577476) | soil metagenome | isolation source: 80 cm soil or saprolite under Garry oak tree replicate 1 | place: USA:California | collected 2016-06-15
ATCATGTGCGAATAGCCGAAGATCTCGTTAGCGCCGCGAACAGCAATCATAAGATGCACAAAGCCGACGAGCTCGCTCCGGACAAATGCGCCCAGGGTCCAGCCACCAACAAGTCGCGACACAATCAAATGCCTGCGCGGCGAAATCTCCAGATCCGGTAGCGCGAATACCTGCCGCTGTAACTGTACACACGCTTCCAATTCCTCGACGGTGGTACACTCGCGAATGGCGATCTCTTCGGGCATGCTGTTATTCTTTCGCAGGGCGCGTCGGCAGCTCAATCGTTATTCGCACGCCGCCCGTTTCACGATTCTCAATTTTCACGGCGCCACCCATCATATCAAGCAAGCGGCGGCAGATTATCACTCCCAGCTCGTCGACATTGGCCAGCTCCCCAGTCGAATTCTTACCATAATCGAGAACTGTCGCTGGATCCTCAATCGGGTCGCCCTCGTCCTCAATCCGAATGTGAAGGCGCGATGGCTCGACGATCATCGCATGCATCCGAACGCTTTGGCCGCTCTGGCCACGGCTGATGCTCCACGCGAGAAAGCTGTAAAGAATTTGTCGCAGTCTTCCCTGATCAGAGACAGTAGTCGTGAGTTCAGGGGCTAGATCGTATTCAACCTTAACCTGCTGTTTGTGTGCCAGGCGCACGACCGCGGCAGAACAATCACGCAACGCCTCGCGCAATGAAAACTCCTCCAGGAATAGTTCGGTTTGACCAGCTTCGATGCGAGATAGATCGACTAGTTGATTCAGACTCGTCTGCAATTGCAAACCCGAATCCTGAATCTTCTGACAGAAGCGACGCTGAGTTTCTGATAGCTGCTCCTGATCGAGGAGAATCTCGCTAAAGCCGAGAATGGACGTCAGTGGGGTCCGCAATTCGTGAGACATGCGCGCAAGAAACAGCGAACGATAATGCGACACGCGTCGCAGCTCTCGGTTTGCCTCCTCCAGGGCCGCCGTGCGTCGCTTCAGCTCTTCGATCAGATGCTCGACGTGATCGTTCCGGTCCGCTCCAGCCGGCGAGCTGTCCTCGGTTGCGATAGACTTATTTTGTTCCGATTGATTGAGCCTGCTGCTCGTCTCTTCACGCATTGATACCCGGCAGGTCGCTTCACTGTTGCCGACGATCTTACCCGCAAACGATCTGAAGTATTCGGTGCGTCAACTATAGGGCTGGTGCTTATCCGTGTCAAAGATAGTCTGGAGGCTCTTGTCATCAGCCTCCAGGCGCGCGACTCCTGCCTCTGGACTTGTGCTATGATGCTCGCGGCCCCATTGCAAACTCCGGTGGGGCGGTGATAGTTTCTCGAGCCGGGAATGAATGGTCAATTGAGCGAGCATCCGCTCGCCGAACTCATCAGCGAAATAGCCGCTAAGAACCTGTCGGGCGCGTTGCGCATTACACGTGAGCGCGTCAAGGCCGTCGTCTATTTCGAAGCGGGTAAATTGACTTATGCCACGGCGAATCTCCGCGCCTACCGCCTGTCGGAATATCTTGGGAAGCGTGACCTTGTTTCGCGAAAAAAGATCGCTGAGGCTAAACAAGCGCAGTCAGACTTTGCGCTGGCTTCGGCCCTTTTGGCCGATGGAGTTCTGACTCGCGAGGCCCTTGATGAGACCCTCAACCAGCAGGTCGCCGACGTTCTGCGGGTGCTGCTTCTCTGGTCGGACGGCGAGTGGAATTTCGACAGTCGCGTTCGGCAAAGCGACGCAACACGCGTGAAGGTTCCAACAAGACAACTTCTGATCGAGAGCTTGCGCCGCATGGAGCTCCAGTTTGCTAAATCAAGGCTGCAAAATCCACGCGAGATGATCTCACTTGCTCGGGTTGCTCCTAAGGAATTAAGTCTTTCCCCAACCGAGGGCTTTCTGTTGTCTCGTGTCGGCACTCCGGTCGCAGTGGGTGAACTCACCGCGGTCAGCGGGCTGCACGAACCAGACGCGCTGCGAGCGATCTACGGACTGGTCGTTACCGGCTTCCTGCAACGCGAATTCCGACCACATGCTTTCAAAATGGAGGCAGGCCCGGCCAGCGCCGGGGCGGAAGAGATTTCTGTAGCAGCGTCTTCGACTTCGGTCGTTGATCAATCCCCCGCAGCCCAGACTTCACCACCGGAGCGTGACAAGAAACTGGAGGTAAGTGAATTCGTTGAGCAATTGGACCAGGCAACAAATCATTATGAAGTGCTGAAGGTTCCAATGTCGGCGGACGCGGTTGAGATAAGGGGCGCCTATCACGCGTTGGCCCGACGCTTCATTTGCGACGGACCTACGACGCGAAACTTGCCGCTCTTAAGCGAGTTCGCGATTCAGTTCAATCAGAATCTTTGGGAGCGAAGGGATGGGGAACATCCCGGGACGGTAAGACCGAAGTCTCGGGCCGTGCCGGCGACAACGTAGAACTGGCCGAGAAAAGATTTCAGGAAGGATTGGCCGCGTTGCAACTGGGACAAACGGGCGTTGCTATTTCCTGTTTGTCGGCAGCGGCGCGGGCTGCGCCGGACCAGCCGAGGTTTCGGGCTTTCTACGGCCGCGCCCTTGCCGGTAACCCAAAAACCCGGCGGCTCGCCGAAGTTGAATTGCAGGCTGCGATCAAGCTGGATGCGAGGAATGCATCCTATCGCGTGATGCTGGCGGCTCTGTATCGTGATCTCGGCTTTTACCGCCGCGCGCTGGCAGAGTTGGAGCGCGCCCTTTCGCTCGATTCGCAAAATGCCGAAGCGCGTGAGATGCTTCGAACGCTGGAATTGAACAAACCATGAGGTCATCGGTTCAGAAAGACATTGAGCGAGAAGTTTTCCTGACCATCGCCCGGAAAACGGACGAATTCGAAGCCTACTCGCACGGGCACGCACAACGGGTGGCAACTCTGGCTGATGAAATCGGCAAGATTTTCAATCTGGCGTCAAAGGATCGTCATTCGTTGCGAGTCGCTGCGTTGTTGCATGATCTGGGTGAAGCGTCGATGAAACGCGATTACATAAAGCGAGCCGGGTCGCTAACCGATGAAGAGCGACTGGACCTTGCGCGACATCCGATCATCGGCGAGAGCGAGGTCGCAAGTGTCGGCGCGGATCGCGCTGCCCAATTGATCATACGCTGGCATCACGAGTGGTGGAACGGCGGAGGCTATCCGGACGCCTTGCGGCGACAAGAGATTCCCCTAGCCGCGCGCATCTTGAGGGTTGCTGATTCGTACGCGTCCATCACCGATGCTCGACCGTTTCGCCCCGCGATGTCGGAACGGAAAGCACGTCAACACCTGACCGATTGGGCCGGCATCGAATTCGATCCTAAGACCGTTCGCGCTCTTCTGTCACTGGGCCCTTTGCAGGAGCTGGAATCATTTGCTGTGACCCAGACTGACACGGGTGAAGAATCGCAGGTAGGCTTGAGTTTGTCTCGCGAGCCGGATCTTTTCTCGTCATTCAGTCGCTAGGCTCTCTTAGCTCTTTGCTCTTTGCTCTTTGCTCTTTGCTCTTTGCTCTTTGCGCTTTGCTCTTTGCTCTTTTGTCGAAAGTGAATCACATCGTGGCTTATAACACTGCTGGAACATTTCCCAACGGGTGGCTGGCATTTGAATTAAGCGTTCTACGCCGCCTGAAGTTTGCTTCAGTGGCGCTGCCATTAACCGGCGAACCGGATCTCTGCGTCTATCTCAAGCACTGGAAAGCGCGCGTGGCAACCAACGATCCGATGCTTTGGGCCTTCACAAAGGCCACCGCACTTGTCGAGAACCCTTCGGAACGACTCTCTGAAGAAGATATCGACGCGGTGCTGGACGATGCTTACATTCCGCGTGATAAGCTCAACAACCCTTCGGCACTGAAGTGGTTCAACGAAACAGACGCCTGTTGGTTTGACAACGTCCGCTTCAACGCCGAAAGGCTTGAATCGCCTTACAAGCGCGCGCTGGCTCTGACAGTCGGCATGATGGTGGGCGATTACGTGCTTTCGTTTGATGAAGAGACGCGCCAGCTTCGCGAGCCGCTTTCGTTGTCAAAAGTTTTCCGACAAATGGCCGAGACGCTGCCCTACCCCATCGACAATTCGCTGCGCAACAAGAGCGCAAACCAGGACGTGCGCGCCTTTGTAGCCGAGCGCCAGCACACCGACCTCCTCTTTTTGCGGCTGCCCGCTCCGTTAATCAAACCTAAATCGGACCGCGACATATTGCCGGCGTGGCGCGAGGAATGGCTGCAAGGCAGCGATGACTTCTGGGACGAGTTCGAAAAGAATCGACTGGGAATGCTGGGCTCGCACGTGCAGAGCAAACAACAATACCTCGGCTTCGTCGCCGACTTGCTGCAGAGGGCCGCGCAGATTCCCGCCTGGGCCATCATGCACACGGAAAACGGATTCATCTCAAGCGACGAATTGGTGGAAACGGTGACGAAGATTCGTAAGGTTGATGCGATCTACACAAAAGACTTTTCCGATCTGCTCGGCATCCGCGCGTCGATCGTTACGGCGGTTACTTAAGAACGCTTCCTATTCATGGAAAGAAAAGGAAGAGGCCCGCTGACCGGAGCCCACGGGCCTTCTCGCTTGATTATTGATCTCCCTTCCCTTTTGATCACTGATCTCAAAGTCAGGGTGATGTCATAAGGAATACGTCCCAGGCCCAACGGCCGACACTTGAATGCTGGGCATTATCTACTTTGGCTCGATAGCGAAACTGATTACCGTACTGGTCAGTTTGCATGGATTCTTTGTATTTGAGATCGATGGAATCTACGCCAAGTTCCGGCAAAGTGTGTAATTCCGATGGCTCGGAAATACCGTTGTGATTCACATCTTGCCAGAGACGTAATGAAGAGAAGATGGCATCATGCTGGTCGATTACGCCATCACCGTTGCCGCCGTTCGCCGGTTTGTCGTAATCGGCCAGCGCGAGGAATCCATTCTTCTCGACTCCCGGCGGTGGCTGCGGCTGCGGCGTGAAGTTGCCGAACAACTCCGTGCCATTATCAATTGTGCCATTGCCATTTCGATCAAGAGCAAGCCACGCATCATCTGAGCCTGCGCTGGTCCACGAGAGTTTCTCCCTATGGCCATCGCTATTGAGGTCAAAGTTTACGCCATCTGCCGCGTTGGTTAGATTGAACCCATCTCCGCCAACATCCACTAAGATCGGTGAGCCGGTTAGCACACACTGGCATTCTGCAAAGCTCCACGTATAACCAGTGTTGCAAACTTCAGGTTCAAGATCGCAAGGAGGAGGCGGTGTGCAGTAGCTATCGTCAATCGTTAGGTTGAACTGGCCCGTTGGCCCAGCGGTCCCTACATCTCCATTCTGTCCGTTAACCGGGCTGTTATCTCCCGGAAGACCATCTGGTCCTCTGGTGCCATTTGTTCCCCCGCGTTCAAGACATCCAATATTGCTCGCACCTTGGCCCGGATCACCGCCGAACCCGGGAGGTCCGCCCACGCTATTTACACCCGCCTGACCTTGTTGACCTGCTCCTCCGCCATTAACATCGACATCGTAACTACCCACAAAGTCACAGGGTCTCGTCAGGTTGATAGTACCTCCCTGACCGCCAGTTGCACCGGGGCCACCGTTGCCGCCGGTGCCTCCTCTGCTCCCCTTTCCTCCCCTTCCACCGGTGCCCCCGCTTCCTGAATTCATAGAACAGTTGCATGTCACGCCCGGTCCACCCATTCCACCTTTACCCCCACGAGCCGGAAGGCCGCCCGGCCCGCCTGGTCCTCCTTGTCCGCCGCGTCCACCTCTCGCTGACAGGTGATAAGTCCGCGAATCCCCATGGTTAATCAGCACGTTAAGTGTTCCGCCGTGATCTCCGTCGACCCCTCGCAGCCCAGTTCCGCCGGTTCCCGCGACGGTGGCACCATCTCCGTTGTCTCCGGTGCCGCCATCCGGATGGGTCGGGCAGATTCCAAGGGGCCCTACGCCGGCTACTGGCGGCTCTTGGGCCGCGTCACCATCATGACCTATTTGTCCTGTTGCACCAGCCGGTTTGTCTATATTCTGCGTTACGTCCTGCGCCGCGCCGGAGCGACGTGGGTGGTTGCGGTAACCCCTGTTCTTCGGAGCGGCCTTCTGTTTCTCGAGCCACTCCTCTCTTCCTAGCCCATCGACGTTGATTGTAACGCTTTCAGGCGTTACCAGTTGGCCCTGCTGCCTGGCGGTTCTAAGGAATCTCGCCGTGGAAAAACCGGCCTTGAGAAAGCTGGATCGCTTGCCACCGGTGCCCTGCAAACCGTTGTCGAGCGACAGCAGAGGATTAAGAGGGAAGAAATGTAGATCGTGTGGCCCCTTGATCACCACGTTTTTGCCTGAAAAGACCAGTTGCCTCGCGATTATGATGGTATCGCCAGTCAACTCAATACTCTCCGGCAGGTATAGCGTGTCCGCAAGCTGAACGCCTTCGATCTTCTTGCCGCCCTGTCGGACCTCTTGAAACTCTGGCATTATGGCAAAAGCTGGTTCCAGTTTCCTTTTCCAATCTCGATCCAGGAGCGTGTCTGGATCAAACGGAACGCGGTGCGCGAGAAGAAGTTCGCGACCGGATTTGAATGACTCTCTCTTCCGCTCAGGTTCTTGCTGCTGCTTCTCCGGTAATATGCCCGGCGCTTCTTGCTGACGTCCAGATACCGATTGAACCCCCTTTTCGAGAAGGGAATAACCTGCCACGAAACAGACAATTGCCGCGGCGAAAAACAAAATGGAACTCCTTCTCCTCTTTCTATCGGTCATGTTAGCCCCTTGTCGGTTGCAAATCCGCGATGTTGGGAGTCGGATTAACAGGAGTGAAGCTTTGCTGGAGCGAGACTCTTGCTACGTAACGTAAGTCCTACGCGCCTCGACTTTATGCCCACTGCGTCGACATGTCAACCGCGTGCCGGGTCAGCCACAAAGCGATAGCCCACGCCTCTCACTGTCAACAGATGTTTCGGTTTCGCGGGCTCATCTTCGGCGCGCGTATCCGTGTCTTCGCGCAAACCCCAGACGTCTTCGAGCATCGACTTGCGCGAGACGATCCGGCCTTCGTGCTCGACGAGGTAGCGCAAAAGGTCTGCTTCCATCAGCGTGAGGCGAACAGTCTGGTCACGGGTGCGTAGCTCGAGATTTCCGAAGTCAATCGTTTTCCCATCAAAAACGAATCGCTCTTTTTCGATGGCGCGAGTTTGTTCTTTCTGAACATTAGTCTGCTTATCGCGATCGAACCATTCGCGCCGGCGCAGCAAACCGTTGATGCGCGCAATCAAAACCGTCAGCTCGAAGGGCTTGGCGAGATAGTCGTCAGCGCCCGACTCAAACCCACGTAACACTTCTTCGGGCCGGCCCAGCGCGGTCAGCATCAGCACCGGCACAAACCGGCCCGCCTGGCGCAGCTCCGACGCCACCTCGAAACCATCTTTACCCGGAAGCATCACGTCGAGCACCACGCAGGCGTATGGCCTTCGCTCTTCGAGCAACAGCGCGAGCGCGGATTCGCCGTCGCCCACCGCCTCGACATCGTACCCTTCAGCTTCGAGATTGAAGCGCAAACCGTCGGCCAGATGCTGCTCGTCTTCAACGATCAGTATCGCGCTCATCAGCTTTTTCCCTTAGCTCTTCGCTCTTCGCCCTTAGCTCTTTGCTCTTTGCTCTTACGCCTTCGGGAGTTGAATCGTGAACGTGCTGCCCTGGCCGGGGCCGTCGCTTTCGGCGAACACGCGGCCGCCGTGCTTCTCCACAATGGACCGCACAATAAAAAGACCCAACCCGGTTCCCTTCACTCGGGCCATAAAGCGCCCGGGCACCCGATAGAACCGTTTGAAAATCCGTTTGAGTTGCCCGGAGCGAATGCCAATTCCTTTGTCCGCGACGCGCACTGCCACCTGCTTAGAATCCAGCGCGGCGACTTCGACTGAAACATGCACTTGCTTGTCAGAATACTTAACTGCATTGTCAATCAGATTCGAAACGACCGCGCGTAGTTCGTCGGCGTCGCCCGCGACACGCGTTCGCTCACCATTAACCGACTCGGAGTATTGCAGCGCATCCGCGCTGAGGTTGTAACGAACGCGGGCCACGTCGAGACATTCGCGCACCAACTCGCCTAGATCGATGAATGATCTGATCGTCCGTTGCCGCCGATGCCGTGCCTGGCCGGCTTGCAGCACCTGGTCAACCGTGCGCATCAAGCTGTCGCTATCGGCCAGCATGACGTTGTAGAACTCCTGTCGCTGTGCCTCATCAACCGGGCGTGTCTTGAGTGTCTGAAGATAAAGCCGCATCGACGTGATCGGTGTTTTTAATTCGTGCGTAACCGCATTGATGAAAGCGTCGTGCTGTTCGTTGCGGCGTATCTCGCGGATGAGAAAGGTGGTGTTGAGCACCACGCCCGTGATAATCACGGCGAAGAAGATTATGCCGAAAACCATCAGCGCTACCTGGCGCCAGTTGAGCAAAATCCAGGTAACGTTTAGCGCCACCGCCAGCGCTACCAGACATGAGCCAAGGATGATGAAAAAGACAACTGACTTGCGGCGAACACCACTGACACGCATAGCGGTATTGTAAAGGATGAAGGATGAAGGATGAAGGATGAATTGGAGGTGAAGAGGCGGAACGCAAAAAAAGCAGCAAGCAAAGAACCTGGTCCGTGTTCTGCCTGCTGCCTTCTAGTTATGACTTACAGCTTATTGCTTATTTCATCCTTCCGCCTTCATCCTTCATCCCTGGCCTACGCTGCTCGCCTGAGCTCTTTACCCCTAAGGTTCGCGGCCGCAATCTGCATCTTGCTGATTTGCTTGATGTCTCTGGCCAGGCCGAGAAACTGCAACGCTCTGATTCCCCACCAGCTGACGTCGATCTCGTACCACATCAGTCCGTGTCGCGCTGCTCGCGGATGCGCATGGTGATTGTTGTGCCAGCCTTCACCGAAACTAAGAAGTGCAACCCACCAATTATTGGTCGAGTCATCAGTGGTAACAAAGCGCCGTCGGCCCCAGATGTGCGTTGCGGAGTTGACCAACCATGTCCCGTGCAGACCGAGTGTCACGCGTAGAAAAGTTCCCCACATCATCACCGACCAGCCGCCAAGCCCAAGCAGTGCGATTCCCAGGATAATAAGCGGCACGAAATAAAGTCGGTTCATCCAGACCTGAACCGGATCCTTCATCAGGTCGGGGGCGTAGCGCCACTTGACTTCTTCGCTGTGCCCCTGTGCGGTGCCGGTTAGAATCGACTGCTTTTGGGGTCTTGTAACCGCGATGCGTCAACAGGCGATGAAAGCCCATGCCGACTCCCAGACTGCCTGCCACCCACCAAATCAGAAGCATCAGCAACAACGCCCGCCAACTAAACATGAAAAGCGCGGTGATCGCGCCGAGATGAAAGATGACCATGAAAATTGAGGTATTCCAATTTATTTTGCTGCGGTCGTTGATGTCCGTTGCGGTTGCCATAAGACTCCTGAAGGCGAAATTACTTAAGCCTGCAACCATTGGATGCCTGCTTCGAAAGTCATCGTAGCAGGTTGCGAATGAGGTAGTTGTAATAGTTATGTAAGCAGAACGGGCCAGCATTTGGTTGGTCAACAGCGTCGCGCCGGAATGCTTATGAGTCATCGCTCTTGCCGCCTGTTATCACTGGCTGTGCTTGCAACTATCCCGTAAATAGCGCATTATGAAGCCTGATACACCTTCTCTCTTGCATCAGCGGTGATGCGCCTAGCCAATCAAACGGTGACGGCGTCTTTGGAAGTTCGAGAGCGGGCCATGACAAACTGGAAGAAGCCGCTCCCTAGAGCCCGAACGCGAGCCTTCGCTGCTACCGTTACTCCGAAGTCACCTTTGATTCGAAAGCTTCTCTTAACGCTCCCAATGATGGAGAAGGAAAACTACGATTATGTCTATGAAACTTTACGTCGGGAATCTCTCGTTTCAAACTTCGAGTGATGAGCTGAATTCCCTTTTTGCGCAGGCAGGGACGGTCGAGTCGGCTGCGGTGGTCGAGGATCGCGAGACGGGACGTTCACGCGGCTTTGGCTTCGTCGAAATGTCTTCGAAGGAAGAGGCCCAGAAGGCCATTGAGCAATTCAATGGTAAAGAGGTCAATGGCCGCAACCTCAATGTCAACGAAGCAAAGCCGCGCGAGGATCGCGGTCGCGGCTTTGGCGGCAATGGCGGTCGCGCGCGCAACTTCGGCGCCCGGAACTAGGGCGCGCCGCTGGTAAGAACGTATGGAAAATGGTGAATAGTGAATGGTTGAAGAACTGTTCGCTATTCACCGCTGACCACGTTAGAAGTTAGGCTCCAATTACTAATCGATTTGCTATTCATAATTCACGTTCATAAGGGAGAGCGCTGATGGAAAAAGCTGAAAAGCCAACCTTTAAGGTCGGTGAGCGAGTAGAAAAGTTGTGCGTCGTGTGCCAGGAAGAGCGGGGCCACGTTGTTGCTTCGGTCACTAAGCGCGGTCAGATTTCGCGCGTTAGTTGCCCGAAGTGCGGAACGCTCAGCTCCTTCAAGAGCGGCGCCAAACTAACGGGTGGCCGGGCTGCTGCGGCCGGCGCACCTTACGAGCAAACGCGCACCTATCGCACCGGGCAAACGATCTTGCATCCGAGTTTCGGCCCGGGCGAAGTTACCGCGATCATCGAGCCGCAGAAGATCGATGTGCTCTTTGCCGACCGAATGCGTCGGCTGGTGCATTCACGCGCTCATGCGTAAACCTGTCCGACAAACTTTTCAGTTTGTCGCATCCGTCGGGTCTGCCGTCGCTGCTTTACCATCTGAGCGTTGCGGTAGTCGTAATCGATCCAGCGCAAATAGCGCCAGCCAAACAACACCAGAAGTAGCCGACAACAAGCCGGAAATAACCGTCAACGTTCGTGGCGTGATTGCCCGCAGTGACCAGCCGGCAATGGCCGTCGAAAAGCTCCACACCAGCAACTCGCTGGCCCGATCAGTTGTCGAAACTCGCCCGCGCAGGTTGTTAGGCACCAGCCGCATCAACAGTGTCTCCTGAATCGCAAACTCAACACCGAGCAGCGCGCGCGAAAGGAAGAACGCGACACACGCCAGCAGCAATGTAGGCATCAAGCCGATAGCTGCAAACAACACCCCCTGCAACAGGAGGGTCCACCCGATAAAGCCCGCGGTCCTGCCCACCAACTCCATGTGAGCGCCAACGCGACGCGCGATCATCATGCCAATGAACAGGCCAAGACCGGCAGCAAAGTAAAGTGCCGCCACCGCCGAATCGCCACTGATACCTCGCTCGCCGGCAAAAACCAAACCGCCCAGCCGATCCGAGATCAAATTGTTCGCGCCGCCTCCTGTAGCCCAAAGAATGTTGATGCCAAGAATCGCGGCGACCGGACCATGACTCACGATGTAGGCCCAGCCCTCGCGTATGTCGGACCAGTAACCGGCGCGACGCCCCGTTTCCTCGCTCTCCCTTCGCTCCCCTTGACCTTGCGCCGAACCGGCGTGTGTCTTGTTTGCTTCTCTGGTATGAGCCAGACGGAGAAAGCAGAGACAACGAATGAGAGCGCGTTGATTACAAAGGCTGCGTGATATCCCAAATGCGATGCCGTCCAGCCGCCCAGCGCCGCGCCCAGCGACATCAGCAAGAAACGGGAAGACCACATCAGCGCGTTTCCCGCCAGCAAGTCGCGCTCGGTCGTGATGTTTGGCACCGCCGCGTTCTTTGCCGCTTCAAAGAAAGCCCCAAAGAAAGAAAGCAGCACCGTGCAGGCGTACGCAATCCAAAGGTCGTCAGGGCCTTTAACGAGCAGGAAACCCAGCGCGATGAGGACTCGCGCGAGATCCGAAACGATCATGACGGTGCGTCTCGACCAACGATCCACAAACGCTCCGGCAAATGGCGCGAAGAGGGTGAACGGCGCCAATCGCGCAATCAGAATTATGGTTGTGACTTCCGGCGCCGCATGTGAGACCGTGCGCACGAGTCCCAACGCGGCAATGAAGTTAAACCAGTTGCCAAGCTCAGAAACTACCTGCCCCACCCACAACCGCCTGAATGAACGGTTGCTGCGCAGTAGCTGCATGTAAGTAAGTGAATTCATGTCAAAGCTGGTGTCAGGCATCGGGTGTCAGGTGTCAGCTAGCAACCGGCACGCGACACCTGATACCCGGCACCTGATTTCCAACTAAAAGAGCCGCCGAATTTCTCCAGCGACTCGCAGCCTTTCGGAAAGCTCCTCTGAAGGATCATCCGCCGACAAACTTTGGCGGTCTCTTTTCGAGAAAGGCTGCGATGCCCTCTTTGAAATCCGTCGTCTGTCCCGACTGAATTTGCGCTTTGCGTTCCAGCTCAAGTTGCGTTGCGTAATCGTTTGTTGCGCTCGACTCCAGCAGCTCCTTGATGCGCCCAATCGCGGCGGTCGGCGCTTGGGCCAGCCTGTCAGCAATCGCAAACGCTTGAGCTATCAACTTATTGTCCGGAACGGTTGCATTGATCATTCCGATCTCCGCGGCGCGCTCAGCACTCACCATGTCTCCGGTCATTAAGAACTCGGTCGCGCGTTTCAGACCAATCAGCCGCGGCAAGACAAAAGTCCCCCCACAATCCGGCGACAATCCGATCTTAATAAACGCCTGATTAAACCGTGCGCTCTCCGCGGCTATTACGAGGTCGCACGCCAGCGCGAGATTGCAGCCGGCGCCCGAAGCAACTCCATTAACTGCGGCAACAAAAGGCGCCGGCGTTTTGCGAATCAGCAAAATGCAATCATGAAGGAGGCGCAGTGGCTCGTCAAAAAATGCTTCGATCCTCCCGTCTTCTGCGGCAATCCTTTGCATGTCGCGCAGGTCACCTCCCGCGCAAAACGCCCGACCGGCGCCCGTCAGAATTATCGCGCGCGCGCCTCGTTGAAGAGCTTCGCTGACGGCAGCCTGAAATTCCCGGCCCATCTCGACCGTCAGCGCGTTGAGCGATTCCGGACGGTTCAAAGTCAGAACCGCAACCGCTCCCCGCAACTCTAATTGAATCGTTCGATAACTCATAATCCGACGACCATAAGACCGTCGCTCAGAAACCACTCTCTGCGTGACGCACTTGATTTTCTTCCAACTCTGTTTTGGTTAATACTAACCAGATAGACAACGACGCCTCGCCACTGCGGGACCGTCGATATCGTAAAGCAAGCGTTCTCTGGTTCGCGTTTTTGCTACGTCCGCGGCGCAGTGCGGCTGGCGCTGAAACAATCACCACACAGGACCGGTCTTCCCGTCGAAGGTTTGAACGGCACTGTGTCGGTCTTGCCACACTGATCGCAAGTGATCTCGAAGCGTTGACGCTCTCCGCCCGCTCCTCTGGGGCCGCCAAAATTATTGCGGCGCGCGTCGCGGCACGGCTTGCAACGTTTGGGGTGGGTCAGGTTCTTCTCCCGGTAATACTCCTGTTCTCGCTC
>WNGL01013666.1_pt1 | contig 13405 bp, 3 predicted proteins | sample 5400591 | NCBI WGS metagenome assembly WNGL01 (sample SAMN13153377, study PRJNA577476) | soil metagenome | isolation source: 80 cm soil or saprolite under Garry oak tree replicate 1 | place: USA:California | collected 2016-06-15
TGGGGTCTGGTGGAATGGGGGAGGTCTATTTTGCCGTCTCCTCGACCGCGGATCCGGTCGCCGTTAAGTTGATCAAGTCGAGCCTGGTCAGCGGTATAGGAATCCGGGAGCGCTTCGCAGCCGAAGTGGAGAACCTGAAGCTGATTTATGGCTCGCGGGTGGCTCGTTTCGAGGACGCCGACCCGTACGGCAACCCGGCCTGGCTAGCCGTCGAGTACGTACCCGGGCTGACGCTGAAGCAATACGTCGAGGTATGTGGCGTCCTACCGATACGGATCGCCGCGATGGTTGGGGCGATGTTGGCCGACGGGCTGGCCAAAGTGCACCAGGGTGGTTTGCTGCACCGGGACCTGAAGCCGCAGAACGTGATCCTCGGGCCGAGTGGGCCGGTGCTGATCGACTTTGGCCTGGCGGTGCTCGCCGAGCGGGACAGCCAGCTCACGCAGACGGGTGTCCCGGTGGGTACGCCGGCCTACATGGCGCCAGAGCAGGCCGAAGGCTCCAAGGATCTCACCTCGGCGGTAGACATCTACGGTCTCGGTGCGACCCTGGCCTTCGCCCTGACCGCACACACCTTGTACTCCACGACCAACTGGTACCCGTTGCTCAAGCGCATCGCCGACCCTCAGGATTTGCCCGACCTCATTGGGGTGCCAGCACAGTTGGCTCCATTAATCGGAACGATGCTGGCCTTCGACCCCGGAGCCCGGCCTGCGCTGAGCACGGTGCGGACGCGGCTGTTGGCCGTCGCGACCGGGGACGGAGAGTCCGCCGCCGAGATGCGGGGCAGGGTCGCTGCGGTCACGTACGACGCGACGAGGAAGATCGAGGTGCCAGCCGATCTTGACGATCCGAACCGGGATCCCGAGCAGACGAGTGACGAGGACCAGCGGGAGGAACCGGCGCGGAGCGTTCCCAGTGAAGTGGGACGGGCAATGCCGGCCGGTGTGCCGCGTGCCGATTTGACCTGGCTGGTGGACAAGTTGCGCAGCCAGTACCGTCGCCGGTCGAGTCTGTGAGGAAGAGTTGCCGATGACAGATCCGGAACCGTTGTCCTTCGCGCCTGGGGCGCGCATCCTCGTCCGCGACGAGGAGTGGTTGGTACGCACCGCCAAGCCCACGCCGTACGACGGCACCATGATCAAGGCCATCGGGGTATCGGAGTTCGTCCAGGACGTCGAGGCGACGTTCTTCACCAAGCTGGACACGGTGACCGTGATGCAGCCGGAGGACACGGTTCTTGTCCAGGACGCGTCCTCGCGGTTTCGCCAGAGCCGACTGTTCCTGGAGGCGGTGCTGCGCCGTACGCCGTTGCCGCAGTCTGAGCGTGGTTTGGTGCTGGCCGACCGGTTCCTGCTGGACCCATTGACCTATCAGCAGCGGCCGGTGGAGAAGGCCCTGGCGGCGATGCGGCCCCGGATTCTGCTGGCCGACGTGGTGGGCCTGGGCAAGACGCTGGAGATCGGCCTGATTCTCGCTGAGCTGATCCGCCGTGGCCGAGGCGATCGGATCCTGGTGGTTACGCCGCAGCATGTGTTGGAGCAGTTCCAGCACGAGTTGTGGACGCGGTTCGCGATCCCGTTGGTGCGGCTGGACTCGACCGGTATCCAGCGGGTACAGCAGGAGATCCCGGCCGGGCGTAACCCGTTCGCGTACTTCAAGCGGGTCATCGTGTCGGTGGACACGCTGAAGGACTCCGGGCAGTTTGGCCATCACCTCAACACCATCGAGTGGGACGCGGTGGTCATCGACGAGTCGCACAACTTGATCAATAAGGGTACGCAGCGTAACGAGTTGGCCCGGCGGCTGGCTGGCAGGACAGAGGCGTTGCTGCTGGCCAGCGCGACCCCGCATAACGGGGACAAGGCGTCGTTCGCGGAGTTGATCTCGTTGCTGGATCCGGCCGCAATCGCGGATCCGAAGAATTATTCGGCCAAGGACATTGAGCGGCTGTACCTGCGGCGGACGAAGATCAGTCCGGAGGTACGCGACCAGATCGGTAACCGGTGGGCGGACCGGGGTCCGTCGGTGCCGCTGGAGTGTGCGGCCACCGATCGGGAAGAGGAGATCTTCGCCGAGCTAACCGAGGTGTGGCTGGCGGGCAAATGGGGTGACGGGCCGCTGCAGGGCCAGGACCGGCTGTTCCCGTACACCCTGTTGAAGTCATTCCTGTCCTCGCACCGGGCCCTGGCCGCCACGGTGGCTGAGCGGCTGAAGAAGGCCCCTGGAAGTGAGCGGACTGCGCTGGAGCGCTTGGCTGAGCTGACTGGGCAGACGTCGGACAAGGACTCGGCCAAGCTGGCCCGGCTGGTGGCCGAACTGCGGACCATTGGCGTGGGGCCGGGCAGCGACGCTCGGGCCGTGATCTTCTCGGAGCGGGTACCGACGCTGAAGTGGTTGGCCGAGGTCGTGCCGCGGCAGCTTTGCCTCAAGCCCGGCGCGGTGCGGCTCATGCACGGCGGGTTGTCCGACACCGACCAGCAGAAGGTGGTGGAGGAGTTCGGCCTGGAAGGCAGCGACGTGCGGCTGTTGTTCACCGGCGACGTGGCTTCCGAGGGCGTCAACCTGCACCGCCAGTGCCACGACCTGATCCACTACGACATCCCGTGGAGCCTGATCCGCATCGAGCAACGCAACGGCCGCATTGACCGGTACGGGCAGGAGCAGCAGCCGCAGTTTCGAGCCCTGGTGCTCACCTCGGAGCTACCGGGCGCCAAGGACGACCGCACGGTCGCGGAGAAGCTGCTGCTGCGGGAAGAGGCGGCGCATCGCAGCATCGGCAGCGTCGAGGCGGCCACCGGCATCTACGACGCAAAGATCGAGGAAGACCGGCTGGTCAAGGACCTTCTGGCGGGCAAGAGCGTCGAGGAGTCCTATGCCGGGCAGGTCGAGCATGACGTACTCAATGATCTGATGGCGGCGGTCGGTGAGGCGCCGGCGGCAGCCGAGGTGCCCCGGGCTCGGGTGCCGCAGTTGTTCGCTACCACCAGTGAGTTCGTCGATGCCGCGTTGCGGGAGCTGTACGACGACAAGCCCGAGGACGCGTTGGACCTGCACCGGGAGGATGGGCTGCTGTCCCTGCGCGCCCCGGATGATCTGCTGCACCGGCTGTCGGACCTGCCGAGGTCCTACCTCAAGGCCCAGGAGGAAGGCGAGCACCTGCGGTTGAAGGTCACCTTCGACCGGGCCCTCGCGCAACGCAAGCTCGACGAGGCCCGTAGGAGCAAGACCACGATCTGGCCCCAGATCGCATACCTCAGCGACATCCATCCGATGATCGACTGGCTGGTGGACAAGGTGCTGATCCGGCTCGGGCGTCAGCAGGCTCCGGTGCTGATCGCCGATGTGGACGGTCCGGTGTTCCTGGTGCAGGGCGTGTACTGCAACCGGCTCGGTCAGCCCACGGTGGTGGAGTGGATGGCTGTGTCCGGGCTGCCAAACAAGCCGATCGTCGCCGGCATGGATGAGGCGCTGCGCGCCGGCGGGGTCGGGCCGACGATGGCCAATCCGGCCAAAGCCGTAGCGCTCGATGCGCTGCAAGCGCTGGTGCCGGCGGCCGTCGCGGCGGCCCGCGCCCACCTGGCCGGCAAGCGGGCCGAGTGGGACGAGGCCATCACCCAACCCCTGCGCGCCTACCGCGAGCAACTGGACCACTTCGAGCAGGCCAGCCTGCTCGATGAGCTGCCAACCCCGCAACAGGCGCGGCGACGCAAGCGCGTCCGAGCCACGGTCGCCGAACAACAAGATCTCGTACGTCGGCTGGAGACCACCGGTGAGCCGCTGCTGCGGGTGCTGGCCGTCCTGGGAAGTGCCCGATGAGCTTCGACGCGTTGACCAACCGGGGCGAGTATCTGTCCGCGCACTACCTGGCCGAGGTGCTGCCCACCACGCTGAAGACCGGGCTGCTCAAGCGGTGGACCGAGGAGGAGAAGGCCGGCCGGCGCACGCCCCGTGTCGGGCTGCGTGGACTGCGCCGCGACTACTTCGACGCCAAGACCGAGCTGGCCGACGCAGAGCTGTTCGAGAACGACCGGCTGCGCAAGTTCCACCAGGAGGTCTTGCGGGCACTGGGTTTCCTCACCGACGCGAGTGGAGCCCAACAGCACACGCTCACGGTCGAGCGGGCCGGCCGGGAGTACGAGATCAGCGTCGCGCACGCCGAATTGGGCACCGGGCACGGCATTTTGGCCGTCGACTGCGGCTGGGCGGTCGACGCGGACGCCGCCCAGGACCCGGACGACGCCGGCCGGCTGCTCGATGAGGTGCCACTCGATGCGAAAGAGACGATCACCTCGGGGCCGAAGCTCGCCGTACCGTGTGGGGCGAAGGCCGCTACCTCGCGGTCAGCCTGGACACCGCCTTCGGCCGCAACGACGACAAGGAACTCGACGTCATCGCGGCGCTGTTCGGCGCCGACTCGCTGCGCCCACCCGCCGAGGGAGGCGCCGAACCGCTGGCCGATCTGGTCGCCGGCTCGCGTCAACACGCCGTGGGCGTGTCCAGCGACCTACGCGAGGGACTGCGGCTGTCGGTCGAGCTGATCGCCAACGAGGTGCTCAACCGCATCCGCCAGGCCGGGTACCAACCCGAGCAGGTGATGGAACTCGACGAACTCGCGGACGAACTGCGCCGGGAAGCGCTGCGCTACCTGTACCGCATCCTGTTCCTGCTCTATGCCGAGGCCCGGCCCGAACTGGGCGTGCTGCCCGTGGATGACCCCGAATACGTCGAGGGCTACAGCCTGGCCCGCCTCGGCGACCTGGTCGCCCGTAAGCTCGCCCCGTCCGCCGAAGGCGGCTTCCACCTCTACGAATCGCTCGACCTGCTGTTCACCATGGTCAACGCCGGTCACCGGCCGCGGGGTAGCCAGGAGGTCGACGAGAAAGCCAGCGAGGACGTCGGACTCCGATTCGAGCCCATGCGCTCAGACCTGTTCCTGCCCGAAGCCATCAAGCTGATCGGCCAGCAGATCCCGCAGCCCGACGCCGACCCCGACGACCCGCAGGCGCCGCGGCTGGACACCAGGCTGCGCAACGCCACCCTCTACCAGATGCTGCGACTGCTGATGCTCACCAAAGGCAGCAAGAAGCGCCGGGGCGGTTTCATCTCCTACGCCCAACTGGGCATCAACCAGCTCGGCGCGGTCTACGAGGGCCTGATGTCCTACACCGGCTCCATCGCCACCGAGCAGCTCTACGAGGTCGCCAAGAACGGCGACCCCAAGGACGGTTCCTGGATGATCCCAGCGTCCAAAGTGGACGAATACGAGGACAGCGTCTTCGTCGTCAAGGAACACCCCATCACCGGGGTACGCAGCCGGGTCAGCTACAACCCCGGCCAGTTCGTGTACCGCCTCGCCGGCCGCGACCGACAGACCAGCGCCTCCTACTACACCCCGCACTCGCTGACCGAGGTCACCGTCCAGCTTGCCCTCAAGTACCGCCTCGACCAGGACGGCGTGGTGACACCCGCCCGCGAACTGCTGGACTGGACCATCTGCGAGCCGGCGCTCGGCTCCGGCGCGTTCCTTAACGAAGCCATCAACCAGGTCGCCGCCGAGTACCTACGCCGCCGCCAGGACGAACTGGAAATCGCGCTCGAACCCGAGCAGTACCACCTTGAACTGCAACGGGTGAAGGCGTACATCGCCCTGCACAACTGCTACGGCGTCGACCTCAACCGCACGGCTGTCGAGCTGGCCGAGGTATCCCTGTGGCTCAACGTCATGCACAAGGGCCTCCAGGCACCCTGGTTCGGGCTGCACCTGCAACGCGGCAACTCGCTCATCGGCGCCGGCCGGCGGCTATACAAGCCAGAACAGCTCGCGGACAAGTCCTGGCTAACGACAGCACCCGAGGACCGGCCGTTCCGCGATGGCGCCATTGACGACGGGACCATCCACCACTTCCTGCTGCCCGCCGACGGGTGGGGTGCGGTCGCCGGCGAGAAGGAGGCGCGCGAACTCGCTCCAGAGGAGACAGAACGGCTGAAGAAGTGGCGCTCGGCGATGAAACGAACGCCGAAGGTCGCCGGAAAGAACTCCCAGGTCAAGCGGCTACAGGCACTCGCCCGGCGGGTCGACTTCCTATGGGACCTGGTGCAGCAGCGACTCACCATCTCCGAGCGGGAGATTCGCCGGGACACCGCGGTATGGGGAGCCGAGGACCTGCCGCCCGCGACCGAAGCGGTGCCCCGAGAGAAGATCCTGGCGGACCTGACCACGCCCGGCACGCCGTACTGGCGCCTCAAGACACTGATGGATACGTGGTGCGCGCTGTGGTTCTGGCCCCTGGACAAGGTCGGCCTGCTCGACGGCTCAGCGCTCGACTATGTCATGGGGCCCAGCGAGGTCACCCATGTCAAGAACATGCCGGCGTACGAGGATCTAGCCATCTACGAGAAGGTCTCGCTGTTCGGGGATGTGGAGCCAAAGCAACTTCTTTTGCCAGCGAAAACCGGTACCCGGAAGGTTAGTATCGCTGAGCAGCTTAACCCTCAGGTCACCCTAGCCGACCTCGAAGGCTGGCTTGCCTTCGCAGAAGCCCTCGTAGGGAAGAGGGACATCACGGAAGGCACGATCGGTACCGTCTTCAAGTCCCTGGATCAGCTTGGCGACCATGAGGCGTCCCTTGCAGGGCTCATGGGCATGGAGCAGCCCCACCGCCTGACCGATCGCTTTCCGTGGCTGCATGCGGCCCGCGACATTGCCGATGAGCAGGGCTTCTTCCACTGGGAATTGACCTTCGCGCAGGCATTCGCTAGGGGCGGGTTTGACCTTCAAGCCGGCAATCCGCCTTGGGTTCGGCCGCGGTGGGAGGAGAGGCCGATCTTGGCCGAGCATGATCCGTGGTTTGGACTCGCAGATAAGCCAGATCAGCGCGTTTGGGACGCGCGCCGCGCGCAGTCACTGGAGGTCGAGCGCAATCGCAGATATCTTCTGACGGAGTCGGCGAGTATCGCTGGCCTTGGCAGCTTCTTAAGTTCGGCTTGCACCTATCCTATGCTTGTTGGTACTCAGCCGGACCTTTATCGGGCGTTCATGTGTCGGGTATGGGTTAACATCACGCCAGTAGGTACGGCTGGCCTACTGCATCCGGACACCCATTTCGTAGGAGATAAGGAGCGCGCTCTGCGCCGGGCCGCTTATCGACACCTTCGGGTGCACGGCGACTTCGTTAACTCCGGAAATCGGTTCTTCCCGCCGCCAGTGAACCGGAGCAGCCACTTCGGGGTGCACATCTACGGCGTCTCTCGCGAGGTCGACTTCCAACATCTAAGTTGGTTGTTCGACCCGCCTGTTCTCACCGAGTCTCTGCGCATGGCCACCGAGACTGACGGGTCGGTCGCACTGCATGGCGACCCTCCGGGTGTCCGCTTTAAGGGGACATGGGATGCGCGCCCGCATCCGGCGCGGGTAGTCAGGGTTACTACGGAGACACTCGCGCAGTGGCGGACCGTGGCTGGAGATCATGACGAGCCTCTCGACAGCGTTCGGTTGCTCTACCCAGTTACCAACCAGGAGCAGGTCGCGATCGAGCTGCTTGGGGCGTTCCCGCACCGGCTCGGCGAGAAAGGTCCACGCATCAGCCGGGGTTATGACGAGGCTGGTGCCAAGAAAGTCAATTTGATTCGGTGGCAGGTGAGTGAGCCCGGGGAATGGCCGGAGGTGATCCTCAAGGGCCCACAGTTCGGTGTGGCTACACCATTCTTCAAGAAGCCTCCAGGAACGGGGACGGGAGCTCGTCCCATAGACCTAACGACGTTGCCTTCCCATGCCGTACCGGGTACCTTCTACCGGCGATCTTGCAGTGTCGAAAGATTCCAGGCAGCGCAGACCGACCGATGGGTCGACCTTAACTCCCCTGGCCCCGACAGGGAGGGGCCGTCACCGATGCGGCGAAGTACGGAGTTCAGCCGCGCTGTCTGGCGCGAACAGATCCCCGACGACACCGATCGCAGTTGCTTCGTGTGCCTCTTTCCTCCCGGCCCGGCGCACATCCACGGTGTGCGTAGTCTTGCTCTGGATACAGATCGCGAGACAGCGCTTCTAGCAGGATTTTGGGCTGGCCTTCCTGTCGACTACTTTCTTCGCGTAACAGGCAGAGGTCATCTCGATGTTGGCGACGCCAAGTTGCTGCCCGCGCCTGCCGCGGATCATCCGTTGGCTGAAGCACTGTTGCTTCGCGCACTCCGGCTGAACTGTCTCGTGAGCGCCTATGCTGGTCTCTGGGGCCGGCTTTTTGATGCTAGATGGTGCGAAGACGCCTGGGTAGCTTCGACTCCGTTTACAGTGGCTCTCGGTGGTGTTTCTTCGGAGTGGATTCGCGACACACCGCTTCGCACAGAGCTCGACCGCCGAAACGCGCTTGTGGAAATCGATTCACTGGTAGCCGTGTGGCTCGGTCTGGATAGGGACCAATTGGTGACAATCTATCGGGCGCGCTTTCCAATTGTATACGATTACGAAGCGGTCACGTGGTTTGATGCACGTGGTCGAAAGATCGCTGGAAACTTCAACACCTATGGAAGTGGTCAGACGAAAGAACACTGGACCACATTCCAGGCATACCTTGAGGATCCCGAGCGAAATCCAGTACCGGACGGGTACACCGCGCCGTTCTACAAAGCGGATAGGGAGAACGAGTACCGGCAGGCGCATGCGGTGTTCAGTGAGCGTCTTCAGGATGCGATCGATGCCGGGTGGCAGCCGTCATGAGGCCGACCCTCGCAGCGGATTCGCTGCAGAAGAACCTGACCCAGTACCTCACGACGACCTTCGGGTTGAGCGAGGCAGGCGTTCGCGCGGGGCTGGAGGCATTCCTGTCCCACCCGGAGCATGGCATCTTCCGTGGGCCGTACCTGCGGATCCGCACTCCATTCCGCCCGGCGGATGGTGACTGGCGCTCGCATCTGGAGTGGGCGCCCGCTGGGTTTTCGCCCTACGTGCACCAGGCGAAGGCATTCGCCCGGCTGTCCACATTGGACAAGGATGCCCAGCCTACGCTCGTCACCACCGGGACAGGATCCGGGAAGACCGAGTCGTTCCTGATTCCGATACTCGATCACTGTCAGCGGGAGAAGCGTCGGGGCCGGCGCGGGGTCAAGGCGATCCTGTTGTACCCGATGAATGCCCTTGCCACCGACCAGACCAGCCGCCTCAATGACGTGCTCGCCGATCCCGGGCTCAGCCACGTCACGGCCGGGCTTTACATCGGTGATGTGGCGGCGGTGGAGTACGCGCGGGTGATGACGAAGCGGTCGGAGATGCGCCGTACCCCACCGGATATTTTGATCACGAACTACAAGATGCTGGACCTGTTGCTGCAACGCGCCGATGACCTGCCGTTGTTGGAAGGCGCCGAGCCGGCCTACGTGGTGCTCGATGAGTTCCACACCTATGACGGGGCGCAGGGCACCGACGTGGCGATGCTGCTGCGGCGCCTGGCCGCGGCGTTGGGGGTCGACACGTCGGAGCGTCCACTGGGGACGATCTGCCCGGTGGCGACCTCGGCGACGCTGGGCGAAGGCGGCGCGGCTCCGGTGCAGGGCACGGATCGGGATGGTCTGACCGCGATCCGGGAGGTGGCCGAGCAGGTCTTTGGTGTCGCGTTTGATGAGCAGTCTCTGATTGGGGAGGACCGCTATCACGCGGGTGAGTTCGTGGCGAGCCAGGACTTCAATCTGCCGTTGCCGGAGCCGGAGGAGCTGGCGGCGATTGACGAACGCGATCCGGAGTTGATGGCGAAGGTTGCCCGGTTGCTGCTTGGGGAAGTCGGCGTTGACAAGCCGACCCGGCTTGGTGCGCTACTGCGTCGGCATCCGTTGACCAAGGCGGTGCTGGACTCGTTGGGGTCGCAGCCGAGGACGTTCGGTGAGGTTATCGATGTCCTGCCGCGTAAGAACGCGACGGGCTGGGGGAGCGCGATGCGTACGCCTCCGCAGATCACGGCGAAGGCGTTGGCGCGTTTCGTGGGGTTGTTGTCGTTGGCACAGAATCCGGAGGCGCCGGGCCGGCCGCTGTTGAACATTGAGGTGCATCTGTGGGTACGGGCGGTGTCGCGGCTGCTGCGCGGCGTCGGCCGGGACACGACGTTCGGGTGGTACGGGGAGACGGCGCGGGATCTGGATCCGTCGGCTCCGGAGGCGGACCGGGTGGTGGCTGACAAGCGGCAGACGCTGCTGCCCGCGATCTACTGCCGGCATTGTGGCCGGTCGGGGTGGATGGCGCTGTCGCCGGAGCGGGATCCGCAGGATCTCGACATTGATGCGGACAAGATTTATCGGGGGAGTGTGGGTCGGGACAAGCGGCGGGTGCGGGCGTTTGTTGCGGCGACGGAGGATGAGGTACGGCAGCGTCCGCGGGGGTTGCTGGTGCTGGAGTACGGCCGGCATGTGCGTCCGTACGATCCGGAGCGCGACCGGACGCTGTCTGACGATGCGGTGGTCGTGCTGGGCGATCTGACTGCGATCGATGCGGCGGAGCGGGACCGGTGTCCGGCCTGCGAAATGGACCACGGCATCCGTTATCTGGGTGCCGGGCTGGCGACGCTGGCGTCGGTGGCGATCACGCAGTTGTTCACCGGCGGCGAGTTGCCGGCGCCGCAGCGTAAGACGTTGCTGTTCAACGATTCTGTGCAGGACGCGGCGCATCGGGCCGGGTTCGTGGCGAACCGGTCGTATGCGTTTTCGTTGCGGTCGTTGATGGCGGGGCAGTTGGAGCCGGGTATACCGGTCGGGTTGGACGAGTTGATCGTCGACATTGTGGCCGCGGCCGCGGAGCCGGAGATCCTGTGCACGGTGGTGCCGCCCGACCTGCATGACCAGCCGGGGGTGGACAGTCTGCTGGCCGGTGAGCATGCCGGTTCCGATGCGTCGTGGATGTTGGTGGCTGAGCGGTTGGCGTTCGCGGCGGTGCTGGAGGCGGGGCTGCGGGCCAGGCAGGGCCGCACGTTGGAGTTGACCCGCACCATGTCGGTCGGGGTGGCGTTGGAGGACCCTGACCGCGCGGTGGCGTTGTGTCGGGATGTGGCCCAGACCGGAGTGTTGGGGGCTGACGGGCCGGCGGCGGATGCGGCCCGGTATCTGGTGTTCCTGCGTGGGTTGTTGGAGCGGCTGCGGGTACGGGGGGCGATCTACCACGAGTGGCTGGTGCCGTACCTGATGCGCGGCGGTATGCGGTGGCAGGTGTGGGGTGGGCGTCCGGCGGGGATGCCGGCGTTCCCGCGTGGGGTGTCGGCGCCTGCGTTCCTGCTGGCGTCGCCGAAGACGAAGTCGGAGTTTGACGCGATCACGGCGCGGGGCAACTGGTATCAGGACTGGACTTCGCGGTGTCTGGGTCTGGACGCGGCGCAGGCGTCGGCGTACCTGTCGCGGTTGTTGCCGGTGTTGGCCGCCGACGGGGTGGTGGCGGTGCGTGACACGGAAGACGGCAACAAGGTGTACGGGTTGCTGCCCGGCCATCTCCAGGTGACCCGGTTGGATGACGCGCAGGCTGTCGAGGCTGGGGTGGGTTGCGACACCTGCCAGTGGCAGCAGACTGAGCACCCGGATCGGGTGGGGGAGTGGGTGGGGCAGCCGTGCCCGCAGTACCGGTGCACCGGGCGGCTGCGGCCCGCGGTGGATGCCACGGCCGCCGGGGACTACTACCGGCGGCTGTACCTGGAGGGTGGGGTGTTTCGGGTGGTGACCGGTGAACATACCGGCATGCTGACCCGGGCGCAGCGCGAGACGGTGGAGAAGCAGTTCCGGGAGGGTACCCGCTACACCGATCCGAACGTGTTGTCGTGCACGCCCACGCTGGAGATGGGTATCGACATCGGCGCATTGTCCGCCGTGGTGCTCGCCTCGCTGCCCCGGGGACCGGCCAACTATGTGCAGCGGGCCGGGCGTGCCGGCCGGGCTAGCGGTAACGCGGTGGTGTTGACCCTGGTAGGGCGTAGCGAACGGGAACGGTACTACCTGTCCGAGCCGCGCGACATGATTGCTGGGCAGATCATCGCGCCGGGCTGTTTCCTGTCGGCGGTGGAGATCCTGCGCCGTCAGTACCTGGCGCATCTGATCGATCTGGCCGCGCGGGGCAAGCTGCTGGGTGTGCTGCCGATGCCTCGGCGTGCTACGGCGTTGTTCGACGGCACGGGTTGGCTGGCTAGCCTGGCCGTTGCGGGGCAGCGCGATGGTGGTCTCCTGGTCGAGCAGTTCCTGGAACTGTTCGGTGACAAGGTGTCGGTGGCCGCAGCGGATCAGTTGCGGAACTTCGCCGACACCGGGCTGGGTGTGCGGGTGAAGGAGGCCGATCAGGCGTGGCAGGCGCGTCTGGCCGAGCTACGCCGCCGTCTGGCTGATATCGACGCGGCGGCTGACACACTGGTGCCGTCTGACCCGGATCACCAACGGGAGATCCGGGTGCTTAAGGCCGAGGCGCGTGCAGTGCGGCGGCGGATCGGCGACATTGGCCGGGCGTCGGCGCACAACACGATGGTGGAGTTCGGGCTGCTACCCAACTACGCGCTGATCGACAGTCGTACCTCGCTGGAGGCGACGCTCACCTGGGAGGAGCGCTCCCCGGAGGGGGATCGTCGTTTCTACTCAGAGCCCCGGGAGTATGACCGGCCGGCGCGCCCAGCGCTGGTGGAGATCGCGCCGGGCAACACCTACTACGTGCGCGGCTACAAGCATGAAATATCCGGGCTGGACATCGGGACTCCCGACCGGCCGGGGTATGAGTACTGGCGGATCTGCGCCCAGTGCGGATACGTGCGGACCCACCTGGCGCAGGAGGACACCTCGCCGTGCCCGCGCTGCGATGATCAGGGGATCGCCGATCACGGCAGGTTGTTCCAGGTGCTCCAGCCCACTCGGGTGATGTCACGGGACAAGCGCGACGACGCGCGGATCCGCGACGACAACGACGACCGGGACATCCGTTTCTACGCCACGGCGGTCGCGGTGGACGTCGACCCGGGCCGGGTGGACTCGTCGTGGCGGCACGCATCGGAGACCTTCGGGGTGGACTACACCCGGCACGCGTTCATCCGTCATTTCAATCTCGGCGCACAGCGTTTCGACCGGGCGCCGGAGCTGTTCGCCGGTACCGAGGTGCGGCCTAACCCGTTCCACACCTGCACCTCGTGCGGGGGTACCACCGTGGACGGGTTGCCCGCGGTCAGCCAGGAACTGGCCGCGCACGAGTCGGGCAGCACGGTGCAACCCGGGGGTGAACACCACCTGCCGTGGTGCCCGTACCGGCGTTCCCCGGCCGCCGCGAAGCACGTTGAGCTGATCTTGGCCCACGAGTTGGAGACCGAGGCGCTGCGTATCCTCATCCCGGCGGTGACCGCCCTGGTCAAGGAGCGCTTGGTGTCGTTCGCGGCGGCCGTCCGGCTGGGCATCGCGGCGCGCTACGGTG
>WNGL01022309.1_pt1 | contig 13405 bp, 9 predicted proteins | sample 5400591 | NCBI WGS metagenome assembly WNGL01 (sample SAMN13153377, study PRJNA577476) | soil metagenome | isolation source: 80 cm soil or saprolite under Garry oak tree replicate 1 | place: USA:California | collected 2016-06-15
GGCTCCCCCGCGCACGCGGGGATCGACCGTGCCTGGTCTTCGTCCACCGCCTGGCCGTGCAGGCTCCCCCGCGCACGCGGGGATCGACCCTGCTGGTAGGTCGAGCCCGGGAAGGTGTAGTCGGCTCCCCCGCGCACGCGGGGATCGACCCCTGGAGAAGATCGTGAAAGACGCGCTGACGGGGGCTCCCCCGCGCACGCGGGGATCGACCCGGGTGCACCACCTCGCCGCGGGCGGAGAGGCCGGCTCCCCCGCGCACGCGGGGATCGACCCTTCGCCGCCTCCTCAGCCGACACCTGCTGGTCGGCTCCCCCGCGCACGCGGGGATCGACCTGGAAGGCACTCGCGGCGCACCTCCATGAGCGAGGCTCCCCCGCGCACGCGGGGATCGACCCGCGTATCCCTGGAGCCCTCGGCCGAACAGTTTGGCTCCCCCGCGCACGCGGGGATCGACCCCAGGGTCAATCGCTGGCCGCCCCCGCCATTTTGGCTCCCCCGCGCACGCGGGGATCGACCGTATTCGCACGTCCGACCGTAGCGGACGCACGAGGCTCCCCCGCGCACGCGGGGATCGACCGGCGGTGCGGGCCGCCTCGTCCAGCGGGTCCATGGCTCCCCCGCGCACGCGGGGATCGACCCTCGCGCGGAACCGCGATCGTTACGGTCCCGGAGGCTCCCCCGCGCACGCGGGGATCGACCCCGGGCGAAGGCGAGCGCGCGAATCCGGGCGATGGCTCCCCCGCGCACGCGGGGATCGACCGTGGAAGGCCTTTCTCGAGGACCGCGACCAGGAGGCTCCCCCGCGCACGCGGGGATCGACCCGTGTCTTCAGCGGGGGCGAGTTCCATCCCCGGGGCTCCCCCGCGCACGCGGGGATCGACCCGTCGCAAAGACGGTGGAGGTGGCTTCGTTCGCGGCTCCCCCGCGCACGCGGGGATCGACCCGTCGGGGATGTGCAGAGCTCGCTGACCGGCGTGGCTCCCCCGCGCACGCGGGGATCGACCATCCGCGTCCTCGGGCCTGTGTGGCTCGGGGCCGGCTCCCCCGCGCACGCGGGGATCGACCTGCCGAGTTCGTTCAGGCCGCTCTCAACAACTAGGCTCCCCCGCGCACGCGGGGATCGACCCGTCGGAGCCGGGATCGGCACGGGCTCCGTCGTGGCTCCCCCGCGCACGCGGGGATCGACCCCAGGGGGGTTCACTCATGAAGCGTGCCGTCATGGCTCCCCCGCGCACGCGGGGATCGACCCTCGGAGACCCTGGCCGCCAGGTTAGCTACCGCGGCTCCCCCGCGCACGCGGGGATCGACCCAACGACGAGGCGTCGGTCCCGTACACGCACAAGGCTCCCCCGCGCACGCGGGGATCGACCTGGAATGGCAGAAAGTGAAGAGCGTCGCCAAGGGGCTCCCCCGCGCACGCGGGGATCGACCGTTCGGCTGGCCGGGGTACAGCGGGGGCCGGGTGGCTCCCCCGCGCACGCGGGGATCGACCCACGGCGTACTCCTCGGCCCACTTGTCCGGCTCGGCTCCCCCGCGCACGCGGGGATCGACCCATGTCCTTCAGGGGCTCGAGCGCGCGGAGCGGGGCTCCCCCGCGCACGCGGGGATCGACCCGTGGGGCTGCCCAGGTCGCCCAGCGTGAGCGTGGCTCCCCCGCGCACGCGGGGATCGACCCGCGACCCGAGAGAACGTCGTCAGCACGATCGCGGCTCCCCCGCGCACGCGGGGATCGACCGCCGATGCACGGGTTGGCAAATACTACGAGATCGGCTCCCCCGCGCACGCGGGGATCGACCCGCTAGGGAGAAGGGCCCTAGAACGCCGCTAGGGGCTCCCCCGCGCACGCGGGGATCGACCTTCGTAGCCACATGCGGGCGCCCCTCCTACTCCGGCTCCCCCGCGCACGCGGGGATCGACCTGGAGCTACCCAGCGCTCGTGAACCCCTCCGATGGCTCCCCCCGCGCACGCGGGGATCGACCGTCGAGCGCGAGCATGCCGGGGAGGAGCCGCGGGGCTCCCCCGCGCACGCGGGGATCGACCCCGCTCGTCCGGGAAGGCGGAGAGGTCGAGCTGGGCTCCCCCGCGCACGCGGGGATCGACCTCGTTCCGGCGTACTGATACGTCTTCATCCAGAGGCTCCCCCGCGCACGCGGGGATCGACCTTTATGCGCAAGGCGCCTTACCGGCTGCTCTGCGGCTCCCCCGCGCACGCGGGGATCGACCCTCGCCCATGCCCTTCGCAAACCCGTGATTGGCGGCTCTCGCGCGCACGCGGGGATCGACCTCATCAGCCTTCAGAAGGCCCGGACCATCCGGCGGCTCCCCCGCGCACGCGGGGATCGACCGTGGCGGCGAAGGAAGAGGTGGCCTCGCATCAGGGCTCCCCCGCGCACGCGGGGATCGACCTCTATTCCGGCTGCAATAGTGCCCTCCGTCGCTGGCTCCCCCGCGCACGCGGGGATCGACCGCGCGGCGTGAAGGCGATCCACGGCAAGAGGCTGGCTCCCCCGCGCACGCGGGGATCGACCCATCCACAGCCAGCCCGACAGCTCGTAGAACATGGCTCCCCCGCGCACGCGGGGATCGACCGCCGCTCGCCCTTCCAATCCACCTCGCCGCACCGGCTCCCCCGCGCACGCGGGGATCGACCCTCGACCTTGCGGCCGCCGTACATCGACTTCGTGGCTCCCCCGCGCACGCGGGGATCGACCTCGGAGGTGGGGATGTAGGCGGCGGGGTCCTGCGGCTCCCCCGCGCACGCGGGGATCGACCCACGTCCGCGAAGCTGGTGGTGGACGGAGCGCTGGCTCCCCCGCGCACGCGGGGATCGACCCTCCTGCCAGACGAGCCGCGCGCGGGGGACCTTGGCTCCCCCGCGCACGCGGGGATCGACCGTAGCCGGCCCAGAGCTTCGACTTCAGCACGCCGGCTCCCCCGCGCACGCGGGGATCGACCCGCCACGTCCTCCAGGTGCCGCCGCTCCGCCTCGGCTCCCCCGCGCACGCGGGGATCGACCCACGCGGCGGCGCGTCTGCGGGGGTTGCCTCGGGGCTCCCCCGCGCACGCGGGGATCGACCCTGGAGCCGCAGCTACGCGGACGCGAACCTCGCGGCTCCCCCGCGCACGCGGGGATCGACCCGAGCGCGCTCTCGCCGCGGGCGCGGGGACGACGGCTCCCCCGCGCAGGCGGGGATCGACCCTGCTCCGCGATCTGGCGGCCGTCCGGGCCCCTGGCTCCCCCGCGCACGCGGGGATCGACCCGCGAGACGCATGGTGATGAACCCCTGGGACGGGGCTCCCCCGCGCACGCGGGGATCGACCTTTTCTCGCCCACCAGCGCAAGGGGTTCCGCTGGGCTCCCCCGCGCACGCGGGGATCGACCCCCCCTGGCGCTGCTCGGGCCGGACGTGTGGTCGGCTCCCCCGCGCACGCGGGGATCGACCTCCGGGACGACGCGGCATACGTCCCCCGGGTTAGGCTCCCCCGCGCACGCGGGGATCGACCGTCGGACGCGAACGAACCGGACCCGTACGACGGGGCTCCCCCGCGCACGCGGGGATCGACCGCCTGGAACCCACGCGCTCACCGTGGATGACTAGGCTCCCCCGCGCACGCGGGGATCGACCCTTCGCGAGGGACGGGAGGTTGTCGATCCCGTAGGCTCCCCCGCGCACGCGGGGATCGACCCTGGTACCGGCTCCGCGCCATCGACACGGGGGCGGCTCCCTCGCGCACGCGGGGATCGACCCCTCGCGCGGCTCGTTGACGCCAGCTCGGCCGGGCTCCCCCGCGCACGCGGGGATCGACCGCAGAAGCTCGAGCTCAAGAAGAAGTACGGCGAGGCTCCCCCGCGCACGCGGGGATCGACCCTCCGGGTGGAAACACCTCGCCCTCGGATCCTGGGCTCCCCCGCGCACGCGGGGATCGACCCTGGGCTGTGGCCCCGGTGACGATCTGGGGCATGGCTCCCCCGCGCACGCGGGGATCGACCTTGGTCGATGTCTTGGTGCACGGCTGCGCGCGCGGCTCCCCCGCGCACGCGGGGATCGACCGTTCACGAGCCGGTCGCGGATCTCCTCCTTCACGGCTCCCCCGCGCACGCGGGGATCGACTCGAGTCCGAGCTCACCGTCACCTTCCCCAACGGGGCTCCCCCGCACACGCGGGGATCGACCGCGGGAGCGCTGGGGAAGGCGTTGACGGCGGGTGGCTCCCCCGCGCACGCGGGGATCGACCCCCGGCCGGCGGCGCCTGCGTGCCGCGCTCCAAGGCTCCCCCGCGCACGCGGGGATCGACCGGACGATCGGCCCGTAGAGAAGGAGGTCGAGCGGGCTCCCCCGCGCACGCGGGGATCGACCCAGCACGAGCCCGACGAACGCGACACTCAGCAAGGCTCCCCCGCGCACGCGGGGATCGACCCTGCTGGCGCCACAGCACTGCGCCGGGCGAGTTGGCTCCCCCGTGTAGACGGCGGCCTGAACCCGTCCTTTTCTGACGGTCCAGGTCGAGAAGTGCCCAGGTTGTCGCGTTTCCGCTCGACACGGCCCGGGCGCTCCTGTTGAACGGATGGACGTGATCGCTAGCACGGAGTGCGCAGGAAGTTGCCGAGCGGAGGGCGGTGCGTCGCCCGGCGTGGCCCCTACCGCTGTCCGCCTCGCGTTCTGTTCACGTTGCTGGACTCGCTTCGCCGTCTGCAGAGCCTGCGACCGTTGCCAGGTGTACTGCGGGCGTCGATGCTCCGAACAAGCTCGCCTGGAGGACCTACGAGAGATCCGGAGGCGGTATCGGCGGACTGAACGTGGGCGAGCTGCACACCGCGAACAGGAGCGCCGTCGTCGCCAGCGACGGTGCTCGCTGCCCAGTGCCCCCGCTTCCGTGGGCGATCAGGGTGGGGTGCAGGCGCTCCGCATGGTCCTGTGCAGCCAGCTCGCCTCCGCGACCGCAGGAAACCAGGACCAGGAGGCCTCCGCCCCGGCCGCCGCCGGCCTGCGCTGCCACTCGTGCGCCAGGACGGCGCGTTTCGTCAAGGTGACCACCTGGCGCAAGAGCCGGTGCACGACGGGCCGTCGAGCGTCTCGAGGGCCATCGTGATCGACTCGACCGTCAGATTTCGACGGCAACTGGCCGCCGTCTACACCCCCGCGCACGCGGGGATCGACCCATGGTGCCGCTGCTGGTGCCGCGCTCGGCGCTGGCTCCCCCGCGCACGCGGGGATCGACCCCCGCGCCGGTTTCCCGCGCCGTGCATGTAGATGGCTCCCCCGCGCACGCGGGGATCGACCCCCAGTGGTGCTCGTCCGGCCAGACCGGCACCGGGCTCCCCCGCGCACGCGGGGATCGACCTCCTCCTAGCCGTCGCACTCCTCGGGTCGGCCCGGCTCCCCCGCGCACGCGGGGATCGACCCGCGGCCGTCGCGGCCGGCGCCAGCGTCCAGCAGGCTCCCCCGCGCACGCGGGGATCGACCCATCGACGTGCGTCTACCCCATGACCCGAGCGAGGCTCCCCCGCGCACGCGGGGATCGACCCCTCGATGGCGACATCTGCACGCCGGCGATCGTGGCTCCCCCGCGCACGCGGGGATCGACCCGAGGGCCGGCTGACGGAAGCGCGCGGTCTCATGGCTCCCCCGCGCACGCGGGGATCGACCCCTGGACCTGGTCGTCACCTCCTCGCCCGCTGCGGCTCCCCCGCGCACGCGGGGATCGACCCTCGACACGAGCGGCGAGACCCGCATCGTCACCGGCTCCCCCGCGCACGCGGGGATCGACCACTCGACGCCGCCGGTCTTGCCCCACTTGAACAGGCTCCCCCGCGCACGCGGGGATCGACCCGCGGGGCCAAAGGTGGCGATCGTCCTCCTGCAGGCTCCCCCGCGCACGTGGGGATCGACCGCAGGCAGCCCGCAGGCCGCGGCCGATCGGCTGGGCTCCCCCGCGCACGCGGGGATCGACCCCGAGAGGCCGCGGTGGACCGACATGGTCAGGTGGCTCCCCCGCGCACGCGGGGATCGACCCTGGGTGAATGGCAGCTCGACGTCCAGGGCGACGGCTCCCCCGCGCACGCGGGGATCGACCCAGTGTGGGGAGGGTAGGGACCAGGGGGCATCTGGCTCCCCCGCGCACGCGGGGATCGACCCTTCACTTGGTTCGACTCGCTGATCCGGTGGGTGGGCGCTTGAGATCGAAGAGGCCGTAGATCCCGGCGGCGCTCTCGTGGGCACTGTCCGTGCACAGCGCTGCCTCCGAGCCGCTGCTCCTCCCGTATTCGGCCCCCGCCTCGGCCGGACGGTCCACGCAGCGGACGGAGGGGACTCTCCATGCCGCGCGTCAGCGCCTTCTACGGCATCGTGATCGCGATGTACTACCAGGATCACGCACCACCTCATTTTCACGCACGGTACGGAGACCACGAAGCGCTCATCGACATCCAGGCGCTGCGCATCCTGAAGGGCTGGTTACCACGGCGGGCGCTGGCGCTCGTCTTCGAGTGGGCCAACCTGCGCCAGGCCGAGCTGCTGTCGGACTGGAACGCGGCTGCGACCGGGGTGCCGCTGGCGCCGATTCCACCGCTCGACTAGGACTGCCTCATGGTCCGCATCCGCTCCGTCCGGCTGCTTGGAGGGTTCTCGGTGGAGCTCGGGCTCACCGACGGCGGGACGCGAGTCGTCGACCTGGACCGCTATATGTGTGGGCCCGTGTTCGAGCTCATGACCGGCGGCCGGTGGGTTGGAACGCGAACGGCTGAGAGCCAGCTACCGCACGAGCCGGTTCGGCCGTTCGATCTGCACCGCGCTCCCGCCGAGGCGCTGCCAGCGCGCCGCCGAGGGGAAGGCGAGCAGCAGGCCCGCCAGGGAGATGGCGAGCGCGACGAGGGCCAGCATCCTCCCCCCCAGCATCCAGGCGATCCCCGCGAAGAGCCCGGCGCCCTCGTTGAGCGCCGACGAGACGATGGTCCGCGAGATGGCCAGGGCGTTGGGGGTTGCGCCCGGCGTCGGCTTGATCTGGCTCGGCACCACCCTGGACACGGGCAGCATCACCAGAGCCATCCCGAGGGCCAGCGAGGCGAGTACGTCTCCGATCTCCTGGCCTTGCGGCCAGAAGCGGGGACCGACCGCGGTCGCGACCAGGGCGAAGATCACCACGCCGGCGGAGAGCGCGCCCCAGATGATCAGCGCCGTCCGCCTCGCCGACGTCGGATTCGATTCCATGAGTTGCTTGCCCCTCTCCCCGACCCTCTCCCCGCTTCGCGGGGCGAGGGAGATCTCACCCCGCCACGACCGCCACGCTCGTCGCCACCGGGCGGTACCTCCTCGCCACCGCGGCGAAGCCGAGGGCGCCGGCGAGCATGAGGGCGGTGAAGAACCAGAAGTAGGCGGCGCCCTGGAAGTGGTTCAGGGCCGACACGCCGGCGGTGAGCATGTTGCCGAAGGCCACCGTCAGGTACCAGATGCTCATGATGGTGCTCTTCATCGAGCGCGGCGCCTGCGTGTAGCTGAACTCGAGGCCGGTCACCGACACCAGCACCTCACCGGCGGTGAGGAACACGTACTGGGGGATCTGCCAGAGCGCGCTCGGGCGCGCCCCACCGGCCATGACGTGCTCGAGCACCGCCGCCGCCGCGAACGAGAGCACGGTGAGGAACATGCCCACCGTCATCTTGCGGAGCGGCGAGACCACCACCCCCCGCTTCTCCAGGGCGGGGAAGACGAACCGCTGGAAGATCGGGATGAGGCCGAGCACCATGACCGGGTTCAGCGCCCCGAGCTGGGAGGCCTGCATGTGGCGGCCGGCCACCGACAGGTCCATCCGCCTCGCCTGCAGGACCCACGACGAGCCGTGCTGGTCGAAGAGCGCCCAGAACGCTGTCACCGCTGCGAAGACGCCCATGATGCCGAACACGGCGCGCGCGCCGTCCACTGCCTCGGCGGGGTGATCCGCCCGGGCCGCGTCGAGCCAGTGACCGCCGCCCGCTCGGACGCGCCGCCGGAGCGCGCTCGCCACCACCCGCGTGAAGGCGTGCGGGTTGGGGCCGGTGGGCGGGATCTTCACGTAGCGTGAGCGACCGAGCAGGAAGACGACCAGCGAGAGCGCCATCAGCGCTCCCGGCACGGCGAAGGCGACGCGCGGGCCAAAGGAGGCGAGCAGGACCGGGATGAGCAGGGTGCTCGTGAAGGAGCCCAGGTTCACCATCCAGTAGAAGAGGCCGTACACGCGCTCGAGGAGCTTCTTCTGGGTGGGCTGGAACTGGTCGCCCACGAGGGCCGACACGCACGGCTTGATGCCGCCCGAGCCCAGCGCGATGAGCGCGAGGCCCGCGAAGAGCCCCCAGCGCGTCTCGAAGGCGGCGATGGTGGCGTGGCCGAACACGTAGCCGAGCGAGAGCCACAGGATGATGCGGTAGCGGCCCCACAGCCGGTCGGCCAGCCAGCCGCCGACGAGCGGCGTCAGGTAACAGGCCATGACGAACAGGTGGTAGTTCGCCTCGGCCTCGTGCTCGGGCAGCGTGAGCCACTGCGCCATGTAGACGGTGAGGATGGAGCGCATCCCGTAGAACGAGAAGCGCTCGCAGCCCTCGTTGCCGACGATGAATTTGATCTGGGGCGGGTAGCGGTCGGCGGCGGTCGTCATAGGATCACGGCCCCCTCACCCCAGCCCTCTCCCCGGCGGGGGAGAGGGAGAAGCGACAGTTGTGATGTGATGATCACCCTGCCCTCTCCCCCGGCGGGGGAGAGGGGATACTGGAGGCCGGCGGGGGAGGCGGTGAACGGACGGCGGCCTCCACCGGCCGGTACCGCCGCGCCACGGCCTGGAAGAGGAGCGCTGAGGCGAGCATGAGGGCGGCGAAGAAGAAGTAGTGGCCGGCTCCGTGGAAGCGGTTGAGGCTCGCCACCCAGGCGGTGAGGAGCGAGCCCGCGGCGATGGTGACGTACCACAGGCTCATGATGGCGCTCTTCATCGAGGCCGGCGCCTGCGTGTAGGCGAACTCGAGGGCGGTCACCGACACCAGCACCTCGCCGGTCGCGAGGAAGAGATACTGCCACACCTGCCAGGCGATGTTGGGCCGTCCGCCCGCGTCGAGGGCGACCTGGATGGCGCCCGCACAGAGGAACGAGAGCACCGTCACGTACATCCCGTACGTCATCTTGCCGAGCGCGGTGATCCGCCGTCCGCGCCGGGCGAGGCTCGGATAGACCACGCCCGCGAAGAGCGGGATGAGCGCCAGGACGAGGAGCGGATCGAGCGTCGAGACCTGCGAGGAGAGGATCTCGAAGCCGAACAGGCGCCGGTCCATCTTCTCGGCCTGCAACACCCAGGACGAACCGTACTGGAAGAAGAGCGCCCAGAAGCCGGCGATCGGCGCGAAGACCGCCACGATGCGGAAGACGGCTCCCGCGCCCTCCACCGCTTCGCCCGGGAAGCGCTCGCGCGCGACGTCGAGCCACGGCTGGCCGGGATGGCCCGTGCCGAGCCGCGAGACGGCGTACGACACGACCCGGAAGAAGCCGTGCGGGTTCGGGCCGGTGGGCGGCAGCACGACGTAGCGGCGCCGGCCGAGCCAGAAGATGACGAGCGCGCCTGCCATGAGCAGGCCCGGAACGGCGAAGGCGACGCGCGGCCCGTGGCGATCGAGGAGGTACGGGATGAGCAGGGTCGAAGCCGTCGACCCGAGGTTGATCATCCAGTAGTAGAGGTCGTAGACCTTCTGCAGCAGGTGCCGGTCACGATTGGTGAACTGGTCGCCCACGAAGGCGGCCGCGCACGGCTTGATGCCGCCCGCGCCGAGCGCGATGAGCGCGAGCCCCACGTACAGGCCCTCGCGGCTCTCGGAGGCGGCGAGGACGGCGTGCCCGAGCACGTAGCCGAGCGAGAGCCACAGGATGACGCGGAAGCGCCCCAGGAAGCGATCCGCGAGCCAGGCCCCGGCGAGCGGGGTCGCATACACGGCGAAGACGAAGAAGTGGTAGCGCGAGGCGGCGTCGCTCTCGGACAGGAAGAGCCGCTGCACCATGTAGATGGTGAGGACGGACGTCATCCCGTAGTACGAGAAGCGCTCGCACCCCTCGTTCCAGGCCAGGTACTTGATCTGCGGAGGGAAGCGCCCCGCGGCCGGCTCCGCCATCTATGTCCCGCGCACCGCGGCGTAGGCGAGGAGCGCCCACCCCACGAGGAAGGCGAGTCCGCCGAGCGGCGTCACCGCGCCGAACGCGCGCACGCCGGAGAGCGCGAGGGCGTAGAGGCTGCCCGAGAAGAGCACGGTCCCGAGGATGAACAGCCAGCCGGCGCCGGTGGCCGCCCCGCCCGGCCAGCGGTGGACGGCCCACGCCACCGCGAACAGCCCGAGCGCGTGATACATCTCGTAGCGGGCGCCGGTCTCGAAGACGACGAGCAGGTCGGGCGCGAGCCGGGTGCGCAGCGCGTGCGCGCCGAACGCGCCCGCGGCGACCGAGACGAGGGCGGAGAGCGCGCCCAGCGCCAGGAAGAGGCGGTCCATCGGGGCATCCTAGCGCGCGCGGCGGGCGCGCGTTAGCGAAGCGGCATGGATTGGACGAAGAAGAAGTGCGTCCCCTGCGAGGGCGGCGTGCCGGCGATGGAGCGCGCCCGCGCCGAGGAGCTGCTCGGGACGCTCGACGGCTGGGACCTCGCCGGTGACCGGCTGCACCGGCACTTCCGCTTCAAGGACTTCGCCGGCGCCATGCGCTTCGTGAACGCGCTCGCCACGCTGGCCGAGGAGGAGGGGCACCACCCCGACTTCAGCTTGCACGACTGGAACCTCCTCGACGTGGTCACCTGGACCCACGCCATCGGCGGCCTCTCGGAGAACGACTTCATCCTGGCGGGCAAGATCGACCAGCTCCCGCGTGAGGCTGCGCCGGAGGGACGGTGACCGGCTGAATTTCCGGGGCCCTCCTCCGTCCTTCTGCTGGAAGGTACAGCCACGGAGGACCCCATGACCCGCCTCACCCGCACCGCCCTCACCCTCGCCACCGCGCTCGGCCTCGCCGGCGCCGCCACCACCGCCCGCGCCGACCACGATGACCGCGGCTGGGATCGCGATCGCCGCGATCCGGGCGTGGTGACGGTGCCCGCTCCCGCCTACCGGGTCCCGGTCGCGCCGGCCCCGGCATACCGCCCCGCCCCTTCCTGGCGGATCGCCCGCTGGGGCGGCGGGCGCATGCACGCGCTGCGCGAAGACTATCGCCGCCTCGAGCGCTCGCGCGACCGCTTCTACGCGAGCTGGAACGGAAGCCCGGTGTGGCGCGATCGCTTCGAGGCGTGGTACGCGGGCCGCCGCTCCGAGCTCGACGGGCGCTTCGCTGAGCTGGAACACGGGCGCGAGCACGATTGGCGGTAGGGGCGAGCCGGCCCAGCGTCAGTGGCGCCGGGGACCGTACCCCACGGATGCAACGAAACGGTCCCGGCCCGGTGGAGCGCACATGGCGCTTCCCCGGGCCGAGAGTTAGATGGGCCCCGCACCGTGGCTCGACCAACCGCGTTCCTCCTCTTCTTCGTCGTCGCGCTCGCCCTCCTCGGGGGCATGCACTTTTACCTGTGGGCGCGGCTCGTGCGCGACACCGCCCTGCCCGAGCTGCCGCGCCGCGTCCTGGCGGGGTTCTTCGCGCTGGGCGCGCTGGCGGTGCCGCTCGGCATGATGCTCATGCGGCGCTTCCCGCTCGCCATCACGCGCGCGCTGGTGGCGGTCCTCTTCACCTGGACGGGCGCCGCCTTCCTGCTGTTCGTGGCGCTCGTCGCCACCGACCTGGCGCGTGCGCTCTGGGCGGGCGCCCGCCCGCTGCTGGCGCTCCTCGGCACCCAGCTCGCGCCCCCTCCCGACCCCGCGCGACGCGCCTTCGTGGCACAGGCCGTGGCGGGCGGGGCGCTGCTGGCGGCGGGCTCGGCCACCGCCGCCTCGGTCCTCATCGCCACCGGCGAGCCGCGCGTGGTCGAGGTGCCATTGCGCCTGGAGCGGTTTCCGAAGGCGCTCTCCGGCTTCACGCTGGCGCAGATCACCGACCTGCACATCGGGCCCACCATCCGCGAGAAGCACGTGAAGCGCGTGGTGGACCTGACGAACGCGCTCCGCCCCGATGCCGTCGTGATCACCGGCGACCTCGTCGACGGCAGCGTGGCCGAGCTGCGCGCGGCGACCGGACACCTGGCGCGCCTCTCGGCCAAGCACGGAGTCTACTTCGTCACCGGCAACCACGAGTACTACTCGGGCGCGAGCGCCTGGCTCGCCGAGCTACGGCGATACGGGATCCGGACGCTCTCCGCGGAGCGGGTGGCGCTCGGCGATCGGGGACCGGGCGGCGCCTCCTTCGACCTGGCCGGTATCGACGACTGGAGCGTGGCGCACGCCCATGACGGCCGCTGGCCGTCGCTCGACCTGGCGCTGCGCGAGCGCGATCGGGATCGCTCGCTCGTGCTCCTCCAGCACCAGCCCCGCGGGCTCGACGAGGCGGCGAGGGCGGGCGTCGAGCTGCAGCTCTCCGGCCACACCCACGGCGGCCAGCTCTTCCCGTGGAACCTCGTCGTGAAGGCGGTCTACCCCTACTACAAGGGCCTCTACCTGCACCGCCAGGGCGAGGCGGCGACGCAGCTCTACGTCTCGTGCGGCACCGGCTACTGGGGCCCGCCCATGCGACTCGGCGCACCGTCCGAGATCACGAAGGTCGTGCTGACGGCGTGAACCGGGGCCGCGCTCGGCGGGGGATGAACCCGCGCCCTACCTCGGCTGTATGCGTGCGGCCGGGATGAACCACGCGATTCGGTTTCGCGCGCGGCGGGAATGAACCGCCCAACGTCGGTTTCGCGCGCTCGGCGGGGGATGAACCCCCGCCCTACCTCCGGTGTATGCGTGCGGCGCGGATGAACCACGCGAATTCGGTTTCGCGTGCGGCGGGAATGAACCGCCCAACGTCGGTTTCGCGCGTGCGGCGGGGGATGAACCCCCGCCCTACCTCCGGTGTATGCGTGCGGCGCGGATGAACCCCCGCACTTCGTACCCGTAGGGCGGGGGCTTGTTCCCCGCCGCCGGATGCCGGCCGCGCTACGGGCCACCCTCGGTGACCGCCCGGACGATCTCCGGCAGCCGCGCGCTCGCGCTGCCGCGGGCGAAGAAGCCGCGCGCGCTCCGCTCGCACAGCTCGGAGAACGGGTTCTCCTCAGGGTTCACGTCGACCATGGCGATGCCGCGCCGCCAGGCGAGCTCGCCGATCTGCATGGGGAGGTTCGTCGCGCCGCTCGTGCCCACCACGAGGAGGAGATCGGCGCCCGCGGCGGCCCGCAGCGCGGTGTCCATCCGGTAGTTCTCCTCGTCGTAGCACTCGTCGAACCAGAGCACGTGAGGCCGCAGCCAGGCGCCGCAGCGCGGGCAGGAGAGCCGCGCCCGGTCCTCGCGGGTGA
>WNGL01026534.1_pt1 | contig 13404 bp, 12 predicted proteins | sample 5400591 | NCBI WGS metagenome assembly WNGL01 (sample SAMN13153377, study PRJNA577476) | soil metagenome | isolation source: 80 cm soil or saprolite under Garry oak tree replicate 1 | place: USA:California | collected 2016-06-15
TTGCACACGCAGATTGCGGCTATCCCGACCGAACCCGCGGTCATGCAAGAAACCGCGGTGCTTTTGGTGACGATCGAGCAATTCACAAGCATCCGATCTCAGTGTCAGGAACAATAAGACGCATTTGAGTTTTCGTCCGAAAGGCCGCAAGGAAAGACGCCACCCTCTACGAACCCGCGACTCTCAGAAAATCCAGAACTCTCGTTCTGCAGCCGTCAACGTTCCGATCACAAACATCAGCGCCTTTAGTCATCTCCATGCGGCGGAGGCAGCCCGTGATGAAGCTTCCGCAACCGTTGATGCGGAAGAAGCGAACCTGGCTGCGGCGGAGCACAAAGTCCCGCAGGACGAAGCCCTTTATGCCCGTGCCGAGCGCGACCGCGTGCGCCATCAGGCACTGGTCGAAAAGCGTGAGATCTCTCGATCGGAGTACGACTGTCGTTACTGAAAACCTCGTCGGCCTTGTAAATGTTGAACTTCCGACCTGTTGATGGCGAATTCGTGAAATCAGGCGGCAACAGGCGTCTGATAAAGGCCTCTACAGTGCTTCTGCCATCGATATGAAGCGAAGCTTAGCGGTGATCCCGTTCCAATAGCCGCCGCTTCTGGCAGTCGGCCTCCCAACCCAGCGTGCGCACGAAAGCCATTAAAATAATGCTGAAAATCCCGGAGCTTTATCTCCAGCTCCGCCGTCGTCCAAAATAACGTTTGGTCCAAGCACTCTCGTCGTAGGTCCCGATTAACCGTTCGACAAATAGACGCGACAGGGGAACACCTGGCACCGTCTTGATTTCAATTACTTCCAGAACAGGAAGATTCGCCTGCCACTGATGAAACCGATAGAGCGGATCATGATCCGAACTGAGATACTTCGGAAGGGTGGTTACACCTCGAATCGCCTCCTTGAACATCCGACAAAGCGCCGGACCATCGACCACTCCCCGATGAACGCCAAAGCCGACGATGCGGCGTGTGAATTGGTCCATGACAATGAGTACCCAATAGGTTCGCAAAGTTAATGATTCACAACGAAACAAATCCACACTCCACAAACTGTCCTTCATATGCCCAAGCAAGGTGAGCCATGACGGCCCTCCCGATCCGGATTCCGGCCGAAAATGCATTGCCAAAATGCGGCGTACGACGTCTTTGTCGATCTCGACACCGAAGGCCAGCGTGATCTGCTCGGCAATTCGAGGGCAGCCCCAACTGGGATTACGCCGTTTGATTTCAACGACGGCATCGATGAGTTCTTTGGCAGGTCCTTTCGGACCAGCCCGACGGCCGTGTTTGGCGGAGAACAGCTTTCGGTACTTTCGTTTGATCAACATCTGGTGGAAATGCAGCAGAGTCGACGGCCGGAGAACGATCGAGGATCGCACAATCCGTGCCGGACGCATGAGAAGGGTGCACAAACCGGCGACAATCCGATCCGAAACGCGGAGGTTGGGAGCTCGTTTCCGACCGCGATTCAGAATCAACAGTTGATGTCGCACCAGCGCAGATTCAGCAATGACGGACCGGAATCCACCAGGCCTTGCAAGTCGCAATACGGTGACGATCACATGAACGAAAAGGACGAGGATGTCGCGCATGGGGGGATGGTATCAGACATCGAAACCCCCGAATTCAGCGCAATCTGGTAATTCGCCATCCACAGGCTTGCTGTAGCTCAGTTGAGTCTCTGGGATGAAAACCCCGCCATAAGCCGCAAATCCCAGTCCGGCAGGTGAAAGGAATTGCGCGACATTCAAATCGCGCCGGTGAAACTCCATCTCGTCGTGAAATTTCTCTACGAGAGCGACACCTAAACTCCCATCGGGCTTTGGCTCGACACTAAGCTTGCGGATCTCGTCCAAATACGTTTGCGAAGCTTCAGGGGCGTTCTTCTCTTGACGGCCTTCGAAGGCCGTGTAGCTGCCATGAAAGGAATGCCCCATCACGAGATAAAAATACCCGTCGGTTAGCTTCGTCAGCCCGCCACCGGCAGACTGCACGAGAGGCGATCTTCCGAACGATATACTCTCCCCAGGAATGCGCCCGTTCATCACTCCTTCAACAAGCGCAGGTACGCTCACTCGTGAGACCGCATCAAATGTCGACCACTTGCCGTTCTCGTCCTCCCCGTAGCCCCCACAGATGTAGAGTTGCTCGCCATCCTGAAAATAGAGCTGCCCAGTCGATGCCCACTGCGCCCCAACCACTGCGAGTCTCGCGGGTAATTGCGCGACGGGCACGTGATATGTTTTGGCGGGCTTGACGGTTGTATCAATGACCCACACGTCACGGTTCGCATCGGCCTTCAAGAATTCCGCAGAGCCGCCACCCACGGCGTGGTAACCGCTGATTCGACCTCCGATGAAAACCCAGCGGCCCTTCCATTGCGCGAATGAAAAGGATTGAAGCCGTGGTGCGCCGGGGAATTCATCGGCGGCGTCTTCAGTTGCTTCAATCGTGAACGGAACCGTTGCCGCCGAGCGCGCCAGGACGATACGGCCGCCTAAAACTGCAAGCAGTAGAACAAGGAGTTTTTTCATGAAACCAATTGGTGCGTTCCCAATGACAGGGCGCTCAGAATCTTATCCATCGAACGTTCTTCAAGGTCTTCGCACGCACGGGCCACAAATCCCGTCATGTTCGCAACGGCAAAGCTGATACCACTGAGATTTCGAGTGACAGGAATTCCGGGCAACGTGCGGGGAAAGCCAGACGCGTAAAAGATCGGCGAACCACTCTCACGCGACATGCAGTATTGATCCCGGGAGAGATTCCAGTCCACGTCAACGCCGATGACGCCGTCCAGCATTCCGGGTAAAACGGGAGTTTGTCCGGAATACCGCGCGGCGACCAACAGGACGCCAGCCGCAGCGGCCCGGGCAACCAGCGCCTCCAATGCGGAGCGGTGATTTAAATTGGGAGTTCCGAGGCTCAGGTTCACGACATCCATCCGGTGCTCGATGGTCCACTCAATAGCCCGCAGAAGCCGGCTTCCCGTCGTACGCAAGGAGTTCCCGAATAATTTCAGGATGTAATAGTCCGCGTCGGGTACCTTCTCCTGAATCGCCGCGGTCACTGCCGTCCCGTGGCCGAGAACATCCTCATATGAAGATTCGGTTTCTTCCTCGTCAAAGATTACGCCGTGCGTCGGAGCGCAGATATGAAGGTGACTCGCATTAACGCCGGTGTCGATCACTGCGATCTTGAGACCATAGCCACTCACGCCGGCACCGCTCTTGATGGCTGCGCCGTTGTTTCAGGCTGCGCGCGATCGCGCTCGCGCTTCGCGTCGGGCTTGCATTCGCTCCGCTCATCGCATTCCGCCACTCGTCCATCTTTTATATACAGCACATGATCGGCCGCGGCAGCCAGAGCCGGCTTATGTGTAATGGCAATCAAAGTCTTGCCGGAAAACTTCCAACGCAGGTTCTCGATCAGTTCCTTCTCACGTTCCGGATCCAATGCCGCGCTTGGTTCATCGAGAATCAATACGTCGGGATTCGATAAGAACGCTCGCGCAATTGCTACTCGCTGGCGTTCTCCCGTGGAAAGAGTCAATCCGCGTTCTCCGACAACGGTATCCAGGCCCTGCGGCAACCCGCGAAGAAGTTCGGCGAGGCCGGCTGCGTGCGCCGCCTCCTCGGCTGCTTCATGGCTCACCTCCGGTTTGGCATAAGCAATGTTCTCAAAGAGAGTGCCATGGAAAAGATACGAAGACTGCTCGATAAGGACGATGGTTCTCCTCAAATCGCGAATCCGCAGGTTTTTCACGTCGATGCTGTCGATCGTAACGGCACCAGAGTCGGCGTCGAGCAAGCGAACCATGAGATCGGCAATAGTGGATTTCCCGCCTCCGCTGGGTCCAACAATGACCGAGAACGCTCCTGAAGGAATATCGAACGAAATATTGTCGAGGACTGGCCTGCCGTCATGAAGCAACGCCACACTCCGGAATGCAATGCCGTGATGGACCTTCGATAACGCGACTGGGTTAGGATCCTCTGTCACCTCAATTGGCGTGTCGAGCAACTCCAAAACACGGGCCAAGGATACTTTCGCAGATGTGAGCGAAGCCGATAGACCAATCAGACTTTGAACCGGCGACAACAAAAGACTATGGTAGGCCATGAACGCGACCAACGTCCCTATCGTCAACTGTCCGGCAATGATCTGTTGGCCCCCGTAAACAAACACTGCGATTGTTGCCGCGCTGATCACGGATCCTGGAACACTTCGCCCCAGCATTGCAGTTTTTTGAAAGCGCAGGAGCGATGAAACAAAGGAATCATTACGCTTCCGGAAGCGATCCAATTCGTACTGGCTCGAATTGAAGCAGGCGACGAGACGAACTCCGAGCAACGTCTCGACGAACAAAGTCCCAATGTCCGCACTGCGCTCTCGAAGTTCGCGAGCCAGCACATTCATCCGGAGTTGAAAAACGCGAAAGAGCGCCACTGAAAGCGGAATGAGGATAACGCCCACAATGAACAATTTCCAACTGAACAAGATCATCATCACCAGGCTGCCGACGATGAAGAGGACGTTCGTGACCGTCGTGAGAAAGAAATCGCCGGAGATCCGTTGCACTTCGGCGACATCGCCGTTGAGGCGGGAAACCAGGTCGCCAAGCCGTGACCGCGCATAGAAACGGGGGGAGAGGAGGTGTAGGTGCCCATACACTTTCATGCGCATATGCAATAGCATCGACGAAGAGAGGCGCATGTAGCCGTAGCCGGAAATGTAATTCAAGACGAAACCCACAATTGTTGCCGAGAACATCAAAACAGCCGAAATAACGAGGGCGTGCGGGTCGCGCCGCATCAGGGCATTATCGACCAGATACTTTGAAAGGTAGGGTTGGGCGAGTCCCAGCGCGCTGCCTGTCAGCCCGATCAAAATCATGAAACCGAGCTGCCAGGCATACGGCCGGAGGAATGACTTCATGCGGAGGAAGTCGCGCCAGTTGTGCTGTTTCATTGCCGTGCGGTTTTGACCGTGAGCGGCAATGTGATCAGATTCGTCGTTGTGTCCTTGTTGAGATACATGATCTTGGACGATTCAAGCGTTTCCGCGTTGAATATCTCCACGGTGGCATTGCCATAGAAGTAGAGCTTCTTGCCGTCACTGCTCACCGCGAATCGAGTCCCAGTTGGGCGGGCGTCCAAACTCTGTTTCTTGATGACCTTGTGATTCTGGAGATCCCACACCCACCATTCCGATTCGCGGTTTCCGCCCGTACTGATTTTCGGCATCACCGAGTAGCCGCGTTTGCGATCCGGAGAAAGCATGAACGAGCTCATCGGGAGAGTGGGGCCGATCGGGAAGTAATCAACCTTTCGAGTCGCCAAGTCGATTTTCGCCAGTCCCATCGTTCCCTTATGGACGATCGGGTCGACGGCAGTGAATACGGAGGTGACCGAATCCGGCGCTTCGAATGGATCATCACTGGCCGCCAACCGGTACGGTGAAGCCCCCGGGAACGGCGGCTGGGCCAACTCGATGGTGTCGACCTGTTTGAATGTATCCAGATCGAAGATCAAGATGTTCTCTTGAAACACATACAACTGTTTTCCGTCCGCGGAGACCTTATACGTGGCGTTGAAGCCGAAACCCTGGTTCATTTCTTTCGGGAACGGCCATGCCTTTGCAATCTTCTTTTCCCGCAAGTCGATTGCAACGAATTGCGGCGGATCGATCCGGAACTGATCGAGCTCCTTCACGACATTCCGCATCGTCGTGTAAAGATAGCGTCCCTGGGGATCGACCGCGATGCCTGAATACCGTGCGCCACCGCCTTCCATGATGGCCGGAGCATTCGCCGTAATACGCACCCTCGTACGCGAATCCGACAGGCTGAAGCTACTGGTGACTTTTTTCGCGTCCAGATCCACGGTCTCGAGCAGCATCTGCGTGCTGACAATGTAGAGTTTCTTCTTGTCCGAGGATAGAGCGACCGTTCGGGGAATCCCGCCGAGCGGGACTTCCCCGACGACGTCCTCTTTGCCCTCGTCGATGATAAGAAGTTTTTTGTCCAGTGTCCCCACGTACATCAATTGGCCTGGGGTCTGGGCGGCTGCCAGGCTGTACACGAGACAGCACACTACGAGTAAAAGCTTCCTCATGGGACACATTCTCCGATTCTGTTATGGAAAAACGATATCGATTTTGCGCCAGTCATTCGTGGCTGACGCGCATTTGTCGGTCCAGTCGACCGCATTGTTCAAATGGTCCGGCACCTGTGCGGGCCAGCCACAACCCAAATGGCAATCGAACAAATCGCGTTCGTTCAGCGTGCACCCCATTGGATAGTAAATTTTTCCCTCAGCGCCACGTCTTTGAAGAGCTTGAACATCTCCTGTTGCTGCGATCACGGCCGCTTCCACCTTGCGGGCTTTGCGGTTGATCGGTTTCATTGAATGCATTGAGTGGCCTCCTTATTTTTTAGCGTCGGGCCCACCGGCCGACTACCAGCGGAATTAGCCACACGGCCGGCCGGTCCCCCCACGCCTGTCAGTTTTCGCTGAAACGGTCTAGAAACGACGGGTTCTGCTGGCTAATCTCTCCGTAAATGCGAAGACAGAGATCGTTCCAGCCGCGGATCCAATCGCAGTAATGTAACGTTGCTGCAGACGTGTCCCCATAGTGCACAAACGCCTCGTGATAACACCCGCCGGCGCAAACCGGCCGCGCCCAGCAGGTGTGACAATCGTACCGGGCTCCAATGTGATGCGTACCGAGGAACTGATCGCGGGCGGCATGATCGACGCCGCCTTTGTCCACATGCCCCATCTTTCCAACATCGGAATCGACGAAGCGATGGCAAAGACTGATGTCGCCTGCGGTGCCGACGCCCAGCAAACCGAGGCCGGCGCCGCAGGGATATGCCTTGCTCATACCGGAATGCAGTTCCTTCAATGTGTCGTTCACGTTCGTGAAACCATGCTGGCGGCCGGCGAGCGCCCAGTCGCGGTATTCCCAGGCCAGGTCTTCGAATCCTTCCAGGACTGTTTCCATCTTGGCTTCGCCGATCGAATAAAGACGCTGTGGATTGGCGGTAGCCGGCGAGAAACCGACCGCATAGAACCCGACTTCCTGCGTGAGGTGTTCATATATGCGGCGAACGTGGGAATTGCCCGAGCTCAACGTCACTCGTGCGCCGATGGAGTTCGTCTTGTGGCGCTGGAGGAGCATCTGGATTCGCGGAACAATGACGTCATAACTGCCGCGCCCGTCGGAGAACACACGCATCTTGTCATTGAGTTCGCGATCGCCATCGATGCTGACCGTGACGCCGATCTTGTGCTCGGCGATGAAGTCGACGATTTGCTCGTTGAGCATCGTCGCATTCGTCGTCAAACTGAACTCGACGTGTTTGCCGGCTTCCGCGCACTTTCGTTTGGCATAATCCACGGACCTGCGCAACGTCGGAAAATTCAACAACGTTTCACCGCCAAAGAACGTCACGTGAATCGAAGGCCGGTCACCCGACTCCTTGATCAACATGTCGATCGACGACTCCGCAACCGATGGCGTCATGTACTTCGGCTTGCCGTCGGTCTTGCTGATCTTGTCTTCGCTATACTCGTAGCAGTATGTGCAGGCGAGATTGCACTGGTTCGTGATATTCAGGACAACCCTTTGGAGCGGAAAGTTCTTTTCCGGAAGCTTCGGTTTCTGAGGAATGAAATCTCCCCGTTGAATAACTTCCGCGAATTCCAATTCCATCAGGGACGTTTCGATCTCGGCAGGCGCATAACCCCGCTCGGTCAAGAATCCTACGAGCTCTTCCCTCGTCGGACTGACGTCCTTGACGCGGTCGAGAATCTCGCGGCCAATCTTGTCGATGGCGAAAATCGATCCGCTGGGAACCAGGTATACAAACTGGGTCCCCGCGGATTCAAAAGCGTGGAACTCGCGCTGCCGGTACGTCAGAGCAGGAGTGAGAGCTTCAGTGGTGGTCATTTAGACACCTCTGGCTGGTCATATCGCACATACACCGGAATGGTGACGACCAGGTAAGAACGAGCCTTGATTGTCTTTCCGCCGGGAGCGTCATACTCCGCATCGATCCAGACATCGCCATAATTGTCCACGCCGAAGTTATTCGCCTGTTTCTTGCGTTCCGGATTCGGGCCTTCGACATTCGGCGTAAACATGCCGGAGGTTGGATTGACAGTTCCGACGAATTTCACATCGTCAGATGTAGGCGATCTTGTCGTAAACAGCGATCGCGCGCTCTGAAGTGGAGCGGGATAACGAAACGTCGCGAATACCAACCGGCAGGTTGGCTGCGACCTGAACAGCAATAGTGGCCTGGGACGCCGAGCGGCGCGTCACTCGAGTAACGGTGATTCCCGTGCCGAGATCAAAATCCGCAGCCTTCATATCTGCCGGGAAATTGGCGCCATAGACTTTCACGTCGCCGGAAGACGGTGATTGCAGAGCGAAGGTGCTCACGCCGGCGAGCATCGGCGTCGTTTCGATTCGAGCTAGGTGCGCATCGATCCAGACATCGCCATAATTGTCCACGCCGAAGTTATTCGCCTGTTTCTTGCGTTCCGGATTCGGGCCTTCGACATTCGGCGTAAACATGCCGGAGGTTGGATTGACAGTTCCGACGAATTTCACATCGTCAGGATCTTTTCCGTCGGCGCGCAGATTCGTATTGGCCGCCGCGGGCGTCGGCGCAGCGACTGCAGGATTTCCACCCGTGGGGGCGGAAAACGCAACCGGAGTCTCAAATTGCGGTCCGGTAGGCCGCCGGGGCCGCAATGTATTTTCGGCGCCAGGGAAAAGTCCGAGATGCATGTTGATGAGTTTTTCGTAATCGTCCCGAGTTCGCCGTTGCGTCAAAACGCGGCCAATGGTGTGGCAGTAGTTGCATGTATGTTGTAACGCATCGCTTGGAATCTTGTCGCTTTGGTCGCGGAACATCCGGTGTTCGGCCTCCCAGAAGGCGGTCTTCGCTTCTTCAGGCGCCAGCCCATTGTTGTTGCTGAGATACCGAAGAATCTCACGCGCCTCTTCCGGCTTGATCACGAGACCGTTCAGTCGAATCATCCGCTTGATGGCCTGCTCCCAAACCTCCGGCGTGGTCCGCATATAGGAGATCCGGCGCATCATCCCGCTAGCGTCCCGCGGGTGACACCCTCCGCACTTGTCAAGAGTGAGCTGGTGGTTAATCGGAATTCCGACGGCTGCCGTAGTACCCTGTGCCTGCCCCAGGACGGCGACAAGCAAGACAACCGCGCCTGCTAGAACCCACTTCTTCAGAAACATCTGTTCTTCCTCCTCAGAAGATCACGCGCGACGTGATTTGGATCTGGCGGGGACCTACTCCCTCCGCAGACTGAACATTGGTGATAGTTCCAAACGCCGCCGTCCCATAGCTTAGATTCGGCGTCGAGTAGTTAGGATGATTGAATGCGTTGGATGCCGCAGCGCCCACCTGGAACCGGATGCCCTCCTTGATGCGGACCGACTTGAACAAAGAAAGCGAAACCGACTGCGTCCCTGGCCCGACCAACGCGCCGACCGGGGAGCTCCCCGCCCGCCCAATGTTGTTCTTCGGGATCGCAAACGCGGCCTTGTTGATCCACTGGGTGATGCTCTTGTTGTCCGGATACAAGGGAACACCGGAAACGATGTCTGCCCGACCGGCGCCTTCGAGATTCGCGAAATTCGTGCCCATCGGATCCGCTCCGGGCGCGACTACCGTCAGAAATGGACCAGTCTGGTACACCATGACGCCCGAGACCTGCCAGTCGCCAATCACTTGACGCAGAGGGCCGCTGCCTCCGAAGGGCAGCTCGTACAGAAACGTTGCGAGGAAACGGCTCCGGTGGGTGAAGGCGACGTTACCGTAGTCTAAGCCGATGTTGTACGGGTCTGTAACCGTGCCGCCACCCTGTGAAGCGAAGGCCGTGGGATTGAAACCCTGACCATTCGAAAGGTTCTTGGCAAAGGTGTAGTTGGCCGAGAATTGAAGCCCCTTCGACATCCGCTTGTTTGCCGCGATCGTGAACGCGTTATAGTTCGACCGGGCTCCTGTGGTTTCCTGCGCGATGCGGGAAAAGAGAGGAAATGGCGACGCCGACTTCGCCGCGGCGAAACCAACAGTGTTCGCCGGTATTTGAGCCATATTCTCGACGTATCCCAAATTCGACCCACGATTGCCGTCATAGGACAGCCGCACGCCGGTGTTGAAACCCAAGTCCCGCTCGATCGTCAGATTCCACTGCTGGACGTAGGGATCCCGATAGTTCACGTCGGCGGACGTTCGGATGTTTTGAGTGCCGGGCTGCGCCAGGTTCACGGGGTAAGGATAGGGAAACGCGAGCGTGGGCTGGCCATTGACGATCGAGTTCGTAAAGGTGCCGATGTCGCTTGCGGAGATTCCCCAGCCTGCGCTGGTCAGCGTGCCAAGCATGGCTTCAATGAACCGTCCGTAGCCTCCGCGTACAACCGTCTTGCCATTGCCGGATGCCCGCCACGCAAAGCCGATGCGCGGCGCAAAACTGGATTTCTGAGATCGATGCAACTCCTGGGGAAGGCCCGCCTGGGTCGCCGTGAGGATCGGCGTCGGTGCGATCGAGGCGGCGAAAATCGGATGCGTTATCTGGTATCCGGCATCGGGAACGGCGATGGCGCCCCGCACGAGGCTACCGTTGACGACCGAATATATATCGGGCATTAAGACTGCGATGTTGTTCAAAGCGTCGTGAAACGGCGGATGATATTCCCACCGCATTCCATAATTGATCGTCAGCCGCGGTGATGGCTTCCAGTCGTCTTGCGCATACACGGCAGAATGGACAGAATGACCGCTCGAATCCGCAACATTGACCAGTCCGATACCGGTCGTGTCAGGTATTCCTAAGAGAAACGCCGCGTAGGGATTCCCGATCAGGGAATTCGTGACCGATCCGTTGAATGTGTATTTGCCCGATCGATCCGAGGCAAAGACATTACTGAAATAAGCGCTAAGCGCGCGAACGTCCCCGCCAAACTTCAATGCGTGAGGACCGCTGGTCCAGCTCACATTGTCCAACAATTGGAGCGTCTTGGACCGGGAGACCGACGAAGTCGCCGTGCCTGTTGGTTGAAATCCGTTGATGGTGAACGTCGGAGTGGCGCTCCCGGCGGGGGGATCCGGTAAAGGCACGCCAATTTTCCCGATAAAGTCCTTGGCCGAAACATCGGTGCTGGTCAGGACGCGTACGTCGCTCATCCCAAGCCGCAATTCGTTGATCAGCCGTGGAGTGAACACAAAGTTATACGCGTTGGTCAGCGAGATGTCTCTTTCGGGCTGATAAGCCGCACCGGCGACGACGGATTGCGCGGAAGTCGGAGCGTTATAGACGGACCGCGACTTATAAGTGCCGCGAAGGAACGCCGTTTGCCTCGACGAAATGTTGTGATCAATGCGGAAATCCGCCTGATTGCTGCTGATGGGAGTGGGCATGTTGAAGCTGTAGTTATTGGCAATTGCGTTTGCCGGTCCGGTATTGGGAAGCGGCCAAAGATATTGCAATGCAGCCTTGGAGACGGGCGAAATGCGGTCAACCGGAATCTGGTTGTTAGCGAATGGCAAACCCGTGAGCGGATCCTTGATCACACTCGAATACGCCGAGAGATCCCCGCTGCGCAATGCCAGGGACGGCACGCTCTGGCTGATGAAAGTTTCCCGGGGAAGCCTGAGACCTTCGTAGCTCCCGAAGAAAAACGTCTTGTTCGTCATTACCGGGCCGCCCGCAAAGACGCCGTAATTGTTCATGATCGTCTTCGTCTTTGTAGCGCTGAATGGATTGCGGGCATTGAGAGCGGTGTTTTGATGGTTCTCAAAAAGGCCGCCATGCGCCTGATTGGTGCCGCTCTTGGAGACAGTCGTAATGTCGCTCACGCCGCCGTACTCCGCCGCATTATTGACCTCGCTGACGCGGATCTCGGCGATGGTGCCGAAAGACGGAAAAAGTTCGGCAGCCGCTGAGTTCGACCTCACGCTCATCGTGCTGATCCCGTCGATGGTTACCGAAAGCATGCTGGGTTTCGAGCCGGCAACGGACAAGTTGCCGCCGTTATCCACCTCGTCGTGATCACGGGCGCGGCTTCGGCCATCACGCTCACAGTCTCAGCCTGCGTTGCGACTGTCAGTTGACCGTCGATGCGAATGGATTGCCGCGCGAGCAACTGGATATTTTGGTATTCCGCCACCTGAAATCCTGGCGATTCGAACTTCACCTTATAGGCGCCAGGTTCCAGATTAGGAAAGGTATAAGATCCGCTTTCGTCAGACAGGCCCGATCGGCGCAATGACGTCCCGGCATTCTCAACCGTGACAACACAGCCCGGTATGAGCGCCGCGGATGAATCGCGCACATCGCCGAGAATGGTTCCAAACGTAGACTGGCCCAGCGATGTACCGGCGCCGAACAACAAACAAGCACCCACAGAGACGATGAGTAGGGTTCGCGCAAAAGAAACACTTGCCATGTTTTTCCCCGTTACGCGGGAGCAACTGCGATGGTTCGCCGTATCGCACGTCCGATGCCACATACAGTCCACCCAACGCGAATTGAGTTAAAGACTTTTAGAAAAGTGCGTTAGCTCTTCTTACGTGGAAACAATGAGTGCGCTACGCGGCGACAGATTTGTAATTTGACTGAAGGAAAGAAACCAACATGTAGGTTTGTTTCCTGTCTAGAACGTCAGGCGCGTCGTGATTTGAATCTGACGTGGACCTGCGTCTTCGGCGCTCTGAACATTCGAGATTGTTCCAAATGGCGCCGTGTTGAAGACCGTGTTCGGCGGCGCGTAATTCACATGGTTCAAGAGATTCGCCGCCTGAGCTCCGATCTGAAAACGCACGGACTCCTTGATGCTCACGGACTTCGTTAACGACATCGAGATGGCCTGTGTGCCAGGCCCAACAATGTTCCCTACCGGCGCGGTCGGATATCGCCCGATGTTCGTCTTTGGAACCGCGAAGGCTGCGGGGTTTAACCAGTGCTGCACGGTCTGGTTGTCTGCGTATAACGAAACGCCTGAAACGAGGTCTGCTCTTCCGTTTCCGATCAGGAGTGGAAAGCCTGTGCCGGATGGATCGGCGCCCGAAACGGTGGCTGTCATGAATGGTCCGGACTGGAACACCAGAACGCCACCCAATTCCCAGCCTCCGATGACATGGCTGAGCACCGAACCGGTCTTGCCGAACGGAAGCTGATAGAGCACTGTCGATAGGAAACGATGTCGCCGCGAAAACGCGACGTTGCCATAGTCAATCTGAGTGTTGCGAAGATCCGTGACCAGGCCTCCCGCTTCGGATGCAAAGCCCGTTGGGTTATAGCCTTGAGCGTTGGTCAAATTCCTGAGGTACGTGTAACTGGTCTGGAACTGAACGCCATGAGA
>WNGL01006849.1_pt1 | contig 13403 bp, 13 predicted proteins | sample 5400591 | NCBI WGS metagenome assembly WNGL01 (sample SAMN13153377, study PRJNA577476) | soil metagenome | isolation source: 80 cm soil or saprolite under Garry oak tree replicate 1 | place: USA:California | collected 2016-06-15
CTGTTTGCTGCCACCGGCCGGAGTGCTCGTGGCCGCGATGAAAAAGTAAAATGGCTTTGTCCGTCGCTTCGCGAGGAATCCACGCGCGATAGAACAGCTCTGCGCCGTCCCAACTCGTCACCGCATGCTCAGTCGCTTCCATCGCTTTCTCCCAATTCCTTCACCGCGCGATGCAATTCCGCTGCGATCGTGCAGATGTCGATCTTGCTTGCGTTACGTGACGAGTAATTGCGAGGCGCGCCAACAATCAGTCGAACTTTTTTTGGACGCGGCAGATGCCGGCCCTTCGGCCACGCGCGAAAAGCGCCCTGCAAATAGCAGGGCAGAACGGTGACGTCCCGCCCGGCGACGAGCGCGCCAATTCCCGATTTGAATTGCCGGGTCTCGCCCGTTTCCGATCGCGTGCCCTCCGGAAAAATGATCAGGATATTTTCGGGATCGCTGAGAAGGTTTGAGCAGATGGAGAGGCTCCGGCGAACCCGAACTCGCCGTGCAAAGGGCAGCGCATTGGTAACTACGGCAGCGACGAAAGTGCGCGGCACGCTTTGGAAAAAATAATCCGCAGCAGCAGCCGGGAAAGCGCGATGCAATTTGCGCAAGGGCAGCGCGGCGAGAAGGCAGAGCGTGTCGAGATGACTGGAATGATTTGCTATGATGACGAGCGATCGGTTCGTCCGAAGATTTTGATGCCCGATAATTTCGAACCGGTGATAGATGCGCAGCCATCCGCGGATAATCAATCCGATCAGCGCGCGCACTCCATACACCAGCATGTCGGGCTCGCGCGGAAATCGGCGCAGGCGATCAACGAATGGTTGATCGACATCGCAGGCGGAATCGTAATGCCAGGTTCTCATCGTAAGCGGTAATAATAACCCGCCATGTGCATGAACAACGGCGCAACGTAAATCAAGCTGTCGATGCGATCCAAGATTCCGCCATGCCCCGGAATCGCTGCGCCCATGTCCTTGGTTCCGATGTCTCGTTTGATCAGGCTGATGGAGAGATCGCCGAGCAGCCCACCGATTCCGACGATCAAACCAGTAAGAATGAGTTGCGTCGCCCCGAAAAATGGAAACGAGAATCGCAGCAACCAAGGCAAAACCATCGAAACCGCGAGCGCACCAAGCGCGCCTTCCCACGTTTTGTTCGGGCTGATTTCACTGCGAAGCGGATGCCGCCCAAACAATCTGCCAAATGTAAACGCGCAGACGTCATTCAATTCGGTGGCGAAGATGACGTAACAAAGAAATCCGTAGGCATTCGTCGTGTTCGCCAGAAAACCCAGATGTCCGAACATCCAGCCGATGTAAATAAAGCCAATGATGCTCAACGACATCTTTTGCAGTTCGCCCCGGGCGCGGTTGCGCAGGATCGGAATGAGCAGGATCAACGCGATAGCGAAAACCGGCACGGCCATAAAAAAGCCATACCAGCCTGCACCTGGCTCTTCGCCGCGCGGATCCGGTGCCCAGGATGCAATCCCGACTGCAACGATGCCGGCGTAAACGGCACTAGTCATCCACCAGTCGCGATACAATCCGGAAGAGCGGGCGAATTCCTTGAACCCAAAAATCGAAAGCAATGTCACCCCAACAATGACCGGGACGCGTCCTGCGAAAACCACCAATAGACCGATCGACGCCATCACCAGCCACGAACGATAGGTCTTCCAGATCGAGCCCAGCTCCATCCTTAATCCCCAATGAAGAAAACCAAGAATCGCGCCACCAAGCGCGAGCGAAACAGGAACGATCAGGAGGTACGCGCGAAACACTGGGTCGTGCAGCGCGGTCTGCGGAGAAATCATCGCGCACCATTTTGAAGCGCAGTCACGATTCGTTTCAAGCGAACGATTACCGTTTGTAAGCAGCCTGCGATTATGAACAGACAAGTCCAATCGAGAATAGTTAGCCTGCCAAAATCGTGTAACCCGGCTTGGCAAGATCGAAGAATAAACATCGCCCAAGCCCCGACGCTCAGCGCAACCATCCGCCACGGCTTTGACATAATTCCGCTAAATTCGCGCCGCCCTCCGATCGCCTGGCCGAAAAGTCCCACGTAGGCGGTGAACAAGGAAAGAATCGCCGTCCAATAGCCAATTACAGGATTCATTAGACCGCTCTGCGCAACGCCGACGAAAATAATCACATCGGAGATTCGATCCGGCAGGTCGTTCACAATCTCTCCGCGCGCACTCGCCTTTCCCGCCGCGACCGCAACCATGCCGTCCAGCATGTTGAACCAAAGCCGGAGATAACAAAACAGCGGCGCAATAAGCAGCAGCCACGCATGTCTGCCTGATTTCCAAAAACACAATGCCGCGGTGAGCGCGGCCACGATCGACAAGTACGAAATCGCATCGGGAGGAATGCCAAGGCGCACACACAAGTTCGTCGTCCCGTTCCCAGTGCGACGGAACATCTGCGCGATCGGCCGGTGCGATGTCGGTTGGTATTCCACCATTCTTTACGCTTAGCGGAAGGCCAGGCGCATTGCGCGACAAATCTGGCGCTCTTCAAAATCCGAACAGATCGGCATCGTTCCAAAAGTTCGTCATTGGAATTCCGGATTCAATCATCAGCTTTCAATGTCGGAACTAGCCGATCTCGGTGTGCGCCGGATCTCTGTCGGGTCCGGACTCGCTCTGGCCGCATGGGGCGCATTTCTCCGCGCCGCGCAAGACATCAAAACAAACGGCACATTCAACCTACTGTCCGATAACGCTCCTTCCGCCGATCCGAACGCTCTGTTTCAGCAAAGAGCATGATTGCTGTCGTCAGTTCTCCCGGAAATGATCTTCCGACTTTTGGTCGGCTTTAGTTTATGATTGCCGGCGCTGCTGCCATGGCCTAGCAATGAACGAGCTCAAAGGAATCTGTCTATGATAATTGGCCTGCTGTTCATTGGCGCTGTGATTCTGATCGGGGTCTTCGTGCTTGTGTTCGTTATCGGCGGATACAACGCGCTGGTCACATTGCGCAATCGCTACAAGAACGCCTACTCGCAGATTGATGTTCAACTTAAACGGCGCTACGACCTCATCCCGAATCTGGTCGAGACTGCCAAAGGCTATCTTCAACATGAGCGAGGAACGCTCGAAGCCGTCATCACAGCCAGGAATGCTGCTGTCTCGGCCAATACTCGCGCCGCGCAAAACCCGGGCGACGCTTCCGCCATGAAAGAGATTTCTTCGGCCGAAAGCGCATTGTCCGGTGTCATGGGCCGGTTGTTTGCGTTGGCGGAGGCTTACCCGAATCTCAAGGCGAACGAGACAATGATGAGTTTGATGGAAGAACTGACTTCAACCGAGAACAAAGTCTCTTTCGCGCGTCAGGCTTACAACGATGCGGTGATGACCTACAACACGCGCCGCGAAGTTTTTCCAACCAACTTCATCGCCAGCACATTCAATTTCGGGCCGGCTGAACTTTTCGTCATCGAGAAGCCGGAACAAAAGGAAGCGCCCAAGGTCGCGTTCTAGGTCGGCGCTGCCAAAATCGATTCGTGGACTTCTTCGAACGCCAGGATGAAGCCCGACGGCATACCAAGCTCCTGGTATTTTACTTTGCCGCCGCCGTTCTGTCGCTCGTCGTCGTCATCAACGTTGCGGTCTCGCTGATCCTCGGGGTCTTGGTGATCGGGTCAAAGTCCGAGCTGCTGCTCTGGATAACGCTTGCGACACTCGCCGTGATTCTTACCGGGAGCGCTTTCAAAACATTGCAACTGGCTGGTGGCGGCAGCGTCGTCGCCGAGTTGCTGGGCGGCCGTTTAATTGATTCCAACACCAGCGACACCGATGAACGCAAACTACTCAATGTGATAGAAGAAATGTCTATCGCGTCAGGTGTGCCTGTTCCGCAGGTTTACGTCATGGATGATGAGGCGGGAATCAACGCGTTTGCTGCGGGGCATTCCACAAGCGATACGGCCATCAGCGTGACGCGCGGCTGTATGAAGCTGCTTTCGCGTGACGAACTTCAGGGAGTCATCGCCCACGAGTTCAGCCACATTCTCAATGGCGACATGCGACTCAATTTACGCCTCATGGGCCTCGTCTTTGGCATTCTTTGCCTAACTGTTATCGGTCGCGTGCTCATCCGGGCGCGTGGACGCAAGAATCCGCTGCCTTTGGTTGGTTTGGCGCTCATTGTCGTTGGGTGGGCAGGTGTGTTCTTCGGACGATTGATCCAATCTGCGGTTAGCCGCCAGCGTGAGCTCCTGGCCGACGCTGCGGCCGTGCAATTCACACGCAATCCCACTGGGTTGGCGGGCGCGCTGAAGAAAATTGGCGGACTCCCTTACGGTTCCCGAATCGAATCGCCGCATGCCGAAGAAGCCAGCCACCTGTTTTTCGCAAACGGTTTGGGTAACTCACTTTTTTCTACGCACCCTCAATTAACCGAACGCATTCGCGCTTTGGATCCGAGCTTTGACGGGAAATTCCCGCGCGTGATAGAAGAGCCAGCTTCCGCGATCTCGCCTGCCCCACTGGTATCTGCGACGCCGGAAATTCCAATGTCCCAGGCTGGAGCGGGTCGATTTGTGCCGCCGTTTGTGTCAGAGCATGCGGTTGTTGCAAACATCGGCCAGGCGACAACACAGCATCTGGCTTACGCAGCCGATTTTCGCCACGCGATTCCGCCGGCAATCGAAGCCGCTGCACGCGACCCACTCGGGGCCAGCGGACTGGTTTGCGCACTTCTCCTCGCGAGCGAACCATCTGTGCACGAGAAACAGTTCGAAGTTCTCGCTAGCGTCACGTCCGAAGCCATGCTTAATGAGACCGCGCGAATCTGGCCTGAAGTTCAAGTTATGCCGGTGCAGGCCAAAATTCCTTCGCTCGACCTCGCACTGCCGGCTCTGCGCCGTCTTCCTCCCGAGCAATTTCAGCAATTCCGCGCAGCGATAGAAACCCTGGCAGCGAGTAACGACAAAGCTGATTTGTTCGCATACATGCTGCAAAAAATCGTGGCGCGGCATCTCGATACATATTTCCTTCCCAAACGAAGGCCGGTCACGCAGTTCTACGCTTTGCACCCATTGGCGCACGACTGTGGCGTGCTACTATCGGCTACTGCCTATGCAGGACAGGAAAATGCAACCGAGCTGTCCGCTGCATTTGCAAAGGGAGCGGAATGGTTACGGCAAGCCGCGCACTGCGAAATCCCGCTGTTGCCGCCAGACGAGTGTGATCTGTCGAACATGGATGCAGCGCTCGAGCGTCTCAGCCAGGCAGTCCCGCAGATCAAGAAAAATCTCCTTGGCGCTTGTGTGCAAACGGTCGCTGCCGATGGCGTGATACAGCAAGGTGAAGCAGAGCTACTGCGCGCGATTGCAGATGCGCTCGACTGCCCGGTTCCCCCATTCGTGCAGCCGGAAGAAGTCGCAGCAACCGCCGCGACTGAAAACTAAGCCTACCGTCGTGCGATCCTGCGCACATCGGACACAACGTGCTTCCGACAATCTCTGTTAATGAGAAACTTCGATATTGGAATTTCCAATCAAGCACGCCACCATATTCGAATGAAAATCGCGACCATTATTGCTCGAGTGCTACTGGGATTGATCTTTGTTGTCTTCGGTTCCAACGCATTCCTGCATTTCCTTCCGATGCCACCACTCCCGAAAGGTGTGACTGGTGAATATTTGCACGCGTTTTTTGCCAGCGGCTACGTTTACGCGATCGGCGGGCTTCAGGTCATCGGGGGCTTGCTTTTGCTGATCGGTCGCTTTGTTCCGCTCGGCCTAACGATTCTCGGCGCGATCATAGTAAACATTTGGCTCTTTCACATCTTAATGGCGCCTGAGGGATTGCCGCCCGCAATCGTTATCACGATTCTCGAATTATTTCTCGTGTGGCAGTATCGCGAAGCGTTCGCGGGAATCGCACGCCCCTGATTCTGGATTATGACCAACAACAACACACCTGATATCGTGGTGCGCGGCGACGCGCGCAGCTTCAAGCAAGAGATTGCTGCAGGCAGACATCGCCTTGTCGCTGATGAACCGGTGAGCGCAGGCGGCGGCGATGCCGGTCCCGATCCGTACGACTATTTACTGACGAGTCTTGGCGTCTGCACTTCGATGACGGTCGGCTTTTACGCGCGGCGAAATAAATTTCCTCTCGAAAACATCACAGTTTCGCTCTGGCATTCGCGTATTCACGCGAAAGACTGCGAGGAGTGCGAAACCAGGGAAGGAATGGTCGACAGAATCGATGTTGAAGTCGAACTCTCCGGGTCTTTGACCGCAGAACAACACGCGAAGTTGATGGACATCGCCCAGAAATGCCCGGTCCATCGCACGCTTACATCCGAGATCAATATCCGGCTGCGATCGGCTGAGAAACCGCGTACATAATAGACCAGCGCGATCGTGCCGTTTTGTGCTTTACCGGTGCGGCCAGGAAAACTATTGATGAAAATGGTCGGTTGAGCGGGGAACCCAACGACATGACATCGCTGACTGCGTTGCTCTCGAAATGGCCGCTTGTTCGGCAAATTCGTGAGCGCAAAGATGGAACCGGGCTGGAGGCGATGTCGGAAAAGACACGCGCCATGCATGCGCGCACGGACGACGCGCAGGTGGCGCGCTCGATTTGCCCCTATTGCGGAGTCGGGTGCGGCCAGCTCATCTATCACAAAGATGGAAAGCTGATTTCGATCGAGGGCGATCCGGAATCGCCGATTAGTCAGGGGAATCTTTGTCCGAAAGGCGCCGCATCCTATCAATTGCTCACGCATTCGCGGCGCGAAACGAAAATGAAGTATCGCGCGCCGCGCGCCAAAGAGTGGACGGAAATTTCGCTCGAGCGCGCAATGGAAATGGTGGCGGAGCGCGTGTGGGACTCGCGAAAGCGAACGTTCGTTAGAACAGAGAACGGATCGAATATCAATCATACGACCGCGATCTGCCATCTCGGCGGCGCCACGCTCGATAACGAAGAAAATTATCTCATAAAGAAACTTCTTACCGCCGGCCTGGGGATAGTCTGTGTGTCCAACCAGGCGCGGATATGACATAGCAGCACGGTGCCCGGTCTGGGCACCTCGTTTGGCCGGGGCGGAGCCACGACCGCGCAACAGGATCTCGCTAACGCGGATTGCATTTTAATCCAAGGCTCTTCCATGGCCGAAGCGCACCCGGTCGGTTTTCGCTGGGTGATGAAAGCGAAAGAGCGCGGGGCTACCATCATCCATGTTGATCCGCGATTTTCGCGCACCAGCGCGCTGGCCGATATCTGGGTACCGATCCGCGCCGGGAGTGACATCGTTTTTCTCGGCGGACTCATCAGGCACTTGATTGAGAACGAGCTGTTCTTTCGCGACTACGTCGTTCACTACACGAATGCCTCCTGCATCTTGACCGACGCTTATCGCGACCCGGAGGACAACGGGGACGGTTATTTCTCCGGTTGGAACGAAGAGAAGCACGCTTACGAAGGCGAGAGCTGGCTTTACAAAGGCGGCGACCTGAGTCGGCCGCAGCGCGATCTCACATTGCAAGACCCGCAATGCGTTTTTCAAAAATTGAGACGACATTTTTCCCGCTACACGCCGGAGATGGTGGAGAGAGTTTGCGGCATTCCGCCGGAGATTTTTCACAAGGTCGCGGATGCGCTCGTGGCCGCATCGGGTCCAGAACATACAGCGGCAGTTTGTTATGCGGTTGGCTGGACGCAGCATTCCAAGGGAGTGCAGATCATTCGCGCGGCTGCGATCGTGCAATTGCTGCTGGGAAACATCGGCCGGCCTGGCGGCGGAATTCTCGCGTTACGCGGTCACGCCTCAATCCAGGGCTCGACCGATATTCCGACGCTTTACGACATTCTTCCGGGCTACCTCACAATGCCGCGCAAGAGCGACAAGACACTTCAGCAGTATCTCGATAATTACACGAAAAAAACAGGTCTCTGGGCGCATTACCCGGAATACCTCGTGAGCACACTCAAAGCTTACTATGGCAAGCGTGCCACCGCGGAAAACGATTTCGGCTACAGTTGGCTTCCGAAACTCACCGGTAACCATTCCTTCTTCGAATACCTCTACGACATGCTCGACGAAAAAATGGAAGGCATGTTTTTGATGGGACAGAACCCAGCCGTCGGCGCGCCGAATTCGAGGCTCCAGCGAAAGGCGCTTTCGAAACTGAAATGGCTGGTCGTTCGCGACATGGTCGAAATCGAATCAGCAAATTTCTGGTGTGAATCGCCCGAGATCGACCGCGGCGAATTAAAGGCCGAGGACATCGAGACTGAAGTTTTCTTTTTCCCTGCTGCCGGTCACGCTGAAAAGGAAGGCGCATTTACCAATACGCAGCGACTTTTGCAATGGCGCGAAAAAGCCGTCGATCCGCCCGGGGATTGTCGCTCCGATGCGTGGTTCGTTCATCAACTTGCGTTGCGTTTGATCGCAAAGGCAAAAGCATCGGATGATCCGATCAACGAACCACTGCGCGCGCTCGACTGGTGGTATCCGGAAGATGAATTGGGCGATCCGAAAATGGAAGCTGTTCTCGCAGAGATCAACGGCTGGAAGACTTTGGAAATGTGGGAGCGACCTCAACGTCGCGATGAAAGCGATGATCGGGGCACTAAGGCCCCTCCCACATTGGAAGCCGACGGCGTTGCCTTTGGTCGCGATCGCGATGGCAAACCTCATCACGGCCCGCAGGTGAATGGGTTCGCGGAATTGAAGGCTGACGGATCGACCGCATCCGGCTGCTGGATTTACTCCGGCGTTCTTGGTCGCGATGGCGTGAACAAGGCCAACACACGCAAATCCAGAGATTATCTTGGTCACGGCTGGGGCTTCGCGTGGCCGAGTGATCGCCGAATCATTTACAATCGCGCCAGTGCGCGGCCGGACGGCAGTCCTTGGAGCGAACGAAAAAAATTGGTGTGGTGGGACTCGGAAAAATGGACGGGCATAGACGTCCCCGGATTCGTAAAGGGAAAAGCTCCCGATTACGAGCCGGAGGTAGGCGCAGAAGGCTTGGATGCAATTCCGGGCGATGCCCCGTTTATCTTGCACGAGGATGGACTGGGCTGGCTTTACGTCCCAAAGGGTTTGAAGGACGGGCCGTTTCCGACTCATTACGAACCACTCGAGTCGCCCGTTTCAAATGAACTTTATTCGCACGACACAAATCCGCCGGTGCACTGGTTTACGCGTGGTGAAAACCGGTTCGCGCCGCACGGCGATGCGAGGTTTCCATTTGTTCTGACCACCTATCGCCTGACCGAACATCATACGGCTGGCGGCATGTCGCGTTTTCTCAGTCATCTCGCCGAGTTGCAGCCGGAAATGTTTGCCGAAATTTCGCCTGAGCTCGCGACCGAGCTCAAGATTAACAATGGGGACTACATTTGCATTGTCACGTTGCGCGGCGCGATTGAGGCGCGGGCACTCGTTAGTCGCCGGATTCGACCATTGCGCATCAACGGGAAAAAAATACACCAGGTCGCGCTGCCTTATCATTACGGAACCGCCGGGGTAGTGCACGGCGGTGCGGCCAACGATCTTCTCACCATCTCCGGCGAACCGAACGTCACCATCATGGAAGCCAAGGCACTCACTTGCAACATCGTGCCCGGGCGCCTTCCGCGCGGAAAAGCATTCGCCGAGTTTCTCAACAAATACGCGCCGCAAGCCGGTCCAGTCACTTTGCATCCAGAAGAACCGGCGGTCAGTGCAGCCACAAGCGGCGGCGGTCACGCCACGGAAGGAACAGAATGAACGCGACTTTCTGGGGAGCGCACGCGTCTCGCGTGCTGGCGAGCGCGTCCTCGCGATCGCGAACTTTCTTCGTGCATTTCCATTCGCGCCTGGCTGCGAGACCAAAAGCAAAGATCGTTTCGGCGCGACGCCGAAACCAACACGCGAGACGCGTGTGCTCCCCAATCCGGATTATCCGAATGTAAAAAGATGATTGGTGAAGGAACAAAGAGCACGAACCAGCGCCGCCACAATTTCGTGCAGGAAAATGTGGAGGTCGGTTTCTTCACCGATCCAACCGTTTGCATCGGTTGCAAGGCGTGCGAGGTGGCGTGCAAAGAATGGAACGAGGTGCCTGACGACGGTTTCACATGGTCGGGGAATTCTTACGACAACACCGGCCACCTCGGCGCGTCCACCTGGCGCCACGTGATGTTTCTCGAACAAGACCGGCAAAAAGGAACTCAGATTGTCGGCTCGCATTCATTAGGCAATGACGATGGAGAAGACCCGTTTCGCTGGATTTTTCTCTCCGATGTTTGCAAGCATTGCGAAGAAGCCGGTTGCCTCGAAGCCTGTCCCACTGGCGCGATCGTGCGCACTGAGGTCGGTTCGGTGCTTGTGCAAAACGATGTCTGCAACGGCTGCGGCTACTGCGTCGTTTCGTGTCCATTCGGCGTGATCGACCGCCGCCCCGAGCCGCTTCCCGATGCAGGCGGCGCATTCAAGTGCACATTTTGTTACGATCGACAAAAGAGCGGACTCGTCCCGGCCTGCGCAAAAGTATGTCCCACCGAATCGATTGTCTTTGGCAGACTGGATGATCTTCGCGCGCGTGGAGCGGAACGCGTGCAGCAACTACAACAAAGCGGTTACCGTGACGCACAACTTTACGATCCGCAGGAAACGTCCGTGCGCGGCATTCACGCCTTCTTTTTGATCCTCGGCGAGCCGGAGGCCTATGGGCTGCCGCCCAAACCACAGGTCCCGACAATTCATCTGAAGCCAGCGTGGACGTCCGCAATCGCGACCGCGATCGCATCAATCATCGCGACGCTCCTGGCGTTCGCGTGTTTCTCATGACCACCAATTCGCCATCGGAAAAGCGGCTCGAAGAGTTGCGCGAAAAAGCATGGAATGATGGCGTCGTCGCCGGGCGCGGTGTCGATGTTGGAGGCGGCCCGATTCCGCGCAAGCTCGCCACGGCGAGTCCGTCCGGTGGCGGACCCGGTTACTACGGTCAACCAGTTGTTAAACCGCCGGTCTGGACATGGGAAATTCCGGTTTACTTTTTCGTTGGCGGTCTCGCCGGAATGTCAGCGGTCATCGCGCTGGCCGCCGCGATTTTCCACCATGTCGATGTTGTCCGTACCGCAATGTGGGTGGCTGCAATCGGCGCAGTACTCTCGCCAATTCTGTTGATTCTGGATCTCGGACGTCCACATCTCTTCATCAACATGCTGCGCGTTTTTAAACCGCAATCGCCGATGTCGATGGGCGTTTGGATCCTGACCGCATTTGGTGCGTGCGTCCTTCCCGGTCTGATCGCGCTCGAACTACATGCGCTTCACACATTCACCGGAGCGATGGACCAATTTCTTCGTGTCGCCGTCGGTCTGCTCATTTTCGCTTCGGCCTTCTTCGGAGTGTTGCTCGGTACTTATACGGGTGTGCTGATCGGTGCAACAGCGATACCGGCGTGGTTTCTGCATCGCGTTCTGCTGCCGATACATTTCGGCGTAGCTGGGTTAGGATCTGCGGCGGCGTTACTCGAACTGCTTGGCCACCGAATCGCGCCACTTAATGCGATCGGATTCTTCGCAGCCGTCGTCGAATCAGTGCTCTTGATTTGGCTGACCCTGGACAAACACGGAGCCGCCGATCGCGCGATACACGAACACAGTTCGGGCCGACTTGTTCGCATCGGCGAAATCTTTAACGGTCCACTTGCGCTTCTTCTCCGGTTTTTCGGCTTGATTCCGTTTGCAGCGATCTCATTTCTAATTGGCGCGCTTGTAACTCGATTCGGCTGGCTCGCAGTTGGCAAAGTTTCCGGTTCCGATCCCGAATCTGTTTTTGCCGCGGAACGCTAGCGGCTTCGATTCGGACCACGCTTACAGATGAATCAAAGCTAATATGAGCGAAATTCTTCCCGTAATTTATCTGGCGCGCCACGGCGAGACTGCCTGGAGCGTAACCGGTCAGCACACGGGGGTTACCGACTTGCCGCTGACCGAACGGGGCGAACGCAACGCCGCGCGCCTTGGAGAACGGCTGGCCGGGTCGGTTTTCGCAAAAGTGCTGACGAGCCCGTTGCAACGCGCCACGCGAACTTGTGAGCTGGCAGGCTTCGGCGCCGTAGCTCAAGTCGATCGTGATCTGGTCGAGTGGAACTATGGTGATTACGAAGGTCTCCGCACAGCGGAGATTCACGCGAAGCGACCTGACTGGCAGTTGTTCCGTGACGGCTGCCCTAACGGAGAATCTCCGGAACAGATTGGTGCTCGGGCCGATCGTGTTGTTAGTCGCGTGCGCGCGATCAAAGGCAATGTGCTGATTTTTTCGAGCGGACATTTTTTGCGAGTGTTCGCTGCTCGCTGGCTCGGGCTGGAACCAGCCGCTGGAAAATTTTTTATGTTAGATACAGCAAGCCTTAGTGCGCTCAGCTACGAGAAGGACCTGTCTCATCCAGCGATCCGGTTTTGGAACGATACTCGGCACGCAGGCGATTGAACGGGGCAACATTGAAAACAAGTTAGCAGTCGAAACTGCGACGATTTTAATGACAATCACGCGCCAGTGACGACGCTCAAGCGCAGGATCGGCTTTAGCTTCTGAAAACGTGCTGTCGATCTAACGATGTCACGCTCGTCATCGTCAATTCTCTCAGCGTTAGTATCACTCATCGCGTGAGGTGTCTTGACCTCGGCGACTCTCCCCTGCTAAGCCGATGCGGTGAAACGGCTCATTTGGATCGATATCTCAAAGGGCCTGGCAATTCTTGTCGTCGCTTACTTTCATTTTTTCAGGACCTATTTTCAATATGGCGTTCTTCTGCCACCCGACTGGAGCAACCTCGCCGCGAGCGCGCTGACCATCCTCCGATTGGTCTGGTTCAAAGTGTCCGGGCTCGGATTTCATGCCGTCGGCGTTTTCATCATCTTGAGCGGCTGGACACTGATGCAATCGACAATGCGACGCGTCGAATCGGGTCCTCTGGCGTGGGGTGCCTGGTATCGCGCGCGGTTCCTGCGGCTCTATCCGATGTACTGGGTAGCCCATTTGGTTTATCTCGTTTCGCCTTTCGTGGCGCGTCTCGAACCGGTGGATGACCGCATTGTGCTGAGCCTGCTCGGCCTCCGCTTCATCGATATTCAGATGAACTTCATGTACCTGAACGCGGCGTGGTGGTATTTCTCCATGCTGATCCAGTTTTATTTGATCTTTCCCCTGCTCTTTTGGACGGCGCGCCGACTTGGGCCATGGATGTTTCTGATAATCGCGTGCGCTGCCGGATTTTTCGCGCGCTACATATTACTCGTGCTCTGGCCGCAAAACGGATTGTGGGTGCTTGGCGGTTTCGCAGTCTGTCGCTTGCCCGAGTTTGCGCTCGGAATGTCGTTCGCAATGTGGCACCGCCAATCAGCCGCGCGCGTAGAATGGTTTCTTCTTCGAGGCGCAGGT
>WNGL01018589.1_pt1 | contig 13402 bp, 8 predicted proteins | sample 5400591 | NCBI WGS metagenome assembly WNGL01 (sample SAMN13153377, study PRJNA577476) | soil metagenome | isolation source: 80 cm soil or saprolite under Garry oak tree replicate 1 | place: USA:California | collected 2016-06-15
GAGCTGTACAAGAAGGACAAGGACTACGTCGTGATGAACGGCGAGATCCTGATCGTGGACGAGTTCACCGGCCGCATCCTGCACGGCAGGCGCTACAACGAGGGCATGCACCAGGCCATTGAGGCCAAGGAGGGGGTGGCGATCAAGGACGAGAACCAGACGCTCGCCACCATCACCCTGCAGAACTACTTCCGGCTCTACGACAAGCTGGCCGGCATGACCGGCACGGCCGTGACCGAGGCCAACGAGTTCCACTCGATCTACAAGCTCGGCGTGGTCCCGATCCCGACCAACAAGCCGATGATCCGTGACGACCAGGCCGACGTCATCTACCAGACGGCCCAGTCCAAGTTCGAGGCGTGCGTCGAGGACATCCACGAGCGGCACCAGGCCGGGCAGCCGGTCCTGGTGGGCACCACGAGCGTGGAGAAGTCCGAGATCCTGTCCCGGATGCTCAAGCGGCGCGGCGTCCCGCACGAGGTGCTGAACGCCAAGTACCACGAGCGTGAGGCGACGATCGTCGCCCAGGCCGGGCGGCGCGGCGCGGTCACCGTGGCCACCAACATGGCGGGCCGCGGCACCGACATCATGCTCGGCGGCAACCCCGAGTTCATCGCCGACGCCGAGCTGCACCAGCGCGGCCTGTCCCCGGTCGAAACCCCGGAAGACTACGAGAAGGCCTGGCCGGAGGCGGTGGCGAAGGCCAAGCGCGCGGTAGCCGAGGAACACGAGGAGGTCGTCGCGGCCGGCGGCCTGTACGTGCTCGGCACCGAGCGGCACGAGTCGCGCCGCATCGACAACCAGCTGCGCGGCCGGTCCGGGCGCCAGGGCGACCCGGGCTTGAGCCGCTTCTACCTGTCGCTCGAAGACGACCTGATGCGGATGTTCAACTCCGAGCGGGTCGGCGCCATCATGGAACGGCTGAGCATCCCGCCGGACGTCCCGGTCGAGTCCAAGGTCGTCACCCGCGCCATCAGGTCCGCGCAGACCCAGGTTGAGCAGCAGAACTTCGAGATCCGCAAGGACGTGCTCAAGTACGACGACGTGCTGAACCGCCAGCGCAAGGTGATCTACGGCGAGCGCCGCAAGGTGCTCGAGGGTGCCGACCTGCACGAGCAGATCCGCGAGATGGTCGATGAGGTGACCGCCGGGTACGTGGCCGGCGCCACCGGCGAGGGCTATCCGGAGGAGTGGGACCTGGACAAGCTCTGGCAGGCTTTCCGCCAGCTGTACCCGGTCAGCCTCACCGTCGACGACGTCGTCGAGGAGGCGGGCGGCGACCGGGCGGGCCTCACCGGCGAGTTCATCACCGAGGCGGTGATCGCCGACGCGCAGGCCGCGTACGAGCGGCGTGAGCAGGAGTTCGGTTCGGAAGTCATGCGCGAGGTCGAGCGCCGGGTGGTGCTGTCCGTGCTCGACCGCAAGTGGCGCGAGCACCTGTATGAGATGGACTACCTGCGCGAGGGCATCGGCCTGCGCGGTTACGGCCAGCGCGACCCGCTGATCGAGTATCAGCGCGAGGGATACGACATGTTCAGCGCCATGATGGACGGGATCAAGGAAGAGTCCGTCGGGCACCTGTTCAACCTGGAAGTCCAGATCCAGGAGAACCCGATCGTCGAGGAGGGCGGCGCCGCCGGCGGCATGCCGCCCGGCGCCCCGGCTGGCCCCGTCCCCGGCGGTACCGTTCCCGGCGGTGCTCCTGGTGGCGCGGTTCCCGGTGGCGGCCCCCGGGCGGCCGGGCCGGCCGCCCGGCCCGGGGTGCCCGCGCCGGGCCGCCCCGGCGGGGCGCACGCCCGCGGCGGCGCTCAGGCGCGGGCCGAAGGCACCCCGGCGCGGTCGGGCGGCACCCCGGCGCGGTCGGGCGGCGCCCGGGGCGCTCAGGGCGGGACCGCCACGCCCAAGCGGGACGGCCGGGCCAGCGGAGCCCAGGCACAGCCGGCCCGGCGGGACGGCCGGGCCGGCGGCGGCGCCCACGCCCGGCGGCCCGGCAGCCCAGCCGGCGGCCAGCCCGGCAGCCCAGCCGGCGGACCGGCCGCCGGCCAGAACGCGCCGGCCGACCAGGGCGCGCCGATCCCGGCCGGGTTCGCCCCGCGCCGGCCGCAGCGGCTGCAGTACTCGGCTCCGTCGGTCGACGGCGGGACGCACGTGGAGAGCAGTTCGGGTCCGGCCGTGAACGATGCCTACGCCCACGCCGGGCGCAACGATCCCTGTCCGTGCGGTTCCGGCCGGAAGTACAAGCGCTGCCACGGCGACCCCCGCACCCGCCCGAACGATTAAAACATCGCCCGTACCACCCCAGCCCGCCCGGACGACTCAAACATCGCCCGTATCACCCCAGCCCCTCTGCCGATGGACATGGTTGTGGCAGCGTCTTGAAAAGAGTCAATACGCTGCCACAACCATGCAATCTGATCCCGCGCACGGGCGTGGCTTTTGTGGCTTTTGTCGGGATTGAGGCGGGGCGGGGGCGGGTGGGTGCCGTGGGGGGCACACTGCGGACCTGAGCCAGTGAGGGTCAGCCGGTCTCGATGGCGGTGCAGAGCCACCGTTCCGGGCGGGCGGGCCGCCCGGGCGCGGGCCGGCGCGCGGGCAGGTGCTCGAACCGCATGGCCAGAGCCCGCGACCGCGGCCCGAAACTGATCACGACGGTCATCTCCACGACGCGCGCCGCGGGCCGTGACATCATGATCCGCTGGATCCTGGGCCGCTGGCCCGGGGCGAGCGCCTGACTGAGCAGGTCGATCTGCGCCCGGACACGTTCGGTCGTGCAGGAGGCGAGTTGCCTCGGTGACCGGGAGCCCGCCAGGACCTCCACGATCACCTGGGCGAACTGCCTGGGCCACGCCGCGCCCTCCTGGCCGGCGCTGAACGCGGGGGACGGCCCGGGATCCAACGGCCCGGGCGGCACGAGTCCGCGCCCCGGAGCCAGGTCCGCGTGCGGGTCCGGGGCGTCCGCCTCGCGTTCCGGGCCGTCCGCCTCGCGTTCCGGGCCGTCCGCCTCGCGCCCTGTTCCGGCCGGGACGGCGGCCGCCGGGCACGCGGGGCCGTGCGCCTCGCAGTCATACGGTGGCCAGCCCGCGGGAACCGCGATGAGCCGCGGCCCGGGAAGGACGGGCAGGGCGTCCCGGCCGGGGCGGGCCGGGCGGTCAGGCGTGCGGGTAGGCGGCATGTTCCGCTTCCAGTCCGGAGAATGCGAACGACCGCGAACACCCCTGGCGGCGCGTTCGCATCAGGCTCCGGCTGGACCCGGTTGTATCGCAGGCCACCGACATTCCGGCGTCCTGCCTGGTCACTGACCCTTCACGAGCTGGACAAGCGACGTTCCCGCGTTAGACGAACAAGCGCCTAAAATTGTCACTGTGATGAATGGTACGGAATTTCGGGGTGTCATCACGGACTGGGGCGGGGTGCTGACGACCCCCATCCTGACCACGGTCCAGGCCTGGATCCAGGCCGACGGCATCGACTGGGACAGCTATCGCACCGTGATGCGCGCGTGGGTCTTCGATGCCTACGACTCCGACGGCAGCCCCAACCCGGTCCACGCGCTGGAGCGCGGCGAGTGCTCGGGCGCCGAGTTCGAGCAGGTTCTGGCCGCCCGGCTGCTCCGCGTCGACGGCGGGGCCGTCACCGCCGAGGGGCTGCTGCAGCGCATGTTCGCGGCCAGCACACAGGTTCCCGCCATGTACGACATGATCCGCGCGCTGCGTGAGGCCGGCTTCCGCACCGCGCTGCTGTCCAACTCCTGGGGGTGCGACGAGTACCCGCGCGCGGACTTCCCCGGGCTGTTCGACACCGTGGTGATCTCCGGTGAGTGCGGCATGCGCAAGCCGGAGCAGGGCATCTTCCTGCACGCGGCGCAGGGCCTGGGCCTGGAGCCGGAGCAGTGCGTGTTCGTCGACGACATCGAGGCGAACGTGGCCGCGGCCGCCGCGTGCGGCATGACCGGCGTGCACCACACCGAGACGGCGCAGACGGTGACGGCGCTGCAGGACCTGCTCGGCGTCACGCTCGCCGGGCCGGCCCGCCCCGTGGCCCCCGCCGGGCCGGGACGGCCCGCCCCGTAGCGCCGGCCGGCCGGTAAGACGACGGTGGAACCAGGCCCTGGCGACACGATGCGATAACCGCCGGGGCGTGGCGATTACGACCGGGCTAGCCTGTCATCCGTGGCGGACTACCCGCATCCGTCCAGCCAGGGCCGGTCGGCCAACATGAGGGCCAACCGGCGGACGGACACCAAGCCGGAGCTGGCGCTGCGGCATGCCCTGCACCGGCTCGGCTACCGCTACCGCAAGGACTACCGGCTCGACCTGGACGGCGGCCGCCGGGTCCGGCCGGACATCGCGTTCACCGCGCGGAAGGTGGCCGTGTTCGTGGACGGCTGCTTCTGGCACGCCTGCCCGGAACACGGGTCCAAGCCGAGGGCGAACGAGTGGTACTGGGGCCCGAAGCTGATCAGGAACGTCGAGCGGGACCGGATCAACGACGCGGCGCTGATCCTGGCCGGCTGGACCGTGATCAGGCTGTGGGAACACGTGCCGCTCGACGAGGCCGTCACCGCCGTTATCACCGCCCTCGCCGCGACCGGTACCGCCATCCAGGCCAGCCGAACGGACCAGGGAACCGACCCGCCCGGCCCGCGAGCCGGCGCACCCGGCGCACCCGGCGCACCCGGCGCAGCCGGCGCCGTCGGCCCCGGTGACCAGGCCGGGGCACCCGGCCCAGGCGACACCCCGGCCTCCGCGGACGACTCGCCTACCTGACCTCACGGCGGCTGTGGCAGACTCTGGGGCACCATGCGCGTGTTCCTTCCTTCGACGCTCCCGGCGCTGGCCCAGGCCCTGCAAACCGGCCAGGTCGCCCCAGGCCCAGCCCCAGGCCCAGGCTCAGGCCAGGGCTCAGGCCCGCTGTCCGGGTACGCCGTCACGCCCGCGCTGCGCGAGGCGTACGCGAGCGGCGATGAGGAAGAGCTCGAGTACACCGCGCTGACCGAGGCGGCCCGCGCCTCGTTGCGGATGCTCGCCGCGGACCCGGCCGCGCCGCCCCGCCGGGTGGTGCTGGCCGCCGAGATCGCGGCGGACGAGGTGAAACTGGACGCGCGGGACGATGCGCCCGCCCGGGTGCTGATCGGCACGGCGGTACCGGTGCCGTGGCTGGCCTCGGCGCACGTCGACGACGCGGAGGCCGGGACCGACGTGCGCGCCGCGGCCGACGCGCTGCCGGCCGCCGACGCGGGCGATGAGGATGCCAAGTTCGCCGTGGACGGGGCCGAGGGCCACGAGCTCGGCTGGTACGCCACCCAGGAACTGCCCGACCTGGTGAATGACCAGCGCTGACGTACCTGGCCGCGGGGTCGTGCGACGATACGAGTAGCAAGGACACAACCCGAACGCCAGGAGCGATCGTGATGGATGCCGTCTCCAGGACCCCTGTCCCGGTCAACGAGCCGGTCAGGCAATACCAGCCGGGTAGCCACGAGCGCGCCGTGCTGGAGAGCAAGATCAAGGAACTCGCGGGCCAGCAGGCCGAACTCACCATGACCATCGCCGGCCGCCAGCAGATGCCGGACGGCGAGAAGATCGACGTGGTCCAGCCGCACAACAAGGCGCACGTGCTCGGCCAGTTCGGCCACGCGACCGACGTGGACGTGGCCGCCGCCGTCTACGCGGCCAAGCAGGCGGCGCCCGGCTGGCGGGCGCTCGGCTTCGAGGACCGGGCCGCGATCTTCCTCAGGGCGGCCGAACTGCTCGCCAGGCCATGGCGCGCCACGGTGAACGCCGCCACCATCCTCGGCCAGTCCAAGTCGCCGTACCAGGCGGAGATCGACGCGGCCTGCGAGCTGATCGACTTCTGGCGCTACAACGTCCACTACGCGCGCCGCCTGGAGTCCGAGCAGCCCGAATCGGCGCCCGGCACGTGGAACCGGATGGAGTACCGCCCGCTCGAGGGCTTCGTGCTGGCCATCACCCCGTTCAACTTCACCTCGATCGCGGGCAACCTGCCGACCGCGCCTGCCCTGCTCGGCAACGTGGTGGTGTGGAAGCCGTCCCCGACCCAGCAGCTCTCGGCGCACTACCTGATGCGCCTGCTCGAGGCGGCGGGCCTGCCGCCCGGAGTGATCAACCTGGTCACCGGCGACGGGCAGGCGGTCTCCCGGGTCGCGCTGACCCATCCCGACCTGGCCGGCATCCACTTCACCGGCTCCACCGCGACCTTCCAGCACCTGTGGCGGACCGTCGGGGAGAACATCGGCCGGTACCGGAACTACCCGCGGCTGGTCGGCGAGACGGGCGGCAAGAACTTCGTGATCGTGCATCCGTCGGCGGACCTGCCGTCCCTGGCGGCCACGCTGATCCGCGGCGCGTTCGAGTACCAGGGGCAGAAGTGCTCCGCCGCCTCCCGCGCGTACGTACCCGAGTCCGTCTGGGCCCGCGTCAAAGACGACTTCATCGCCCAGGTCGAGTCGCTGACCATGGGGGACGTCGCGTCCGACCTGTCGCTGTTCATGGGCGCGGTCATCGACGCCCGGGCGTTCGCCAAGCACGCCGCCGCGCTGGACCGGGCCAGGAACACAGGGTCGATTGCCATCCTGGCCGGCGGCACGGCCGATGACCGCGAGGGATACTTCGTCACGCCCACGGTGCTCGAGGGCGCCGACCCGGCCGACGAGATCTTCAGCACCGAGTACTTCGGCCCGATCCTGGCCGTGCACGTGTACCCGGACGCCGGTTATGAGGAGATGCTCGCCCAGGCCGCGGACGTCACGCCCTACGCGCTGACCGGCTCGATCCTGGCCACGGACCGCCAGGCCATAGCCCAGGCCACGGACCAGCTGAAATACTCCGCGGGCAACTTCTACATCAACGACAAGCCGACCGGCGCGGTGGTCGGCCAGCAGCCGTTCGGCGGCGCCCGCGCCAGCGGCACCGACGACAAGGCCGGGTCGGTCTTCAACCTGATCAGGTGGGTGTCCGCGCGGGCGATCAAGGAACTCTTCGTGCCCCCGTCCGACTACCGCTACCCTCACATGGGGTAACCGATCGTACGGAGGACGTCATTCACCGGCTGGTTCTATGGAATATCGACCTGACCCTGGTCGATGTGGCCCGGGTGACCAGGGCGGCATACGCCGAGGCGTTCCCGGCGGTCACCGGCCGGCCGCTGGTCAAGCTGCCGCAGACGGCGGGCCGGTCGGAGTCGGAGATCTTCTTCGACGCGCTGGCGCTGAACGGCGCCGACGTGAGCGCCGGCGGCACCGCCGAAGGCCTGCTCGAGCCGTTCAGCGCCGCGCTTTTCGCCGCCCTGCAGGCCAGGCGCGACGACCTGGACCAGCAGGGCCAGGTGCTGCCCGGCGCGGCCGGGGCGCTCGCGGCCGTCGGCAAGCTCGACGGCGTGGTGCAGTCCGTGCTCACCGGCAGCAGCAAGCCGAGCGCCATGCTGAAACTGCATGCGTTCGGCCTGGACTCTTACGTCGACTTCGACATCGGCGGCTACGGCTCCGAGGCCTACCCGAAGGGCACCCTGCTCCGGGTGGCCCGGCAGCGGGCAGGGGAGAAGCACGGCGTCCCGTTCGGCGAGGACGTCACCGTGTACGTGGCGGACTCGCCCCGGGACGTGGACGCGGCCAGGATCGGCGGCGCGCGGTCGCTCGCGGTGGCCAGCGGCCGGGCCAGCGCGGCCGAACTGCGCGACGCGGGAGCCGACGCGGTGCTGCCCGACCTCACGGCATGGAAGCGAGCGAGGGTGATCTGCTGAGCCGCGGCTACGGCGCGGTGCTCTGGGAACCGGACGACAAGACGATCCGCAACGCCCGGGTGACCCGCTTCATGAACTGGCTGGAGGCCCGGCACACGCGGCACGCCGGCGGCTACGATGACCTGTGGCGGTGGTCGGTGGCGCACCCGGCCGACTTCTGGGCGGCCATCTGGGACTACTTCGAGGTGCTCGGCGACCGCGGTGACGGCCCGGCCCTGGCCGGCGAGGTCATGCCGGACGTCCGGTGGTTCGACGGGGCCACGCTGAACTACGCCCGCAACGCGCTGCGGACCGCGTGGACCGATCCCGGCCGTACCGCCATCGTCTTTGATTCCGAACGGGGTAGGGCGGGGAGCCTCAGTTACGGCGAACTCGCCCAGCAGGTGGGGCGCGTCGCCCGCGGCCTGCGCTCGCTGGGCGTCGGTCGCGGCGACCGGGTGGCGGCGCTGCTGCCGAACGTGCCTGAGGCGGTCATCGGCCTGCTCGCCGCCGCGAGCCTGGGCGCGATCTGGTCGTCGTGCTCGCCGGATTTCGGCGCCCGCAGCGTGATCGACAGGTTCGCGCAGATCGAGCCGAAGGTCCTCATCGCCTGCGACGGCTACGGGTACGGGGGAAAGGAGTTCTCCCGCGCCGCGATGCTGGACGAGGTGGTGGCGGCGCTGCCCGGCTCGCCGGCCGTGGTACTGGTAAACCTGCTCGGTGAATCCGAGCCGGCTCCCGGCGTGCTGCGCTGGGAGGACCTCGGTCTTGGCGGCGGGGGGAACCAGCACGAGCCCGAGTTCGAGGAGGTGCCGTTCGCGCACCCGCTGTGGGTGGTCTACTCCTCGGGCACTACCGGGCTGCCCAAGCCGATCATGCACGGGCACGGCGGCGTCGTCCTGGAGCACCTCAAGGCGCTGTCGTTCCACCAGGACCTGCGGCCCGGTGACGTCTTCACCTGGTACACCACGACCGGCTGGATGATGTGGAACTACCTGGCCGGAGGGCTGCTGGCCGGCCTGACCATCGTGCTGTACGACGGCAGCGCCACCTACCCGGAGACGGACCGGCTGTGGCGGCTGGCCGCCGAGCACGGCGTCACCTACCTGGGGGTCGGCGCGCCCTACCTGGTGGCCTGCATGAAGGCGGGGCTGCGCCCGGGTGCGGCCTGCGACCTGTCGGCGCTGCGCGCCATCGGCTCGACCGGGTCGCCGCTGCCGCCCGAGGCGTTCGGCTGGGTGTACGAGGCGGTCAAGCCGGACCTGCTGCTCGGCTCCTACTCGGGCGGTACCGACCTGTGCACCGGCTTCGTGGGGCCGTGCCCGCTGCTGCCGGTGCGGGCCGGGGTGATCTCCGGGCGCTGCCTGGGGGCCGCGGTGGAGGCCTACGACGAGGACGGCAAGCCGGTCACCGGCCAGGTCGGCGAGCTGGTGATCACCCAGCCGATGCCGTCGATGCCGGTCGGCTTCTGGAACGATCCCGACGGGATCAGGTACCGGGAGAGCTACTTCGACATGTACCCGGGTGTCTGGCGGCACGGCGACTGGATCGAGGTGCTGCCGGACGGCGGCTGCATCATCTACGGCCGCTCCGACGCCACGCTCAACCGCGGCGGCGTGCGGATGGGCACCAGCGAGTTCTACCGTGCGGTCGAGGCCTTCGATGAAGTCGCGGACAGCCTGGTCGTGGATACCGGCCGGCTCGGCGCCGAGGGCCGGCTGATCCTCTACGTGGTCCCCGCCCCTGGTGCCGAGCTCGACGACGACCTGGCGGACAGGCTCCGCGCGGCGCTCCGGGCGCAGCTGTCGCCCCGGCACGTGCCCGACGAGATTCATCGGGTGCCCGGCATACCGCGGACCCTGTCCGGTAAGAAGCTGGAGGTGCCGGTGCGTAAGATCCTGCACGGCACGGATCCGGAGCGGGCCGCCGACCCGAACGCGCTGGCCGATCCGGACGTGCTCGGGTACTTCGGCCGGTTCCAGGGCCAGGGGGAAGGTGCCGACTCATCTCGGTTACGCAAAGAAACGTCTTCGTCACAATGAGGTGGCAGAGTCGTCGGGCCGGGGTCGACCGGGATGGGCCGGGATCAAGGTAAGACAGCGGATCAGGTTAGTGGACACGAAGGAGTGGACGCGATGCCGGACGGTTACGCGGATGAGGTCAGGGACGCCCTGCTGGCCAAGGCGGCGCAGGCCTGGGAGGCCGACCCGGCCCTGGACCCGCCGACGCTGGGTCTGCAGGGGCCGGGTCTGCAGGGGCCGGGTCCCCGCGGGCCGGGCGACGGGAGCGGCGGCGACCGCGTCGCCCGCTACCTGCGCGCGTACTACCAGCGCGTCGCCACCGAGGACCTGGCTCCGCCGTCGCGGCTGGCGGCGGTCGCGCAGGCGCACGCCCGGCTCGGCCTGTCCCGGCCGCAGGGCCGGGCCCTGGTCCAGGTCCGCGAGCCGGCCGACGCCCGGCTGCACCCGGTCAGCCGGGCCGGCCTGGTCGTGGACATCGTCACCGACGACATGCCCTACCTGGTCGACTCGGTTACCACCGAGCTGAACCGGCACGAGGCCGAGATCCAGGTGATCGTGCACCCGCTGCTGCGGGTGCGCCGGGACGTGACCGGCGCGCTGCACGGGCCAGGGAAAAAGAGGAGAGGGGGTCTGGGGGGGATCGTTCCCCCCCAGACCACAGAATCCTGGATCCAGGCTGGCCGGCGATCTCGACGGGGCGCCCGGCACCGACCAGGCCGAGCACGGCGATCTGCTGCGCTGGCTGGCGGACGGCAACTTCACCTTCCTCGGCTACCGCGAGTACGACCTCGTGCCGACCGAGGACGGCACCGCCTTGCGCGCCGTGCCCGGAACCGGGCTCGGCATCCTCCGCCACGACCGGCAGGGCCGTGAATCGCTGCGCAAGCTGTCGTCTCAGGTCGTGCGCCGGGCGCAGGACCCGGCTGAGCGGCTGGTGCTCGCCAAGGCGAACTCGCGGTCCACCGTCTACCGGGCCAACTACCTGGACTACGTCTCGGTCAAGAAGCTCGGCCCGGACGGCGCGGGGGGCCAGCACGTCACCGGGGAGTTCAGGTTCCTCGGCCTGTACACGCACGCGGCCCATACCGCCCCCATCGCCGGCGTTCCCGTGCTCCGCCGCAAGCTGTCCCAGGTCATGGCGGCCGCCGGGCTGTCCAGGGACAGCCACGACGGGACGGACCTCGTCGAGATCCTCGAGGACTACCCGCGCGAGGAGCTGTTCGAGATCTCGGCCGAAGAGCTCATCCCGATCGCGCTCGGCGTGCTGCGGCTGAGCGAGCGCAAGCAGACCAGGCTGTTCCTGCGCCGGGACCGGTACGGGCGGTACATGTCCTGCCTGGTGTACCTGCCCAGGGACCGGTACACCACCAAGGTCAGGCTGCGCGCGCAGGGCATCTTGCGGGAGGCCCTGCACGGGGTCTCGGTGGACTACAGCGCCACGATCGGCGCCTCGGCCCTGGCCCGGCTGTACGTGGTGGTCCGGGGCGAGCCGGGGCGGCCGGTGCCGCAGGTGGACGCGACCGCGCTCGAGCGCAGGCTGGCCGAGGCCGTCAGGTCCTGGGACGAGGACCTGGCCGCGGAGGCGGTCCGCGTGCTCGGCGAGGAGCGCGCCGCCACGCTGCTTGACCTGTGCGGCGCGCGCATCCCCGAGACCTACAAGGCGGACGTCTCCGCGGCGGACGCGGTCGACGACCTGTCCACGATGCTGAGGCTGCGCGAGTCGGGGTCGGAGTTCGCCGTCCGGCTGGTCGAGCACCCGGAGCGGTGGACGCTGGTGGTATACCGGTCGGGCACGCCGATCACGCTGTCCGACGTGCTGCCGCAACTGCAGCACATGGGCCTTGAGGTCGTCGACGAGCATCCGTACGAGTTCGCCGGGAGCTCGACGGCCGGCTCGTTCTGGATCTACGAGTTCGGCCTGCGACCCCCGGCGGCCACCGCGTCCGGCGGCTTGCGGCAGATCTTCGAGGACGCGCTGACCGCGCTGTGGCAGGGCCAGACCGACAACGACGGGTTCAACACGCTCGTGCTCACGGCGGGCCTGACCTGGCGCGAGGTGACCTTGCTGCGGGCCTGCGCGAAGTACCTGCGCCAGGGCGGGATGCGGTTCAGCGAGGACTACGTGCAGCGGGTGCTGCGGTCCAACGGCGCGATCACCCGGCTGCTGATCCGGCTGTTCGAGTCCAGGTTCGACCCGGCCAGGCAGGGCGGCGTCAACGAGCGCTGCGAGGCCATCACCGAGGAGATCCGCGGCCAGCTCGACGAGGTGGTCAGCCTCGACCACGACCGGATCCTCCGCTCCTACCTGGCGGTGATCGAGGCCACCCTGCGCACCAACTACTACAAGCGGCAAAGCCCCGAGGAGCCGAGGGGGTCTGGGGGGGTCGCCCCCCCGAGGCAACAGAATCTGCTGGTCCTCAAGCTCGACCCCGGCACGGTGCCCGGGCTCACCTCGCCGCGGCCCAAGTTCGAGATCTTCGTCTACTCGCCCCGGCTGGAGGCGGTGCACCTGCGCTTCGGCCGGGTGGCGCGCGGCGGGCTGCGCTGGTCGGACCGGCTCGAGGACTTCCGCACCGAGGTGCTCGGCCTGGTCAAGGCGCAGGAGGTCAAGAACGCGGTCATCGTTCCCTCCGGCGCCAAGGGCGGCTTCGTGTGCAAGCGGCTGCCCGATCCGGCTGACCGCGAGGCGTACCAGGCCGAGGTGCTGGCCTGCTATAAGACGTTCATCGCGGCCATGCTCGACGTGACCGACAACATCGAAGGCGACCAGGTGGTGCCGCCGCCCGGCGTGGTCCGGCGGGACGGTGACGACCCGTACCTGGTGGTGGCGGCCGACAAGGGCACCGCGACGTTCTCCGACACGGCCAACGAGGTGGCGGCCAGGTACGGTTTCTGGCTCGGCGACGCGTTTGCCTCGGGCGGGTCGGAAGGCTACGACCACAAGAAGATGGGCATCACCGCGCGCGGGGCCTGGGAGTCGGTGAAGTGGCACTTCGCGGCGCTCGGGCTGAACCCGGCCACGGACGATTTCACCGCCGTCGGCGTGGGGGACATGTCCGGTGACGTGTTCGGCAACGGCATGCTGCTTTCGCAGCACATCAGGCTGGTGGCGGCGTTCGACCACCGGCACGTGTTCATCGACCCGTCGCCCGATCCGGCGGCGAGCTTCGCCGAGCGGGCGCGGCTGTTCGCGCTGCCCAGGTCCTCGTGGGCGGACTACGACCAGGCCCTGATCACGCCCGGCGGCGGGGTCTGGCCGCGCACCACCAAGTCGGTGCCGGTGTCGCCGCAGGCCCGCACCGTCCTCGGCATCGACGCCACGGTCTCCGCGCTGTCCCCGGACGAGCTGATCTCAGCCATCCTGGCCGCCCCCGTCGACCTGCTCTGGAACGGCGGGATCGGCACCTACGTGAAGGCCGGCTCCGAGTCGCACGCCGAGGTGGGGGACAGGTCCAACGACGCGGTCCGGATCAACGCCACCCGGCTGCGCGCGCGGGTCATCGGGGAGGGCGGCAACCTCGGCCTGACCCAGGCGGCCAGGATCGAGTACTCGCTCGGCGGCGGCCTGATGAACACCGACTTCATCGACAACTCGGCCGGGGTCGACACCTCCGACCACGAGGTCAACATCAAGATCCTGCTGG
>WNGL01015774.1_pt1 | contig 13401 bp, 14 predicted proteins | sample 5400591 | NCBI WGS metagenome assembly WNGL01 (sample SAMN13153377, study PRJNA577476) | soil metagenome | isolation source: 80 cm soil or saprolite under Garry oak tree replicate 1 | place: USA:California | collected 2016-06-15
CGCGAGTGCTCTGGAAGGTTGTTAACGCGGGCGGGCAGTGTGACCGTCAACGGCGTCTCGGACTGAGCGCCGAGGGCTAAGATGGTGCGCACGTAACGGAGATCACGGAGGCACGCAGTCAACCGTTTGCGCTGACAGGAGAGCTCACGCCATGCCACAGAAGACCGCGCTCGCTGACGTGAAGGTCCTCGATCTGACCCAGTTCGAGGCGGGAACCTCATGCACCGAGGCGCTGGCATGGCTGGGCGCCGATGTCATCAAAGTCGAGAATCCCCGGGGCGGCGACCAGGGGCGCGGTGCTTCCACCAACCAGCCGGGGGTGGATTCGCACTACTTCATGCTGCTCAACGCCAACAAACGCAGCATCACCCTGAACCTCAGCAGCCCACGCGGTCGCGAGATTTTCACGGAGATGTTGAAGAAGGCCGACGTCATGATCGAGAATTTCGCCCCCGGCGCCATCGAGCGGCTGGGCTTCGGCTACGACGTCGCGCAGCAGATCAACCCCCGGCTCATCTATGCGCAGGTCAAGGGTTTTGGCGAAGGTCCATACGAAAACTACGTGAGCTTCGACATGATCGCTCAATCCGTGGGCGGAGCCCTGAGCTTGACGGGCACGACGGAGACCGAGCCCCTCAAGCCCGGACCGACCATCGGCGACACGGGCACCGGGCTGCACTGCGCCATCGGCATCCTGGCCGCCCTGCACCAGCGCGAGCGCACCGGCCGGGGCCAGCACATCAAAGTGGCCATGCAGGATGCCGTGATCAACTTCAGCCGCATCGCCTTCGCACGCCAGGCCGTCAGCGGCAAGGCGGCGGTGCGCTCGGGCAACCGCAGTGCGCTGGGCACGACGGCTCCGAGCGGCCTCTACAAGTGCAAAGGAGGAGGTCTCAACGACTACTGCTTCATCTATACGACTCGCGCCGGCAACCGACACTGGGACCGCCTGCTGAAGGCCATCGGCCGAGAGGACCTGATCGGTGACGAACGCTTCAACTCACCGGAGAAGCGCTGGGCCAACCACGACGAGGTGGACCGCATCCTGAACGAATTCACGCAGAGCCGTACCAAGGCCGAGGTCATGCAGATCCTGGGCGATGCCGGCGTCCCCGCCGGGGCCGTCTACGATACGATGGAGATCACGCAGGATCCCGCGCTCCAGAAGCGCGAGATGATCGTCACCGTCGATCACCCCAAGCGCGGCAAATTCACGCTTCCCGGGTGGCCGGTCAAGATGTCCGAATCGCACGTCGCGGTGGACCGCTCACCGCTGCTCGGCGAGCACAATGCCCCTATCTATGCCGAGTGGCTGGGTTTGACCGCGCGCGACCTGGAGGATCTCAAGGCCCAGGACATCATCTGAGAACTCCTGCGAGGTGCTCGAGCTGCTAGAGGTTGCGTAGCGCTCACTCGCCCTTGCTGCGGCGCTCGTAGGAGATGGCGTAGGCGGCCGACCGCGCGAGCAGGATCGGATCGTTCGAGAGATCGATGCCGTCCGTGCGGTTGGTGGGGTCGAAGACCAGCCGCCGCTCGTCCTGAGCGCTCGTCGGCGAGATGCCGGTCACCTCAAGGCGCCCCAGCTCGACGCGCGGGCGATCCGCCGGCCACAGCGCGGTGGGGTCGTCGGTCGGATCGCCCGCCGCGGCGACCTGCAGGAGCAGGCGGAAGGCGGCGGGGCCGGTGCGCAGGCGATTCTCCAACTCGTCGCGCAGGAAGCTCGGGCTGCGCTTGCCCGCCTCGTCGGGCGACAGCGTCGCCTCGCCCGCCTCGGGGACGAAGTGATAGCGGCCGAATCGCCGCGAGCCGTCGGCCGCGGTGAAGAGAAACGCATGCTCGGCGTGGTAGCTGGTCTGCGCATAGCTGGCGGGCACGGGCTTCTGCATCAGGCGTCCGACGAAGGCCGCCGCGGCCGGGTGGGTGGCGAGAAACTTCGGCACGCCGTCGGGAGCGGGCTTGCCGGTGGCCGGGTCCGGGAGCTGCGCCCGGAGGAACTCGAGAAACTCCTCGGGTGTCCGGGCCACGAAGCCCTCGATCGAGTTGGCCAGGATGTCGGCCCCCTTGCCGTTCGCGAGCTGGAACTTCACCGACATCGCCCGCACGTTGGGCACACCATCGTGCACGTCGGGGTTGCCGTTGGCGTTGGAGAAGCGAACGACGGTCGGCACCGCGCCGCCCTGCAGATGCGGGGCGCGGGTCATGCCGCGCGCGTCCGCGGCCGGGCGAAACGCCCCCGCGCAGACGAGGCCCTTGGCGTGAGCGGGGCGGAAGCCGGGGTGCGGGCCGGCCAGCGCCCTCATGGTTTCGACGAGCTGGGCGATGACGGGTTGGGGCGCAGTGGATGCAGACATGGAAGGTCTCCTTACCCATTGGATACCAGCTTCGGGCCGAACGACTCGGACGGGACAGAAGCCGCAGGAACGTTTTGCAGTGTACTATCGGGGCGCTGCCGACGCGACGACAGCACGGGAGGAACCGCGATGCCGATCTTCACGCGCCCTGATGCCGAGATCTACTACGAAGTGTACGGGTCGGGTCATCCGTTGCTGCTCTTCGCGCCGGGAGGGCTGCGCTCGCAGCTCGAGTACTGGCGCTCGAGCCCGAGCAACCCGTCGGCGCCGCCGGCGTGGATGAACCCCATGGTCGACCTGGCCAGCCGGTTCACCGTGATCGGCATGGATCAGCGCAATGCCGGCAAATCGCGCGGCGCGGTGACGGAGACCCACGGCTGGCACACGTATGCCGGCGATCACCTGGCGCTGATGGATCACCTTGGCCATCGCCGCTTCCACGTCATGGGCGGCTGCATCGGAGGCACCTACTGCCTGACGCTGTGCGAGCTGGCGCCCGAGCGGATCACCGCCGCCGTGCTGCAGAACCCCATCGGCCTGCACGAGAACCGCGACACCTGGGAGGAGGCGGTCAGCGGCTTCGCCAAGACCATGCTGGCCCAGGATCCGTCGCTGACCGAGGACGTCATCCAGAAGTTCGGCCACAACATGTTCGGCGGCGACTTCGTCTTCTCGGTGAGCCGCGGCTTCGTGCGCCGCTGCCCCACGCCTCTCTTGCTGCAGCCCGGCACCGACAAGCCGCACCCCGCCGCGACCAGCGCCGAGATCGCCAGCCTCGCGCCCAACCTCGAGATCCAGAAGGACTGGCGGGGCCCCACGCATCTGGCCGAGTCGATCCGCCGGGTAACCGACTTCCTGGCGCGCCACACGCCCACGTCGTGAGGATGGTCCTGGCCCGGACTATTCATCGGATGCTCCCCCTCACCCTGCCCTCTCCCCCGATGGGGGAGAGGGATGCGAGTTGAATCCCTCCTCTCCTCCGATGGGGTGAGTGGGATCCGAAATGAATCCCTTTCCCTCCTCCGATGGGGTGAGTGGGATCCGAAATGAATCCCTCTCCCTCGGAGAGGGAGAGGGCAGGGTGAGGGTGGCGTTGCTTCGTGAATAATCCGGTCTAGAACGGGATCACCCCGCCGCCGAGCGGGGTGGCCCTCCGGAGGGAGAAGCCTCGGTTCCGGTTGAGGCGGCCCAGGTTTCGTGGACAATTAGGCGGGTCCATGACGAGCAGCTCATCGAGGAAGGTGATCTATGCCGCTCTGCTCGGCAATGTGCTCGTCGCCCTGACGAAGTTCCTGGCCGCGGGCGTCACGGGCAGCTCGGCCATGATCAGCGAGGGCGTTCACTCCCTCGGAATGAAGCGCACCCGCTGGGCCACGGTCGCGAGCTCTACTTCTGGAGCTTCATCGTCGCCCTCCTGATCTTCGCGGTGGGGGCCGGGGTGTCGCTCTACGAGGGGATCACGCACATTCTCCATGCCGCGCCCCTGACCAAGCCCGTGGTGAACTACGTCGTCCTGGCGCTCGCCATCCTCTTCGAGAGCGGGTCGTGGTGGGTCGCCTTTCGGGAGTTTCGCGCCACCAAGGGTGCGCAGGGCTACTACGAGGCCGTGCGCGAGAGCAAGGACCCACCCGGCTTTCTCGTGCTCTTCGAGGACAGCGCGGCTCTGGTCGGTCTGTTCATCGCGCTCGTGGGCACGGCCGCGGCGGACCTGCTCGAGCTGCCCGTGCTCGACGGCGCGGCCTCGATTGCCATCGGCCTGGTCCTGGCCGTGGTGGCTCTCTTCCTGGCTCAGGAGAGCAAGGCGCTTCTCATCGGGGAGGGCGCGTCGCGGGAGATCGTGGCCTCCATCTGTCGGATTGCGCGAAGCGAGCGGGGGGTCGAGCACGCGAACGGGCTCTTCACCGTGCATCTGGGGCCGCGCCAGGTGGTGGCGGCGCTCAGCGTGGATTTCGCCGATGATCTCTCCGCGCGCGACGTCGAGGATATCGTGGCGAGGATCGAGCGTCGCATCCGGGACCGTCATCCCGAAGTCATCTCCATCCTCATCAAGCCCCAGAGCATCGCGAACTTCCGCCGCGGCCTGGACCGGCGGGCCATCGTGTCGGCCGCGGATGACGAGCGCTGATGCCGCGCGCTGACATCGGGAGAGAGACGTGACGACGAGAAGGAATCCTCTCGTGAGCTGGAGTCTCGTGAGTCCAAAGTTCCGGCCGGCGAAGGGTAACGCCCGTGGATGATCTGCCGCGCGCCGTCTTGGCACACATCGACGCGCGAGAGCTTGTCGACCTGGCCGGCGCACTCATCCGCATCCCGAGCTTCAAGACAGAGGAGACGCAAGTCGCGCTCTTCCTCGACGAGTTCTTTCGCGAGCGGGGTTACGACGTCGATCTCCAGGAGATCGAGCGGGGACGGTTTCAGACGATCGCCACGCTGCGCGGCACGGGCGGCGGGGCCAGCCTCATGCTGAACGGCCACACCGATATCAACGCGCTCACCATGCGCTGGAGGCGCGATCCCTGGACGCCCAGCCTCGAGGGCGACCGGTTGTACGGCCACGGCGTCCAGAACATGAAGGGCGGCCTGGCCAGCATCGTCATGGCCGCGGAGGCCATTCGCCGGTCCGCGGTTCGCCTCGCGGGCGATCTCGTCATCGCCTGCGTCGCCGGCGAGACGCAAGGCGGGGAAGGCACCCACCACCTGATGGAGCGCGGCCTCCGGACCGATGCCCGGGGCACATCGGACGCCTCGAGGGCACCGTGAATGCGGTCCACACGATGACGGCGGTCATCGAGGCGCTCTCCCGCGTGCAGTTCCGCCACGCGCCGCGGCCCGATCTCCCCGCGTTCCCACGGCTCAACGTGGGCAGCATCATCGGCGGGCGGGGCCGGGACTACGTGCTCGTGGAGCCCCCGTACGTGCCCGACCTCTGCACGATCCTCGTCGACGTTCACTTCGTGCCGGGGCAGACCGTCGACGAGATCGTCGCCGACATTCGCCGCACGCTGGATCCGATCGCCGCGCGCGATGGCGAGCTTCGCTACGAGATCGAGATCCCGCCGCCCGATCGCTTCAAGGGCCGGCGGCGACTCGTGATGGAGCCGCTCGACGTCCCCATCGACGCGCCGATCGTCCAGACGGTGGCTCGGAGCTATCGGACGGTGACGGGAAGAGAGCCGCACGCCATCGGGACCGTTCTGCCGCACTCGTACAGCGCCGATGATACCTGCCATCTCTGGAAGGCGGGGATCCCCTGTCTCCTGTATGGCCCCGGCGTCATCCGAGGCGGCGAGAACGAGGATGACGCCTGCGTCCTCGTGAGCGAGATGGAGAAGGTCACGCGTGTGCTGGCCGTGACCGCCCTCGATGTCTGCCAGCGCGAGCCGGCGGACCTCGCCATCGCGAGCCGATCACGGCCATGAGCACCAGAGCCACGGTCCAGCCGCGACGGTCGCTTTGCCGGCGTTCCCCGACGTCGCGCTGACGCTCACCGGGATTTTCGCCTAGTCGCCGTCCCGTCGCCGCTGCGCGATGAGCCACTCCGCGGCTGACGGCACGGTGGGATCGCGCGGACGAAGGTTGTAGTACGGAACCAGCGGGAAGTAGGCGTCGGCCAGCCGGCGGAGCTCGGCGACGGGCTCGGGATGCAGGTCGACACGCAGATCGACCATGGCGAAGGGCTCGCGGTCCACGACGAAGAGCCCGCCGGATACTTCGCCGTTGGGTTGGCCCCCGGCCGCCTTCCCCGCCTCGAGCGCCCTCAGAAGTCGCTCCCACAGCGCGAGGTCGGCGCTCTCCTGGAAGGCGCGGAACATCGCGTCGGCGACCTCCGCGCTCACGACCGCGTTGGCCGCGACGACCACGTTCTGGTCGACGCGATGGCCTGCCCACGCCTTGTTGCCGGAGCCCGTGCGCGCGGCGGCGAGGCCGCTCACGTCCAGACAGCCGAGCTGCCGGCGCTCGACGAACTGGTCGTTCGCCGCGAGCTCCTCCAGGGCGTGCGGCGCCGAGTACCCCGCGCGCAGGAGATTCAGCCCGAGATGACCGAGACGCGGGTTGGTGCTGGCCTGGGTCACCACAGCCCCCACCCCTGGGGCCACGTGGATACACCGCGAGCCGACGGCCATTTCGCTGGTAGCGATCGCAATGCCGAGCATGCCGGTGCGCTCACACCGGCCGATGAGCGAGAACGTCGTGAACTCGATGCCGATCAATGTCGCCTCCGCGCCGTCCCTCGCCGTGCATGATACATCCCGCCGCACTCCACCGGCCGCGAATCGCCTGGCCGCCGCACGCTGACAGCGTGATAGTTTCTCAGCAGCCATGCGAGTCCGCGCCCTCGCGCTGCGCCTGCACTTGGTCATCGGAGTGCTCACGGGCGCGGGACTCCTCGTCCTGGGGTTGAGCGGCGCTGTCCTCGTCCTGCGGCCTGGCTTCGAGGGTTCGCAGAGCGCCGAGCTCGCCCCGGCTCCCTCCGGCGCGCCCGCTCCATCGCTCGATGCGCTGCTCGAGGCGGCCCGACGCCGTCATCCCGGCTTCGTGGTGACCAGCCTCTCCCTTCCCGGCGGCGACGCGGCGGCGCGGGTCGGCATGCTCGATACGACGGGCGGCGCGCTCGAGGTGCTGATCGATCCGCGCAGCGGGCGGATCGCTGGCTCACACTGGGCAGAGCGGTCCCCGCTCCATGCCCTCCGGCTTCTCCACACCGAGCTCTACCTGGGCGCGCGCGGACGCGTGATCGTCGGGCTCTTGGGCCTCTGGCTCGTGCTCCAGGGCATGACGGGGCTCTATCTCTGGTGGCCCCTGATGAAACGGCCGCGGCGGGGATTCACCGTCCGATGGGCCCGGCCGTGGCCGGTGATGGGCCGCGACCTGCACAAGGCGCTGGGCGCCGCCTCGCTCGTTTTCCACCTGCCCATCGCCGCCACGGGCGCCCTCCTGGGCATCACCGCGCTCTCTCCGGGCGCTGTCGATGAGGCACCGACGGTTTCGCCGTCGTCTCCGTCGCTCCGAACGCGTCACGTCGAGACGCTGGCGCGAGCGGCCGAGCGAGCCATGCCGGGAGCCCGCATCACCGCATTTCGGTTTCTGCCCGGCCCTGTCGTGGCGGTGACCGTGCGAGCACCGGGCGAGCTCGACCCTCACGGGGCCAGCCTGGTGGTCGTCGACGCGACGACGGGAAGAGTCGTGACGGTGCGCGACTCTCGCCTGAGGCCGTGGACGTACCGGCTCTGGGCGGACGCGAAGGCCTTGCACGTCGGCGCCGTGGGCGGCCCGATCGTGCGTGCGCTCTACGTCCTGGGTGGTCTCGCCTCGGCCGCCCTCGCGCTGTCGGGGTATGTCCTCGCCCTGGCCCGCGCGCGCGCACCCGTCGCCGCCTGATCGGACACGTCTTCGGCTCCCCGCTGGGCGGAAGTGCGGGGACGTCTGCCGCCGTCGCTCAAAGACCGGATTCGGTATAATGCGGCCGTGTTCGACAGCCGGTTCTTCGAGGAGTCGTGGCCGATCATCTCGCGGGGCCTCGAGTCCGAGGTGGATGCCGAGTCGGAAGTCGGCTGGATCCTCGGCAACGTGGCTCCTCCCCCGGGGGGCCGGATCCTGGACGCGCCGTGCGGCTTCGGCCGCCACTCCCTCGCCCTCGCGCGCCGGGGCTTCGACGTCACCGGCGTGGACCTGTCGGAGACCGAGCTCCAGCGGGCCAAGGAGCGCGCAGCGGAGGTGGGGCTTCCCCTCCAGCTCGTCCGCCAGGACATGCGCGACATGGAGTTCTCGGGCGAGTTCGACCTCGCCCTCAATCTTTTCTCCAGCATCGGCTTCTTCACCGACGACGAAGACCGCCTCCTTCTCGACCGCTTCTGCACCGCGCTCAAGCCGGGCGGGGCCTTCGTCCTCGACACGCGTAACCGCGACTTCGCCATCCACGGCGTGGCGCCCGAGGAGATGGTGCGGCTGCCCGAGGGCACCGTCCGCGTCAAGAACCGCTTCGACGCGCGGACGAGCCGCGTCCAGCAGAGCTGGTGGCTCGAGAAGGATCGTCGGCTCCTCGGGGAGATGGAGATCCGCCTGTACTCCGTCCACGAGCTCCTGCGCATGCTCCGCCCGGAACGGTGGTCCCAGGTCGAGCTCTTCGGCGGGCTCGACGGCCGGCCTTTCACGCTGGAATCGCCCCGCATCGTGCTCGTCGCCACCAAGTAAATCGCCGCCAACTTTCCAGACTGAGAAAAGGAGTGCCATGAAGCCCTTCGTCGTCCTTGCCGGCCCCATCCATGCCGACGGCATCAAGCTGCTCGAGAGCGAAGCGCGCGTGCTCGTGTCGAGCGAAGAGACGGAAGCGGGAATGCTCAAGGTCGCGCAGGAGGCCGAGGGCATTCTCTTCCGCGCCAAGCCGGCGTGCAGCCGCTCCCTGATGGCCGGCTGCAAGCAGCTCAAGGTGGTGGGCCGGCACGGTGTGGGCCTCGACACCATCGATCTCAAGGCGGCGACCGACCTGGGCATCGCCGTGGTCCACGCCCCCGGCTCGAACTCCAACTCCGTGGCCGAGCACGCCATCATGCTCATGCTGGCATTGGCCAAGCAGGCGGTGGTGGTCGACCGGCGCACGCGGATGGCCGACTGGGGCAAAAGCCGCTCGCAGGGTCTGCTCGAGATGAACGGCAAGACGCTCGGCATCATCGGCGTGGGCAACATCGGGCGGCGCGTGGCCAAGACGGCCGGCGCCCTCGGGATGCGCGTGATCGCGTACGACAAGTACGTGCCCGCCGAGGAGCTCAGGAATCGCGGCGTCGAGCCCATGCCCGACATGGCCTCCGTCCTCCGGGCCGCCGACGTCGTCACGTGCCACACGCCGCACACGCCCGAGACGCATCACATGATCAACGCGGAGTCGATCGCGCAGATGAAGAACGGCGTGATCTTCATCAATACCTCCCGCGGCAAGATCCAGGACGAGAACGCCCTCCTGGCCGGTCTCGAGAGCGGCAAGATCCGCGCGGCGGGCATCGACGTCTTCGAGGAGGAGCCGGTGTCCTCCGATAGCCGCCTCCTCCAGCTCGAGAATGTCATCGTGAGCCCCCACATCGCGGGGGTGACCGAGGAGACGACCCGCGGCACCGCCCTGCAGGTGGCGGCCGAGATGCTGCGCGTGCTCCGCGGCGAGAAGCCCCAGGTGCTCGGCAACCCCGATCTCTGGCCCAAGCTCGGCCACCTGAAGTAAAGTATCGAGAGACCCGGAGGCCCTGATGCCTATCGACCCGCGTCATCCGAGAGAGATCCGAGCCGACATCCGCAGCGGCAAATTCGCCGGCATCACGGCCGGCCTCGGCCCCGGCTTCGTGCAGGCCAACATGGCCGTGCTGCCCAGGGACGACGCCTACGACTTCCTGCTCTTCTGCCAGCGCAACCCTCGCCCGTGCCCGCTCATCGAGGTGACGGATGTGGGCTCGGTCGAGCCCGTGGGCGCGGCGGCCGGCGCCGATCTCCGGACGGATCTCCCGCGCTACCGGATCTACAAGGACGGCGTCCTCGCCGACGAGGTGACGGACGTCAAGGCCTTCTGGCGCGACGACCTCGTGGCCTTCCTGCTCGGCTGCTCCTTCACCTTCGAGTGGGCGCTCATGGACGCGGGCATCCCGCTCCGCCACGTCGAGCGCGGGTGCAATGTCTCCATGTGGAAGACGAGCATCGACTGCCGGCCCGCGGGCCGCTTCCACGGCCCCATGGTCGTCTCCATGCGTCCCATCCCGAACGAGATGGTGGCCAAGGCGGTCACGGCCTCCGCGCGCTTCCCCGGCGCCCACGGCGCGCCCATCCACGTGGGAGATCCCGCGGCCATCGGCGTCAAGGACGTGACCAAGCCCGACTGGGGCGATGCCGTCGAGATCAAGCGGGGCGAAGTCCCCGTGTTCTGGGCGTGCGGCGTGACGCCGCAGGCGGTCGCCCTGGCCTCGAAGCCTGCCTTCATGATCACGCACAGCCCCGGACACATGTTCATCACCGACATCCCCAACAGCTCACTCGCCGCCTTCTGAGCGGTGGGGATCTATGCCGAGCCCCGCTTCTTGCCGTGCGGGGACCTCGCGCTGTCGGTGGAGTTCGCGGACGAGATCAGTCACGAGGCCAATGCCCGGACCCTCGCCCTCGAGTACCTGATCCAGCAGAAGGCCCTCTCCGGGGTCACCGAGACCGTCCCGACGTTCCGCTCGCTCCTCCTCTACTATGATCCGCTGATCGCGGGCTGGGACGATCTCGTGGCATCGCTCCGCGCCCTCTGCCGTCAGGCGCGCCCCGAGGTGTTGCCGCCCGCGCGCACCGTCGAGCTGCCGTGCTGCTATGGCGGCGAGCTCGGCTTCGATCTCGAGGCGGTGGCCACGCAGGTCGGTCTGTCACCGGACGAGGTGGCGCGGCTCCACGCCTCCGCGGACTACTACGTCTACTTCGTCGGCTTCACGCCGGGGCTGCCCTACATGACGGGCATGTCCGAGCGCCTGAACATCCCGCGCCTCGTCCAGCCGCGCGTCAAGACCCCGCCGGGCAGCGTCAGCATCGGCGGCGTGCAGTGCTGCATCTACTCCGTGGAGAGCCCCGGCGGCTTCTGGGTGCTCGGTCGCACGCCGGTACGGCTCTTCGACCCATCCTCCCCCGATCCCATCCTCCTGCGCGCGGGAGATCACGTCCGCTTCCGCATGATCGATCGCGCCGAGTACGACGCCATCGAGGCGGCCGCCGCCGAGGGGCGCTATCGCCCGCGCATCGAGCAGCCCTGATGGCGACCCTTCTCGTTCACGAGGCGGGACCGCAGACCAGCGTGCAGGATCTGGGCCGACGCGGATCGCTGCGCGTGGGCATCCCGCCGTCGGGCCCGGTCGATCGTGAGGCCTTCGTGCTCGCCAACCGGCTCGTGGGCAATGCCGACGACGCCGCGGGGCTCGAGGCCACGCTCATCGGCCCGCGGCTCGAGTTCGCCGACGAGCGGTGGGTGGCGGTGACGGGCGCCGCCATGCCCGTCACCCTCAACGGAGCGAGCATGCCGCGCTGGGCCGCTTTCGAGGTGGAAGCCGGCGACGTGCTGCGGCTGGGCCCCGCCGCCTCCGGCGTGCGCGCGTACATCGCCGTCTCCGGCGGTCTCGACACGCCGCCCGCCCTCGGCTCCCGCGCGACCTACCTGCGCGGCCAGATGGGCGGCTGGCAGGGGCGCGCGCTCCGCAAGGGCGACGAGCTGTCACTGGGACCTCACCCGGGCGGCGCCCCCGCGGAGGTGCGTGGGCCGCTCATCCCGGACTACACGCGCGAGCCGATGGTGCGTGTCGTGCCGGGCCCTCAGGACGACCGCTTCACGAAGCGCGGCCTCGCCACGCTCTTCGAGGCGCCCTACGAGATGACCCCGCACAGCGATCGCATGGGCGCCCGCCTCCGCGGCGCCCGCATCGAGCACACACGCGGCCACGACATCATCTCGGACGGCGTGGCCCTGGGCGGCATCCAGGTGGTGGGCGACGGCCAGCCCATCGTGCTGCTCGTGGACCGGCAGTCAACGGGTGGCTATACGAAGATCGGCACGGTATGCTCGTTCGACATCGGCCGGGTGGGGCAGGTCAAGCCCGGCCAGCGGTTGTCGTTCAAGCGGGTGACGGTGGGCGAGGCCCACGAGCTCCTGCGCGCGTACCGGCGAGAGCTCGACGACGCCATCGCCTTTCCCTCGCGGTAGACGCTGAAAGGAGTCACGCTCATGACGCTCGAGACCATCGTCAACGACTACAAGGCCAAGACGTCCCGCTCGCGGCAGATGTACGAGGAGGCGCTGCGCGTGATGCCGGGCGGCAACAGCCGGACCACGACCTTCTTCGACCCCTATCCCTTCTACATCACGCGCGGGCAGGGCGCGCGCATCTGGGACGCCGACGGCGCCGAGCGCCTCGACTTCAACGGCAACTACACGAGCCTGATCCTGGGCCACGCGCATCCCTCCGTGGTCGAGGCGATCACGGAGCAGGCCACCCGCGGCATGTCCTTCCCGGGGCCGAGCGAGCACGAGGTCAAGCTCGCAGGGGTCTTGACCACGCGGATTCCGAGCATGGAGGTGGTGCGCTTCACCAACTCCGGCACCGAGGCGACCATGAACGCGGTGCGGGCGGCGCGCGCCTTCACGGGGCGGAGCAAGATCGCCAAGTTCGAGGGCGCCTATCACGGCACGCACGACTGGGTGCTCGTCAGCGTCTCCCCCGACGTCGAGAAGGCCGGCTCCCGCAAGCGCCCCAAGTCGCTCGCCTACTCATCGGGCGTGCCCGACACCGTCCTCAAGCACACCATCGTGCTGCCGTGGAACGACGCCGAGGCGTGCGTCAAGATCCTCGAGAAGCACGGAAGCGACATCGCCGGGCTCATCGTGGATCCGCTCCTCGCCAACGCGGGCATGCTGCTGCCCCAGCCCGGCTTTCTCGAACGCCTGAGGGAAGTGACGGAGCGGCTGGGCATTGTCCTCATCTTCGACGAGGTCATCTCGTTCCGGGTGGCGCCGGGCGGGGCCCAGGCGCGCTTCGGCGTCCGCCCGGACCTGACCACGCTCGGCAAGATCATCGGCGGCGGTCTCGCCGTGGGCGCCTTCGGAGGCCGCGCGGAGGTGATGAACTACTACGATCCGCGCGGGGGCAAGGGGCGCATCAGCCACGGCGGCACCTTCAACGCCAACGCCGTGACCATGGCGGGCGGCCTCGCCACCATGCAGGAGCTGACGCCCGAGGCTTACGCGAAGCTCGAGGCGCTGGGCGAGCGGCTCCGCGCCGGCGTCAAGCGGGCGCTGTCCAAGGCGAAGCAGCCCGCGCAGGTGACGGGACTGGGCTCGCTCTTCTGGATTCACTGGACCAAGAAGCGGCTCAGCGACTATCGATCGAGCCGCCCCGCGGATGCGGAGCGCCCGCTCCGCACCTTCATGGGTCTTCTGAACGAAGGCGTCGTCCTGTCGCAGCGTGGCCTCGGCTGCTGCTCCCTGGCCATGACGGAGGCCGACGTGGACCAGTTCCTCGCGGCCTTCGAGCGTGTGATCGGCAAGGAGTCATGA
>WNGL01006854.1_pt1 | contig 13397 bp, 17 predicted proteins | sample 5400591 | NCBI WGS metagenome assembly WNGL01 (sample SAMN13153377, study PRJNA577476) | soil metagenome | isolation source: 80 cm soil or saprolite under Garry oak tree replicate 1 | place: USA:California | collected 2016-06-15
CGACGGGCCTACACCCCCATCCTCCGCAAAGCCGAACTCCCCGCCGCCACCCCAGTGCCCTGGTGGGACAACCGGACTCTGCGCTACGAGCTCGTCTGAACCTTGCGTCGAACCTGTTGCGTGGAAATCCGCGCTAAGGTGATCTCTGCGGGGGCCAAACTCTGCCGCGTTTCGCCGGCGGGATCGGTAGGTCGCCGGGTGACTCGCCGTGCTATTGGGCGTTTTCGCGCAGAAAGACCGCTGCCCGTTGATCAAGACGCTTGGCGATCACCGGCAACCGCGGGCCGAGACTGCTCAGCCGGTGCCGGATGTTCTTCACCGCAATGCGTGCGCGGTCGGACTTGACGCTGGTCATGTGATCAAGCGCGAGGTTCCAGTTCTTACTCGCCCGGCCGAGCTCTCCTCGGGCGCACTGCACGTCGGCCAGGTTGGCAAGCGTGAGGGAGTGGATGCGGCGATGCGCCTCGCCGTCGCGTGTTGCGATCGACCGGCGCAGCTGGCTCTCGGCCGCTGGCAGATCCCCCAAGTCACGGAGGGCCTGTCCGGCTTGGCTGGCGAGCGATGTTTCGGTGAAGCCACTGGTCTGAATCCATACCGGCTCGCCATCGGGCTTGGCGCTCGACAGCAGGCTTTCGGCCTTTGTGATCGCCGCCGTGGTCCTGGTGGTATCGCTGGTGGCGGCGTATCCCCGGGCCGTCAAGATCGTAAAGAGAGCAGTGGCGGCCGGTGTCGCTCGTCCACGGGACCAGGAAAGGGCCGAGTCGGCGAGTTGCAGGGCCTCCTGGCCGTGACCGAGGTCGACCGCCTGGTGGGCCATGGCGCGAAGCGTGAAGCCGGCAAGCGCCCGGTCGTCGGCTTCGTTGGCCAATCGAAGGGCTTGGATGTAGTAGCGCTGGGCAAGCCCTTGATGCGAGGAATCGAAGGACTTCCATCCCGCCAGATAGGTCAGTTCGGCGGCAGCACTGAACATGGCTTTGCGGTCAGCATCCGAGGCAAAGCTGCCCTGAAGGTATGCGGCGACATCGGAGGTCAGGTACTGGATCACGGCTAGGCGGGCATGGCCACCGCCGAACCGCTCGTCGGCCGTGCTGAACACGCCCAGCATGTCACGCACCGTTTCGATCTCGCCGCGGCCCACGATGACGCCCCCGCGTCGAGCCCGGCGGCCACGGTCGGCGACCTCCTGCCAGGCGTCCAGTGGCACGGCGAGCGCTGCCAGCGAATACAGCGCCTTGACCGCTAGCTCCCGTCGTTCCAAGTCGGCCATCCCGATGGTGACGAGATCGGTGGCCGCATCCTGCTTCCACCAATCCAAGCCGTCAGACTCAGGGTCAAGGTTACCCATAGTCAAGAAGCCCAGCTCAGTTGGCTTCATCACGTAGCCCAGGCGTCGGGAGACCGCTTCGGCTATGTAGCGCGGGGTCAAGCCACTGGGCTGGACACCGGCCACCCAGTAGGCGACCAAGGAGCGCTTGCAGGCGGAGAGGTCTTCGCCGTTCTCCTCGGCCACGGCCCGCACGGCAGCGGCGCAGGCGTCGTACGACCAACCGCACGCCCCGATGGCGGCCAGCAACTTGTCGTTACGCTGCCGTACCCGCGTCACCGGGGCCTCCATGAGGGGGTCGCCTGTTCAACACATTCAACACGTCCGCCTGCCTGACAGGCTACCGAACGTACCGTCTGGCCGCTTCACTGCCCGTATAGACCTGATCGTACGGGAGGTGAGTGCGGCCATGACCATAGCGGCACGGTCGGAACCCCGCGAGACGGGCGTCAGCCCGTACCTTCCGGCGCTGCTCTCCGCGCGGGAGCCGTTGTCGGACGGGTTGCTGGAGTGGCCGGAAGGCTTGCGGTGCGATCTGATTGCCGCGCCGCTGGACGTCTGTTGCGGCGTCATCACCCACCTGGCAGCCGCTGGCACCGAGGTGTGCCCGATCGCCCAGATCGGAGATCGCCTGCTGTTCTTGGTGGCCGAGGACTCCCATGCCGCGTGCAGCGAGGCGATGGAAGAGCTGCCGGATGGCGTGGTCGTGTCGGGCCACGTGGAGCGCTTCCCCGATCGGTACAACACGGCCGATGCGGTGAGTCGCTGCTGGGTAATCCCGACCGACTGCGCCGGTCCTGTGCTGCCACCCGCGCGTGCCGTCCTTGCGGCGCTGCGATCGGCCTACGCCGAGTACCAGCTAGCGAAAAAAACAAAGATCGTTTAGGGCTGACCGGGGCAGGTCAACGGATTCGCAGCCACCACCCGCCCCGGTCCCAAGTCGAAAGAGAGAGGTGCGCCCGGATGGGTCACCGCATCGCGTCCGGCTCTGCGCCTGTCTACCACGGTGACAGCGCGCAGGCCAAGCGCAGACCGCCGAAGCCAACAGCAGCAGCGCCAGTGGTGTTCATTACCGGCCCGACGGCAGCGGGTAAGACGACGCTGGCGAGGGATCTGGAAACAGGCAAGCGCCTGACGCGGGTGCCTGCCGGTTCGCCAGCCAAGAACACCGAACCTGCGTCAGCAGAGGGCAGCGGTAACACAACAGCCGCTCGGCTTACAGACCTCGCCGTGTTGGCGGCCTGTGATGAGCCGGGCATCGGGGTCGTAGTCGATGCCGCTGGTCCGGCGGCCCTGCTACTCCCCCCACGCAACGCCGCTCTGCTCGTCAGGGTTGATGCCGCGTCCGCGGTACGAGCCGAACGCTTGCGCCGCCTGCTGTCGAGCGGCGTGACGTTTGCTGACGCACTGCAGATCGTGCGGCGCAGGGATGCGGCAACGGTAGCGGCGGCACGCGCCGCATGGGGCCTGGACATTGCCGACCAAGCCGCTACACGTTGGCGGTTCGATCTGGTGATCCGCTGCCCGGACGAGGAGTCCTGTCGATCCGCGCAGCGCTGCACAGAAGCCAGCCGTGCCATGGTCCGGGCTGCTCTCTCGGTATACCGCCGATTCCTGCGCAACGAGGCCGGAGCCGATGAGGTGCTTCGGCTGTCCACCGTCGCCGAGCGGCATCGCTCGTGGCTAACACGTATCGCCCCCATGCTGCTTGACCCAGCGGTGCCGCACACCCTCGCAGGCTGGAAAAACCGGCTGAGCCGCGAACTGGCGGCCAGCCAGCCACAAGGAGATGCAGGTACCTGAGATGGCGCAGACGAGCAGCAACAGTCAAGCCGGGCAAGGCACATCGTCATACCTAGCAGGGGGAGAAGATCCCGAGGAAGCCACCGGTCTCCAGCAGTACGAGATCGTGTGGGTCTTGCCGCGGCAGTACCTCCTGGCGGGCTGTCCGGATGGCTTCGGCCTGGAGATCGTCGATTTCCTCGGTCCAGGAGACGCGGACTTCCGTGGCCAGCCGACGGTTTGGGTTCGCGGTCCGGTGGTCCAGGCCGCTCTGCGCCGAGGCGAGTTCGTCACCGTCGCCGTCCCGCACGACCAACCCCGCGCCCGTCGCAGCGGTGGCGCTGTCCTTCCTCCTTCCATCCCTGGAGCGTTTGACCACCATGATCCGCAGCGTGCTGCACGTGCCGGCGTTACTGGGTGACGCCTTCTACCTGCTGTTGCACGACAAGCACACCGGTCGCGGCCACCTGGCGCCGCGCATCACCCGGCTGGCGATGGGTGCGGCGATGCTGAGCGAGCTGTACTGCGCTGGCCTGGCCGGGTACCGGCCGGAGCGCGGGCGGGAAGGTGTCGTGTTCCTGCCCGAGCGCTACCCGGTGATGCCCGATCTGGTGCAGCACCTGGCCCTGGCCGAGATCGAGACCGAGTCCCAGCCCCCTGGTGCGTGGATGCGCCTGCTGGGTCCGTTGGTCATCGGACCCATCGCGGAGCGGTTGGAGCGCGACGGCCGGCTGGAGCCGCTGCACGTGCCGCGGCTGGAGTTGCCGCTGGGGTTCGTGCTCACCAGGCCCCGGCGGTGGCGGCCGGTAACCCCGCTGGTTGGGGAGACACCGGCGCTGTATCTCGGTGGCCAGCTCGACAACGGGCGGGCGCTGCAAATGGAGGAGCTGACCCTGGTGGGGCTGACCTACGCCTGCGGGCTGCACCGGCACGTCTTTCCGTTCAGCAGTAAGGCCGTCGCGGAGTGGGTAGCTCAGGAGGCCCTGCGGCTGCCGCCGCCGTTGCCGGAGTTGTTGCGCGGCCTCAATCAGACGGTCAACCAGATCGTGGCGACCGGACGTCACTAGCTGGCCCCCCAAACCCACCCACCCTTTCGTTCGTCCGAACCCTGGAGGAATGGCCATGTCCGCAGCAGCACACGAGTACCGGTCGAGGGTGGATGCCGCCTTGGCCGCCGAACGGCTGGGTACCGCCTCGGTGCTTGGTTATGTCCTGTCCAGCGTGGCCCCGCTGCTGGTGGCCGCCGGCCTGATCACGACGTTCTTCGCGATCACCGGCATCACCGGTATTCCGTTCACCCTCGCCGTGGTGGCGGCGTTGCTGGCGCTGTTCACCATCGGGTTCCTGTCGATGGCCAAGTATGTGAGTAACGCGGGCGCGTTCTACAGCTATGTGGCCCGCGGGCTGGGCCGGCCGTGGGGCATTGGCGCGGCGGTGGTGGCGCTCGGGGCGTACAACTGCCTCCAGGTGGCGTTGTACGGCATCTTCGGCGCGACGGCTGTGCAGATGTTCGCCGCCGCCTTCCACTCCAGCCATTCGTGGTGGTTCTGGGCGCTGGTCGTCTGGGCGGCGGTGTCCCTGCTGGGGGTCCTGGACGTCAAATGGGTCAGCGCCCTGCTGGGCGTGGCGGTCGTGGGCGAGACGCTGGTCATCCTGGGCTTGAGCATCGGCGGGCTGATTCATCCCGCGCCACGGGCGGGATACCTGGCGGCGCTGTCACCCAGCGGCCTGAGCCTGTCGACGCTTGCCGTGGTCGGCGCGGTGGCGGTGCTGTGTTTCGTCGGGTTCGAGACCGCGCCGGTCTACCGGGAAGAGGCCAAGCACGCCACCTGGACGATTATCACGGCGACGGGCCTGGCGCTGCTGCTGATGCTGCTGACCTACGGCCTGGCGGCCTGGGCGATGATCGTGCGCTACGGGCCGGGCCACGTCGTGGAGACGGCGCAGAAACTCGGCCCGGAGATGCTGTTCCGCCTCGGCGGCAACGGGTGGCTGGCCACCGCCGGGCGGTGGTTGTTTTTGTCCAGCATGTTCGCCGGGATGATGGCCTTCCACAACGCGGTGGCCCGCTACACCTTCGTTTTGGGTCGGGAGCGGGTCGTGCCGCGGGTGTTCGATCGGATCAACCGGGCCAAGTCCCCGTGGGTCGCCTCGCTGACGCAGAGCCTGCTGGCGGTGGGCGTGATCTGTCTGTATGGGCCGGTCAAGCACTGGGATCCGGTGGTGCAGCTGTTCTACTGGCTGGGTCAGACCGGCGGGTTTCTGATCCTGGGACTACTCGGCCTGACCTCGATCGCCGTGGTCAACTTTTTCCGCAAGGACCGGCCTGGCCTGATGTACCGGGCGGACCTGTCAGCATGGCGGCGGCTGATCATCCCGGTCGTGGCCGGCGCCGGCCTGATCTGGCTGTTCTACGAGGTGTGGGTCAACTTCTCCCTGCTGCTGGGCGAGCAGACCCCCAGCACAGCCTCCCGGCTCCTACCGCTGAGTGGCGCCGCGCTACTGGGCATCGGGCTGCTGCGGGCCGGTTGGCTCTACGCCTTCCGCCGCGACACCTACGACCAGGTTGGCCGCAACGACGTCGTCACCGAGCCAGCCGACTTCACCATGGCGCCGGCCGCATTCGGTACGTCGCCCCCGGCCGCCGAACGCGGCTTCTGATGGACACCGATGACCGGCCGATGAACACCTCTCAGACCACCCCCATTGTCTATCCCCTGCGCGAAGCCCTGACCCGGGAGGTTCCCATGACCGACAAGCCAGTGACGGTAGAACTAGCCACCGCGGAGATGTCCACCGAGGTGGCCCGGGTCATCGGGGCGGCCTTCGCCGATCTCGAAGCATCACAGTGGCTGGCCCCGGACGACGGCTGGCGCAACGAAACGTACTGGCGGTTCTTCCAGCACGCCTACGTCGACCCGGCGTTCCTACCCGGCCGCGGCACGGTCTACGTGACCGCCGACCACCTGGCGGCGGCGGTGTGGCTGCACCACGAGCCGTGGCTGGATGAGACCCCCACCGAGGCGTTCGTGGCCGAACTGGAGCAGATCACCGGCCCGTTCTTCGACAACTTCGTGGAGTTCGGCGGGCTGCTGGACAAGGCCCATGCGCGGTACAAGGACGTGTCGCACGACTACTGCGGTGTGATCGGCGCCCATCCCAGTATCTGGCGCCAAGGCAGCGGCCGGGCGCTGATGCAGGCGCACCTGGCGCACCTGGACCGGTCGGGTCGACCGGCGTACCTGGAAGCCGCCAACACCAACCGGGTTGGGATCTGGCGCAAGTTCGGGTTCGAACCCACCGAAGACGTGGTCACGCTGCCCAACGGGCACCAGCTGTTCCCCATGTGGCGGGAGCCAGCGCGGACATGAGCAGGCAGCCGATCAACGGCCAACCGCCAGGTGACGGAAACTGGCTGGCCTTCGACGCCACCAAGCCGTGTGAACGCCGCGCCCGCCGACCGGCACTGACCGAACCCCAGGCGCAGGCGGTGGTGGACGAGTCGCTCGGTCTGCTCACCAAAATCGTGTGCAGCGAGGGCAACGGTTGGCACCTGGCCGTCAGCCGGCCTGCCGTGGGCAACGAGCCAGGGGCGTGAGCCGCCAACGGCACGCGCCCAGTCCCAAGACAACCCCCACCCGGAGCCAGCCAGCCTACAGCCGGCCCCGGGGTTCTCGGCCGGTGAGGACGCCCGGCCGAGCGTGAGACCCCCGCCGTTCCCCCGATGCGGGCAACGGCGGGGGTGCTCCGCGCGCCGCTGAAACACCGACAGGACGGGCCGTGCCCAGCACCAAGCGATCAGGGAGGTACTCCAATGGCTGCACATCAACCAGCCAACGAACTACCGGGCGCCGGGACCGGCCACCCAACGACCCGAATTGATCTTGCGCTGTTCAACTACGAGAACGGCGGGCGCCTGCCAGATGGTGGTTACGACTTCCTTCCCCTGCAACGCGCCTTCGCCCAAACGGAGGTGAAACCGGGGCTGATCCTGTTCTGCGAAGCCAAGAACTACCGCGACAACGCTGGGGAGGCGAAGTACGCGGCGGCCGAGGCGCTGTCGGAGGAGCTGGGCGTGCCGTACTGCGTCGAGCTGGGCTCGATGAAGCGCGGCCCGATGCCCCCAGCCATCTTCTACAACCCTGAGATCCTGACCCTGCGGCGCTGGTGGCAGGAGAACGACCCCGGCGCGTTCGACGACCAACGCAACGTCGCCCGGTTCGCACTCCGTACGAGCAGCCGGGTTGCCGTGGAGCGCACCGAGTTCCTGGCGTTCGTGCACCACTTCGAGCCATTGTCGGGTGATGTGCGTCTGGACGAGGCCCGGCGGGTCAGCCGCTACGGCGACGCCCAGCCGCTGCCGGTGGTTGGCGGGGGTGACTTCAATGCCAGTGCCTCGGGCAGTCACATGCCGCAACGGGACTGGCTGGCTGCGAGGTTCAGCTCGCGCTCCCACAAGGGCATCGGGCATCCTGACGGCACCTGGGGGCCGGACACCCGCGCCCTGGACTACCTGATCGGGGAATGGGACGAGGCCAATCAGCGGCGGGTCGACGGCTGCGGGTTCCACTCAGTCGCCGAGCTGGCTTGGCTGGCCGACCCCAGCCGGCCGATCCTGCCCACGGTTAACGAGAAGGTCGACGCCGGCGGCGGGCTGCTCATCGACCACCTCTTGGTCAACGACGCTAGGCGCAAGCACGTCGTCGCCGGCAGCTACAAGGTGCACATACCGGACGAGCGGTATCGGCCGCCGTCCGACCACCGCCTGGTGACCATGGCCCTCGACTTCGACAAGCCCGGCGCCTGAGGAACTGCCGGCTGTCCGGCGCCGAACACGGGAGCTCTGGCCGTACCGATCTGCCAACCCCGATCACCCGGCCAGGGCTCCGGCCCTAACAACACGAGCAGACGGCTCCTCTCAGGCCGTCCAGCGGATGTCGCCCCCCGCCACCACGTGCCCAGCCTTCGATCAAAGCCAAGGACCACAAAGTGTCGGACATCGAGACCATCGGGCACGAGCTGCGGGCCATGAGCGCCGGCATGGACCAGGCCCAACACGCGGCGGCCGCGGCCGATGCTCGGGCTCAGGACGTGGCTGCGCGGGCGGCCATGACGGGCCTTGCCGGCGTGGCCATGGGTATGGGCCAGGTCAGCCAGGCCATTCACGAGATCCGACAGCGGCTGGGCGCCATCGCGCGGGGCATCAGCGAAGCAGCCGGGCCGGTATCCGGAGCCGAGAAACAACCCAGCCCACAAGAGACCATCGCGCTGCTGTCGCCAGCGAGCGACCAGGTAACTGCCGTGCGGGAGGGGATCTACGCGGCGATCGGCAGAGTTGCCGAGACGCAGCAGCTGGTCGGGGCGGTCCTGCAAGGCGGTCAGCCTGGGCCATTGGTTTCCGCGCTGGACGGCATCCGGCAGGTGCTGGGCGAGGTAGCCCAACGCAGCGACGCTGCGCGGCAGCACCTGGCCGTCGCTATCGCCCAGGCGAGGCAGCTCGGTGAATCGGGAAACTGAGCTGGGGCGGTGAGGGAACTGCGCCCTCACCGCCCCGGGCTCTTGGTACCGCTACCGCGCAGGAAACGCAGCCGCCAAGCGGCGGTGCCAGCGCTGGCGCTGCACAGGAAGGACCGGTGCGGGACTCGCGGGGCCGTGCAGTGCCGGAAGGAGTCGAGCGCCTGCCCAGCGGCCGGTACCCCGGCAACTTCCAGTACGCCGAGAAGGTGTACGACGGACCAGGCTGGACGGCCAAGCTCGCCACCAAGTACCCAAACGGCGTCCGGTTCACCTCGGACGGTTTTCCGGACTTCGCGCCGTACGCTGCGGCTACGGCGACGTTTGACCCGAACTTCCTGGGCAACCACACCACGGATTTCACCGAAGCCAACAAGAAGGCAGGACTTGCCGAGATGCCCGCAGGTTTCACCTGGCACCATCACCAGGACACCACGACGATGCAGCTCGTGCCGAAGGATCTCCATCTGGCCGTACGGCACGCCGGGGGCGTCAGCATCATGAAAGGCAGGGAGTGAGCGTGGCAGTCGCGTACCGGCATCGGGAACAGCCGGCAACGCCCGAGCAGATCGCCCGGCTGGAAGAGCGCGTCGGGCGGGCGCTGCCTGCCGAATACCGGGACTACCTGCTGGCGCAGGACGGCGGGCGGCTGGTCGACAACAACGGTGCGGTGGACACGATCTTTGGGCTTGGCGAGGTAGCGGACTGGGCGAGCTTGTGGGAGAAGCTGGATGTCCTCTTCGGCAGAATGCCCTCCTGGCTGCTCCCCGTAGCCGACGACGCCTACGGCAACCTGTACGCCATCTCGCTCCGGCCAAGCGACTTCGGGTCAGTGTGGTTCTGGTACCACGAGGAGGAGGCGGACGAGGGGGAGCCACCCGCCGAAGACAATCTTGGGTTCAAGGCCAGTAGCTGGACGGGGTTTCTTGAGGGATTGCGGCCACTCGATGGTGCGGAGGCCGGGTAGCCGTTTATGGTTCGTGTTGGGCAAGGTCGTTCGCACCCCCGTGACCTCTGACCGCGACTTTTCGAGAGGCTTCCCCTCATGACCAACGCTTCGCCCGCCCCTGGCGAACAGGCACCCGCGCTCGACACCACCGTGGCGCATACCGCCCGGGTCTGGAACTACTGGCTGGGCGGTAAGGACAACTTCGCTCCCGACCGTGAGGTTGGTGAGCAGATCCTTCAGTTCCTACCCAACATGCCGGTCACGGCCCGCGCTGACCGAGCGTTCCTGGGCCGGGCTGTTGGCTACCTGGCTGGTGAGGCCGGCATGCGCCAGTTTCTCGATGTGGGCACTGGCCTGCCGACAGCCAACAACACGCACGAGGTCGCCCAGGCCGTTGCCCCAGAGGCCCGCATCGTCTACGTCGACAACGATCCACTGGTACTCGTGCATGCCCGCGCCCTGCTCACCAGCACTCCCGAGGGCGTTACCGGTTACATCGAAGCTGACCTGCACGAACCGGACAAGATACTACGGGAAGCCGCCCGCACGCTGGACTTCGCCCGCCCAGTGGCCTTGACCCTGCTTGGGGTCTTGAACTTCATCCTGGATGACGACGAGGCGCGGGCCGTCGTGAAGCGGTTGCTCGATGCGGTGCCCTCGGGCAGCTACTTGGCGATTGCCCACGCCAGCAACGAAGTCAACGCCGAGGAAGCCGAAGCAGCACGGCGGTTCTGGAACGAGAATGCCAAGCCCCCGATCACCTTCCGCACGGCTGACGAGATCGGTCGTTTCTTTGACGGCCTAGAGCTACTGGAGCCTGGCGTGGTGTCGTGTTCGCGGTGGCGGCCCTCGCCTGACGACCTCGAATCGCCTGAGGTGGATCAGTTTTGCGGGGTTGGGAGGAAGGCGTAGGCGGCACGGTACTTGGTCGCCGATAGCCAGCCCTATGGAGACTCCCCTGAAGAGCCGCGCATGCGGGCGCGTAGCGCTGAGCTGTTGAGCGGGAGCAAGTCGATCTAGCCAGACACTGCGCTATGTGGGAGCCTCCGCGGTGCAGGGTCTTTTGCGCGCCGCCCAGGTGCTGGCCAAACGCATTTTCATAACAGCCAGTCATGCCGTAGCTACAGCCTCGCTATTGCGCTGCAAGGGTGACGCCGTGCTATAACCTGCCGCATAGGGCAGCCTGCAAGGTGGACGGCCCGCACCATGAACCGTAATTCCCATCCGACCGGAGCAACAGCCCGAAGGGACCCGTGTCCATGCTGAGGATGCTTGTAAGAGAGAGCTTCTATGGTGCAACCACCAACTGCCGCAAGGCTTCAAACGCTGCTGCAAAACGCCGTCACGTGTGGCATAGACCATGAGCTAGTTGAGCTAGTCTATCCGAAGGCAGAACACCCCAGGTTTACATATGACGAGCGCGCACACCAAGCAACCCAAGAGATTGAAGCGGCCATCGAGGCGGTTGCCGCAGCGTTGAATGACTGGCGGGTCGCTGGTTATCTTCGGACTGTCCTGCGACTCGATGAAAAAGCGCTCGGGCTTTCAATGCACGACATGTGGACGAAAGCCGGTAGCTACTACGGTGTCAAAGGCAGTATGGCAAAGAAGCCGCCATACAAAGACGAGCTGCTTAGAGACCTTGCGGAAGCACTGCACGAACGTCTCAAGTAACCCGACACTTCATGGTTCTTCGGACTGCGCCGCTTGTTCGGCTGCAAGCCGGTCGCGCTCATCTTCAGCATTGTGGTAGGCGAGCAGCGCTCTTGTCCTAGAGCCTATCTCTCCCGATGGCTCAAACGGCTTCTCTGGCCGCGTTTCCTTGGCCGCTTCATAAGCCTGCTCTAGGGCGACGGCTTCATCGGCTGACACGCGGTCGCTTTCCAACGCCGTAAATACGGTTAGAAGTGCGGTGTGGCTAATACCCTGGTCGGGATCGTCTATCAGGGTACGCCAGAGCTGCGCCCCCGTTTCCTTGTCTGCTTCAAACAGCAGGTCTATGAAAGAGGCTGCCGCGCCGCGTTTCTCATCTGACTCACTGGTCGTCATTGCTGTATAGACCGCAACGGCCAACTCCAGGTCGACGCGCGGCATAGCTTCAAGAACTTCCTCGTCAAAACTCGAAAGTCGGCGCGGTCCCCAATCGGCCGCCTCTTGTCGCCGCCTGAAGACATGCGCTACTTCGGCCGCTAATGCTTCCGGGTCGCGCGGTTGCTTAGGTACTTCTCCTGGTGGTGGGCTGTTGATTCTGTCCATAGACCTCCCCGAAATGATTGTCTTCTTAAGAAACTGGCTTATCGGATCGCCTGCTTCTGCTTCTTGTTGTATTGCCTCTCGGTAAAGACGCAGCGTCTCCCTTAGAATAACACGTTCTGGATCATGCCCTGTTGACTCCTGGTTTTCCTCTGTCATCGAACGCCTGCCCTTAATCCGCGCCACCCTTGACAGGGGCGGGGTTGTCCATGGTAGTTGTTATGGCTCCGAGCGCAACAGCCACGGGTAGCCTTCGCACCGCTGTTGCCGCTATCCGTCCGATTCGTGGTGAGATTGCCAACGGCTGTCTTGCTTTTGGCTTTTGGCTTCCCAGGGGTTCAGCGACGCCACCAAACTACAGCGCTGTAAGCAGGCTCGCGCTGCTTTCCAAGCAGGCCGAGCCCCGAACTGTAGGCGCTGTAAGTCAAGGACGGTGAACCGAGCGTGGGCATCACGCAAGTACGCGTCTCAGACATCAACGGTCTGCCACCACCCAACGGCTGCGAGCTGTTGCGTTGCAAGCTGCTTGAACATCTCGACCTGCCCAACGGCCGGCCCGTATGGCTGGAAGCCACCTGGGAGGAGATCAAGTCCGCTGTGGAGGCTGCGATGGAAGTGGTGGTCTTGGAGCTGCACCTGCCTGGCGACGACCAGCCCCGCCGGGTGGTTGTTGACCGGGCTGACTTCAACGCCCTGTTTACCGGCCAGCCGGTAGCCGAGCTACTGGCGACGGCCGAGCCGGTTAAGTCCAGCAAGGCCATCAACTACGCCACGCTTGGACATGCTGGCACGCCGCACCGGGGAAAGATCACCGCTGACGAGGCACGCATCGTGCGTGAGCACCTCGCCGAAGTCAACGCACGGTTGGCTGCCGAAGGGCGTAAGCCCATCGACCCCAACAACCTCCGTGATGCGGCGCGCTACGGCTTCACCATCCCCGGCCCGAATCTGCCCAGCAGCACAGACCAGTAACCACCTGGCGGTATGGGTGCGGCCACCAGGCTGCACCCATACGCCCATGCCTTTGCGGCACCCATCTGCCAAGGGGTGGCGCAGTAAGTGCCTCCGCAATACCTCCGCAGGCTCTTGACTCAAGGAGCGAATGACAATGCCGTCCCCCAACCGAACACCAACCGGCCTCGCCCGCCTGCTGCAAAGTACCGACCAAAGGCAACGAAGCCGCGAACTGGAAGCCGTCTCCCACGAAGCCGAACTTGCCCAAGAAAAGGAAGCCGGTATTGGCCTCGTTACCAAACGGGCCACGTTTGAGGCTATGCAGATTGCCCAACTGCAAGAACACGCACAGAAGGTTGCAGCTTACGGCGCCGAGCTTTACGCCATGTTGGCAGTTGCTGGGACTTTGGAAATGGCCAACGTCATCGCCCGCCTTGGACGGCGGCTCGGGTGAACACCATTCATCGCGTCGCGGTTTCGATTCAGGGCGGAGCGCAAAGTCATTTCGGCTGTTCATGTGGTGTTTTGAGGGTTGGGGTGCAGGCCCAGGAGGGTCAGGAGTAGGTGTGGGTCGTTCTTGATTCTTCGGATGGTGGCGGCGATTTTCGTGTAGCCGGCCTG
>WNGL01006856.1_pt1 | contig 13394 bp, 13 predicted proteins | sample 5400591 | NCBI WGS metagenome assembly WNGL01 (sample SAMN13153377, study PRJNA577476) | soil metagenome | isolation source: 80 cm soil or saprolite under Garry oak tree replicate 1 | place: USA:California | collected 2016-06-15
CATCGGCCTACGGATGCAGCCGCGGAACGAGAAGTTCTTTCCCTTTGCCGGCAAGGCCCGAACGCCGTCGAGCGCGCCGCCATTCTCCCGGAGGTCGTCGCGCCACGCGAGCGCTGGGCGAAGCTCGCCAAATGGACGACCGCCGAGCTTCACGGCCGCCGTAGCCCAAATCGGCCGGCACCCAAGCGAACGGCCCCACGCCACCCCGCCCGGGTCGCCCAGATCGTGGCCCGGCTGTCCCGCCGCACCGACCAGATCCTCGTCCCGTGCGCCGCCTACACCGGCCAGCGTCGACGCCCGGCAACGCCGCTGGAGCGCCACCCAGCCCGCTCATGACGGAAGTGCACTCAATTCGGCATGAGAGTGCGATCCGGCCGGTCGGGGTCGGACCGACGACTTGTGACACTGCGTTACGTCAGCGGCGGCTAGTCCTGGATCGACTGTCAACCATCACCTGGGACAGAAACGTCAAGCATCAGGTGGGACCGGACACGTGCTGGTGAGCTTCGTCGTGAGGAGTTTCTCTACGAACTCAAGGCCGGCCCCGCGGGCGGCCTCCGGCCGCCCTCCGGCCGGCAGCGACGCGACGCTCACCGGGGCACCACCCCCCACCGTTCAGCGCAGCCGGCACCGACGCCGCGGCCTGGTCGACACGTCGTTCTCACCCGGCCGTGGGGCCACATCGGGGCCACACCCCGCCGGACCACCAGGGACAACAGCGGTCAACGACGGTCAGTCGTCGTCCCAGGTCAGCCGCCCTATCCAGGGGGCGATGCTGGTCGGCCAGGCACCCCGGTTCTCTCTCGCACGGAGGAAGTCAGAGGTTCAAATCCCCTCACTTCCACCACCCCATCGAAAGCCCAGGTCACTGGCCCGGCGGACCTATCCGACCGGGCCAGAGCCGTCCTCTGGCCGCTCTGCGGGCAGCAAACGGGCAGCAACTACATCACGGCTGGGGTCAAGCCCCTGGGTGAGCGGCGCCGCCGGGGCCGAGGACGGCGGGTAGGGTCCCGCCGCCCGCAGGTCCCGAGCGGCGCCGGCCTCGCCAACGATGGGGAAGCCTTCGATCCTCAAGATCCGCGACGACCCGCTCGCTGGTGGCAAGCGGCTGAGGCTGCTGACCTGAAGCTGCGGCTCGTCAGCGTTCGAAGCGCCAGCGGGTCGCGCCGTACGGTTCGGTGGTGGCGACCCCGAACGCGGTGTGGAAGGTGAAGCGGTACAGGTGCCACGGCGGCGGTCCGGCGCTGGGGGCGCTGAACGGTGCGGTGAACGCGTCGCCCTCCACCTCGGCAGGCCACCCGCCCCCGCGGTACAGGCGGGCCAGCCGCTCCAGCGTCGGCGGATCGGTGACCCTGGCCGCCTCGCCCTCCAGGACCAGGTCGATGCCCTCCAGCCCGACAGAGAACGTGCAGGCCGGGTTGGACGCCAGGTTGCGAGCCTTGCGGGTGCCGGGTCCGCTGGTGAAGTAGAGGTCGCCGTCGAGCCATGCGGCGCCGAGGCTAGCGGCGTGGGGGCGGCCGTCCGGCCGGGACGTCCCGAGGAAGTACGGGGTGCCCGGCTGCGCCGGGCTGGCCACCAGAAGGTCATGCGGTCTGCTCCACGGCAACGGCGGGGATCCGTAGCGGTCGAGGTTGGTCACCTCGACGGATTCTCGTTCGGTCATCGCTCACCTCCGGTCAGGTCCACGCCGGTCCGCGGCCGCTGACGATTGGACGAGGTTCCGGGGCCGGACGCATCGGATCTGTCCGGCCGCACCGGCCGCTCATATGCTGACGCAATGTACTCGAACAACGAGGCTGGCGTGGCCTGACGGGCCTCGCCCATCGCTCAAGCTGGAGCCCATCGCTGCCACGCTGAGCCGACGTCGTTCGCCGGCCGTGCCACTCGCGTACCACATCCGACGGTCAGGAGCGGTAGCGAGCGGACAACCAAGGTCGCTGCGCCGCCCTTGTCAGGCGATGTGGTGGAGATGTCGGGAAATTGTCGGCAGGCCATCGCCGCTCGTTGCGCGGGTGTCAGGGCAGCAGAAGGGCAGCAACCGCCGCTCGGAGGGATCAGGAGGGACGCGGGGGGATCGTGACGGATAATGAGCCTCCTCCGGCCTCGATGGCGGCATCTACCTGCGGCTTTCCTATGGTTCTTCACTCGCCTTCATGGGCTCGAATCCCATCGAAGTCGTCCGTACCGGAATTCACACGGCGGAGGTCACAGGTTCGATACCTGCCGCGCCCACCAGCTGTCTCAGCAGGCCAGCGGCGCTGTCAGGCCCTCTGCGCATGCTGGCAGTGCACGGCTGTACGCCCACTCCGTGAAGGTCGGGCAGCAGATAGGCAGCAATGGCGGTCGGAGCACCGACGGCAACCATGGACGCCCAACTGGAGCAGCTTCACCGCCAACCCGCGGGGGCTCTTTCTGTGGGAGACGTTTGTGACTGGCGCGGCGAAGACGGCAACTCACATCGGGGATGCCATGGTCGCCGCGGAGGCGTTCCCAGAGGCGTTGTTACGCGACGCGCTGAATGGTGATGAACAGGCACGCGATCGTGGTGACGACTCCGGTCCCCCGCGCCCACAACCAGGTATCGCCCGATCGGCCGGTCACCAACTTCGTGTCGCCCACGCGCGGTCGTGCCCACCCAACGGCCGGTGGCTGCCAGTGCTGCACAGCGGCCAGCACGCCTGGTGCTGAGAGCCACTGGGGTCCGCGTAGCCAGGGCACGGGGAGTCCGGGGAGTGCTGAATGCGTGCGATGGGCGCGACCATCGGACTTGCTTGAGTCCGCGGCCTTCCTGATGCCTTGCTCGACCAGGACGGCACCTACCTGCACCTGCATCACAAGCGCGCGCACGACCAACGCTTGCAGCCCTGCACCGGGGCGTGGGCGGCCAATGTCTTGCCGGTCTGCTGTGGAGCTTGGGGCCTACCCGCCCGCGTCGACGCGCAGCAGGTCGCCGGAGGCCGGGCGCGTCACCCACAGCGACCCGAACCCGACCGCCATGCGGCTGTCGGCGTCGCCGCCGGCATCGAAGGCCTCGACCACGCGCAGCCCGGCCGGGTCGACCCGCTCGACCACGACACTGGCGGTGGCGTCGTGGTGGATCTGCCAGCCCTGCACCCACACCGACCCGGCGGCAATCGCCAGCGCCACCGGCCGGTCCAGGTCGGCCAGCGGCAGCGCCGCGGCCACCTGCCCGCTCGCCGGGTCAATCCGCAGCAGCGCGGGACCGATGCGGGTGCCCGAGGGCGCGGCGGCGGCGTACAGGTCGGTCAGCACCCACACGGCACCAAACCCGCTGGCCACCGCGGTGGCGTGGACCATGGCCTCGGCTGGCGCGGGCGAGGTTACCAGCGGCAGGGCAAGCCGCGCGGGCACGCCGCCGGCCAGGCGCAGCCGCCACAGCCATGGCCCTGCGCCGCTCAGGACCCAGGCGCTGCCGCCCTGGACCGCGATGCCTGGGACCACCGCCTCGGGCACGGACACAACCGCCGCGACCGCAAGCGTCGGCGGGGCGCGCCGCAGCAGCCGGCACCGGCCGGCCCCAGCAGGCCCCTCGCACATCTGCCACCAAAGGCTGCCGTCCCCGGGCGCCACGGGACCACCTCGGCCGCTGATGGGCACCGACCCCAGCACGCGACCGGTCCACGGGTCGACCCCGACCACCCCGGCCGAGGTGGCGACCCAGACCCTGCCACCGGCCAGCAGCACGTCCACGGCCTGCTCGGGCAGACTCACCCGGATCCTGGCGGCGACCCGGTTCCGGGAGGGGTCCACGCGCACCAGCTCGCCGTGCAACACCACCCACACCGCACCCTCGCCAACGGCGACCGGGAACACCTCGCCCCCCGTCGGAACCGGCGGCGGGCCGATGTGCACCCGGGCCGCAGCATGCAGCGACCGCGCGGCGACCGTGGCCGGCAGGACCGGTAGAGTTGTGCGGGTGGGCGGCTCCGCTACCGGCAGCGCGTACTGCTGGACGCGGCCGACCACGACCAGCAGGACCAGCGCAGCGGCGATCCCGGCCACCAGCAGGCACCGGTTGCGGCCAGCCGCCCCGATCCCGGCCACGCCCCACGCCCCCTTCCCTGCGCGCAGGGTCAGACGCACACAGTATGACGGCCGGCGATGCTCGACCGCGACCGCCGCGACAAGGCCGATCAGGACCATGCCGGTGGCGCGCTCACCGCGGCGGCGCACAGCTGTGGAACGCAGCAGTGCCTTGCCGCTAGCGACGCTGACCCGGGCGCTGTCACCACGCTGTCTGACCTACCCGTCAGGCAGCGCCGAGGGCACGATCGTGGCGACAGCGGCGGACACGATGTTAGCGAGCTGAGTCCCGGCCGACGATACGACCGTGAACCGCGGCGGAGTTCACCCTCGTGTGCACGCTCGCGTCCCCCCTCATCCCCATCCCGGGTGTCGCTCTGCAGGCGTTACCGAACCTGCCGGCGCGGAATACCGTGCACGAGGAGCGCGTGCTCTCGCTTATCGCTGCGGCGGCGCTGTAGAGCGGCATCACCAGTAATGCGACGCTCCTCAACTCGTCGTGCGTCGTCCTGCGCGCAGCTGAACGTCGGCGGCGGCCAGGTAACGGTTGACCGCGGTCGCATAGTCGGCTGGCGCCGCCGCGTGCAACGGGGCAAGCTCAGCCACCACTCCCTCGACTCGGCGGGGAAGAAGCCGGAGCGCTCGTGGCGGTCGACGACAGCCCACCGTCGTCCGCGTAAGGCCATTCCCGCCATGGCAGGCTCCACCCGCTGTTCGTCCTGACCTTCCAGTAGCTGTCTTCCCCGAAGGCCCAGTGGTGCAGATTCAGCAAGTCGTTCGAGAACAGCTTGATCCCCGCACCACCCGCGTAGCCATAAGCGTTCTTGTGAGCGAGCTGTCGGAGCAGCGGAGCGAGCTTAAGCGCGTAGCGGTTGCCGGCCACCGCGGCCGTGGTCGCGCCCACCACCAGGTCGGCGAGCTGCAGGTGCGGCACGTGATGGGATGGGTAGTGACAATCGGCAGCACGACCCTATCAGGGGTGACGTACTCGGTGCCGTGGTCGGTGAGCTCCAAGGTCTCGGCCAGCCACTCCCGTTGGTCGCGACGGTCCCCGCCGGGCTCGTCGGCGATCACCACGGCGACCTCGTCGGCGGGCAGACACATGGAGATGCGCTCGTAGACCCACCGAAGGATCTCAACTTGAACCTCGTTCACCGACCAGTCCACCAATCCCCGGTCCCAGACCACCGCGACCGAGGTGATGCCGAGGTCGACGGCCAGCGTAAGCATCCGCTCTCGCAGTTCGGTCCGCACCGCACTGCCTTCGCGGGTCTTGAGCCAGCTCCCGTCGCCGGGGCTCCACTTCAACTCCGTGCGCTCCGGCACCCCGAGCTCCTGGCAGATGCCTGCAAGGCCGATGCTGTACGGGGCTACGGCCGTCTCGGGGACCACGACGCCGCCGACGGCGACCAAGTGTCCAAGCCCCGCCCGGCGGGGCTGCTTCTCCTCGCTGTCATCGATGAACGCCAGTTGCATGCGGATCCTCTCTGCTCGGCTCCGCCTGTGGCAGCAAATCTGGGGCTCTCGCCCGTCGTGCCGGGTCACCTGCGCATCGAGAGGCGAAGATCACCCGTGACCTAGCGTCCGGGCGATGGGAATCTACCGTAGTAATCGGCCGCTTACTGCGGCGACTAGGAACGCACGATTCCCTGCGACCACGATCACCACGAGCTGGCCTGTCGGGACGCTAGCGTAGCCTCCACCCATGCTGATTCCCTGCGACGCGCCCCTGGCCAAGGTCGTCTCGGCCTACCTGGAAGCCGGCGACCTCACCCCCTCCAGCCGCGCCACCTACCGGCGAGTGCTCGGCGAGCTGGCCCGCGACCTCAGCCCCCGTCGGCCTGCCAACACCATCACCGGTGACGAGCTGGCCGCCTGGTTCGTGCGCACCCGCGATGCCTACGCGCCGGCCACCTGGAACCGGGACCGGGTCATCGTCCGCTCGTTCATCCGAGCGCTCCAAGCCCAGGCCGCGCCGCTCGACCCGCCGGTGATCGGCTACCGGCGGCTGCGGCCCGTGGGTACCCGAGCGCTGACCCGCGCCGAGGTCGCCCGCATCCTCGGCCTGCCCGTGGCGCTGCGCGAGAAGACGTTGTGGACGCTGGCCTACGACAGCGCCGCCGCGCGAGCGAGCTGCTCGGCCTGGACGTGGGCGAGCTGGACCTGGCCAACCGGCGCGGCGTGGTGACCTCCAAGGGCGGCGCGGGAGTGGGTCACCTGGAGTACGGGCGTGGCCCGGCTGCTGCCGCGCCTGCTGAAGGGCCGCCGTGAGGGTCCGGTGTTCACCACCCGCGCCCCGTCGCGTGTGGTGGCGGCCGTGCTCGACCAGGCGCTGGACGGGACCGCGCGGCTGAGCTACCGGCGGGCCGAGGAGGTGTTCAAGGCCGCGACCGGGTCCACGCTGCATCAGCTTCGGCACTCCGCGCTGACGCACCTGGCGGAGGATGGCGCCTCCGCGCCGATGCTGATGACCAAGAGCCGGCACGGTCGATAGTCAGCCTCGCGCGTCACGCCCGCCCGTCGATCGAGGCGTTGCAGCGGTGGGAGGCGGCGCGCGATCCGGCGAGGCGGCGCGCGTGAGCGCCATGACGGTTCGCCTTGGCGATCTCCCGTCCTGGTTCGCGGCGGTCGGCACGGTCGGGGCCTTCGGTGTGTCGCTGTGGCTGCTTCGCCAACAGATGCAGGACCGTCGGGTACAGAGCGCCGACCGCATATAGGATGACCACCTGATGCCCAACAGCCGCGAGTGGGCGATTCTTATCTGGTTCAGTATTTTCTTGCTGTTGGTCTTGTCGAGAAGGGATGCCCGCTCCAGTTTCGGTGACTTGCTACGCACAGCTTTGAGCCCCACCATACTGGTGCCCCTAGGGGGCGTGCTCGGCTACGTCGCGCTGGAGGTCTGGCTTGGCCACAAGGCAACCTCTGGCGGGGTTACTTAACAAAGGACACAATCGTCTGGCTCATCGTCACAGGCTTGGCGCTATTCTTCAAGTCTGAGGAGGCATCGAAGCAGGCTCACTTCTTCAGGCGCAGGGTTACAGCAGCACTTGGAATCACAGTCTTTCTTGAGTTCTTCACGAACTTGTTCGTGCTGAACTTGATCGCAGAGTTGCTGCTTCAGCCATTCGTAGCAATCTTGGCCATCCTAGCTGTGGTAAGTGAGAGGGATGAACGCTCTCGGAGCGTCAAGAAGCTGGCCGATTGGCTGCTTGCTCTGATCGGTCTTGCACTGCTGGCCTTCGTTGCTCAGCAGCTTTATGCCAACTGGAGAGATATCGACAAGCATGCCACGGCGCTCCAACTACTTCTGCCCATCTGGCTTTACGGTCGGCCTACTTCCATTCGTCTACTTCCTGAGCCTCTTGCCAACTATGACTCGGCCTTCAGACACATCAATCACGCCACTCATGATCGGAAGGCCCGTCGGCGTGCCAAACTGGCTCTGGTCACCAAGCTCCACCTCAGGAGTCGTGACAGCCATGACTTCGCCGGGCCGTGGTATCAGCGGATCGCGTTAGCCCCCAACTTCGGCGCTGCTCGGCGTGTAGTGGCCCAGTTCCAGAGGGAGCGGCGAGACGAGGAACGTGCGGCCATCGAGGAGCAGGAACGGCTTCGGCGCTATGCCGGCTCAGATGAGACCGACGGCGAGGGCCGACGCCTCGACCGCCGTGAGTTCAAAGAGACGATGAGAGCGCTCCGCTGGCTCGCCACCTGTGAGGAGGGCTGGTATCACAACGAGGATCATGGAGGTCCGCAGTATCGAGCGGATCTTCTTGAGGCTCTCGGCAACGACTTCTTCAGCGGCTACGGCTTGCCGCCGGACCCGGGCATCACGATCGAGGTATCCAACGACGGTCAAGCCTGGTACGCCTGGCGTCGCACCGTCACCGGCTGGTGCTTCGCCATTGGCGCTGCCGGTCCGCCTCCTGACCAGTGGGAGTACGACGGCCCGGAGCCGCCACACGGTTTCCCTGGCAGGGATCGGCGGTGGGGCGAGAGACCCTTCTCGGACGGAGTGAATCCGAATTGGACCTCTGAACCCCTATCTTTCGGTTAGAATGTCCTACATGCCAGGTAAGCAACGTTCATTCGATGAGTGGGAACGGGAGCAGCGCGAACGAGACCCGGACTGGGACCGCTATGTGCGCGAGTTCGAGAAGATACGAGGCCCCAAGCGCAAGGTCCCTCTCCTGCTTGACGAGAACCTGGAGGCCGAGTTCGTCCGTGACCTTCTGACTGTCAAGGATTTCCGAGTAGCAGTTGGTACGCCTGCCACTTCTGACGACACCCTTTGGGACGAGGCGCGCCGCTCCAAGGCGATCCTCGTTACTTCAGACATGGATTTCTGGGATGACCGAAAGTTCCCGATTGCCCAGAGTCCCGGTGTAATCATCGTACAGCTTCGCCCTCGCGGTGGTCTCGTGGGGCATCATCAAGCATTGGCGAATACTGCCCTTCTGGCTCGGGGCATCAAGCTCAAGAGTTCAAGAGAAGGAGTCGTCGGCAAGTACTGGGATGGAGGTTCGGTCATCTCGGTATGACCTATGCAATTCGTGCATCATTTGTCCAGCTTGCCGGTTTGAAAGCTCTGCCTCAGCTCCACTCCTAGGCCACGGTTCTTTTGGGGAGCGCGGCGTTCCCCATCCGGTCAGCTGTCAGCAGGGTGTCAGCAACAGGACCATGCGAGCCCACGCAAGACCGTACGGCGAGGCTCCTGATGGTCCTGCTGACCTCGTGCGACGTGGCGTCGGGGGAGGCCCCGTGCGGTCCTGTTTGCCGGTGTAACTGGGATGGCATGCAAGAGGCCAGGGGTTCAAATCCCCTCAGCTCCACTCTTCCCGACACGGCGTTCCCGCAGTTCAGCGGGGTGGCTGAGCAGCGTGAGGACGCTGCTCGTCTGACCCCCCGAGGGTCACGTGTCAGCAAATCCCTTCGCGACCCAGTCGCTGGCCGCTTGCAAGGTAATTCGACTCTCTCGCGGCCATGCGCGACTCGAGCTCGGGCCGGCGAGCGGGCACTGCCACAGCCTCCCAGCAGCGACTCGGCCGCCACCAGCGCCGCCGGTACCCCTTTGATCCTTAGAAGAGGGATTCGTAGGCATTCCGGCTGATTCGGCCTTGATGGTGATGTTGCCGTCAACTAGGCTCCCGTGGTCCCGGGAGAGCTGGACAAGGGGGGCTGTGAGTTCGATGTGCTTCACACGTGCCACGTTCAGGCTTGTTGCAGTCGTACTCGCGGTGGGCGCGCTCGGGATCGCGGTTCCGGTCCGGGCGGCAGCGGACGACTTCGTCGCTGGCGCACCGGGAGTAGGCGATCCGTTCTTCCCCCTCGCGGGCAATGGTGGTTACGACGTTACGCACTACTCCCTCGGGCTCGACTACGATCCGGCCACGCATCAGCTGGACGGGACGGCGACCATCAGCGCGACCGCCACGCAAGATCTCTCGAGCTTCGATCTGGACCTGCGAGGCTTCGAGATCCCGGAATTGCTGGTCAACGGCCAGCCGGCGTCGTTCACGCGAGACGGGCAGGAGCTGGTGATCACCCCGCGGCCACGCCTGCGGGCCGATCAGTCCTTCACCGTCGTTGTGGACTACAGCGGCGTGCCGACCGTGGTCACCGATCCCGACCAGTCGATCGAGGGCTGGGTCCCGACCGACGACGGGGCCTTCGTCGCCGGTGAGCCGCAGGGATCCCCGGGCTGGTACCCGGTCAATGACAACCCCGGGGACAAGGCGACCTTCGACTTCACGGTCACGGTCCCCGACGGCATCACCGTGATGGCCAACGGCGTGCTCGTCTCCCAGACCTCCACCGGCGGCAAGACCACATTCGTGTGGCGCGAGGACTCACCGATGGCGCCCTACCTGGCGACCGCGACGCTGGGTCGCTTCGACGTCACGCAGTACCAGCTTGCGAGCGGGACCCCGGTATACGTCGCGGTCGATCCCACGCTGTCGAGCAGCTCCGTGCTCAAGAAGCTGCCGGACATCGTCGAGTTCTACAGCTCGATCTACGGGCCGTATCCCTTCGATGCGGTCGGAGCCATCGTCGACGACGCCAAGAACGTCGGCTACTCGCTGGAGACGCAAACCAAGCCGGTATTTGACCGTCCACCGGACGAGGCGACGCTCGCGCACGAGCTGTCGCACATGTGGTACGGCGACTCGGTGACCCTCACGCAGTGGCCGGACATCTGGCTGCATGAAGGATTTGCCACCTGGTCGGAGTGGATCTGGAGCGAGCACGACGGCCGGAAGTCGGCGCACCAGTGGTTCAGTACCCTCTACAACACGCCGGCCCAGGACACGGCCTTCTGGACGCCGCCCCCGGCGGATCCTGGATCGCCCGTCTACCTGTTCAACGGCACGATCTACTACCGGGGCGCCATGACGCTGCAGGCGCTGCGCGAGAAGGTGGGGGACCACGCGTTCTTCCAGATCCTGCGCGACTGGGCCGCCGAGCACCGCTACGGGAACGTGACCACGCCCCAGTTCATCGCGCTCGCCGAGCGCGACAGCGGCATGAACCTGCAGCACTTCTTCGACGTTTGGCTCTACCAGCCGGACAAGCCGACATCCTGGTAGGGATCTCCAGCAGATGATGCGTGCACTGCCATCGGCGCGGCCGTATTGTGCTTTCAGGTCCGATGATTTGAGAGTACGCGATGCCGTAATAAAAGACAAAAGGGAAATGCCCCGGGGTACAGGGCTTCGACGCGGCTATGAAATTAGCCGAATCATTCCTGATGAGGTCATCGAAATGAGGTCATCGAAGCTGTCACGGCTCGGCGCGGGAGCCTCGCGTTCTGCATCCGGTTGTCAGCGCGGTGTCAGCAAACAGGACCTCGCGAGTCGACGCAAGACAGTACGGCAAGGCCGGTGACCTCCCAGCCGACCTGGGGCGACGTGGTGTCGGGGAAGGCGCCGTCCGGTCCTGTTTGCGGGTGTGACTGGGATGGCATGCAAGAGGTCAGGGGTTCAAATCCCTCAGCTCCACTACGCGCCACGTCGCATTTCCCCAGCTCAGCGGTGGTGGACCTCCTGAGCCTGGGCTGCCCTGCCGTCTGACTGCCGAGAGCCGGCTGTCAGCAATTCCCCCGCTGAATAGGAGGCATGGAGCCGGCAGCAGACGCGCGACTTCCTCGTGGGCTTGTGGACGCCCGTCGCCGAAACGCCGTCGCTGCCCGCCCGCTATTGCAGCGTGCGCAGACGGCACGGGCGACCAGGTTGAGCACCGAACCTGGCCGTTGCACCGTAAGTGTGGGCATCTCTCGAAACGCATCGGCGGCGCTGCGTTCAAAGCCGGCCGAGTGTGCGAAGCGGACCGGCTCGACCTCACCTGCGTGCTGGCGGAGCCACTGCGGCCATACGTGCTCTTTAGTCATCCCGCCGGAGTCACCGCAGAAGGCGCAGCGTCGGTCCTTGGCTGGCGTCACCATCACCTCCTCGGGGTCGCTCCCGCAGCGGTGATCCTAGTGGAATGTCCCATGCGCTACTTCCCATTTTGGGCGGCCACTGGCTGTCAGCAGCTTGTCAGCAACCCGGCCTCACTCAACTTTCGTAGCTATGCCGCTGCGTTCTCCCAGGCCAGGCGGATGGCGTGGATTTCTTCGGGTGTTGGCTGGTCGGGGTGAGATGCCGGAAATCTGGCGGCGATGAGGACGCGGCGGAGCTTGGCGAGCATGTCCGCGGTGGATGGCTGGGCCTTGCTGGCATACCAGGGGGCGCGGGCGCGGCGGGTGTCGTCGATCGCGACGGTGACCGGCTGCCCGGCCGGGGCCAGCAGCGCCACGACCAGCTTGGCCACCGCCAGGCCCAGGTCATCGGCATTCCAGCGGGCACGGGAGAAGAACTGGTGCGCCCGGTCATGCGGCCAACACCGTGACAGTCACGCGCCGGCCAGCATCCCGCACACCGTCCGCCGCCCCGCCTGGGCGAGGAACCCGCAGGCCAGGCCGCGGAACGTGCGGAAGGACGGGGCGGTAAACAGCGAGCCGAACGAGGCAAGGAGCATCATCAGCGAGGCGGGACCCTGTGGCGTGGCATCCGGGAGCATCGGCGGGAACCCGTTTCATCGGCGTGGCGGGCTGGTTGCCGCAGTCGTCAGGACTATCGCTGCCGACTGGTTGAGCCGCGGTTGCCGGGTGCTTCAGGCGGCGCGGCGGCGGACCAGCCAGACGGTCGCGGCGATCAGGAGCAGGGAGAGCGCGAGCAGCCAGCCGCCCTCGATCCACTGGAATGGCCAGAACCGGCTGGCCGGCTGATAGCTGGTCCACAGCGTGTAGCCGTGCTGGGAGAAGCACTGCCAGAGGGTTCCCGGCGACGGCTTGCCAGACCGCACCACACCCACCGCAGAGGGAGGGCAGAACTGCTCGAGGAGGTCGATGGGGGGCCGAACGCCGGCGAACGCGAACTTGCCGCCCTTGGTCCACCACTGGCTCACGATAAACGCGGAACCAGGCGGGTTGAAGAGGTTCCTGATGAGCAGCGGCGTCAGGTAGTGCTGGCGCAGGTACAGCCCGGCCGCGAGGGCGAGCCCGGTGTAGGCGGCCAGGGTGGCGGCCATCGCGGGGACGACCCGGCGGATGAGCATGCCGGCCAGGCCGCCGATCGCGAAGGCGGCCAGCATCCAGGCGGCGAAGGCGACCCCGCGCAGGTCGAACAGGCCGGCAGCGAGCGGGGACCACTCGGAAAGGGACAGATTCTGGTTGCCCGCGGCAAAGTACGGCTGGTAGTACCAGGAGAACAGGACGCTGATTGCTCCGGCAGCGGCGGCCAGCACGACCGCGAGCGGCACCAGCTTGCCGAGCGTCCAGCGCCACCGCCCGAAGCCCTGAGTCCAGGCGTACCGGAAGGTGCCGGTCTCCAGCTCACGGGCCAGCACCGGCGCCCCGGCGAACGCCCCGATCAGCGCGGGCACTGCCTGCAGTACGTAGCCACCGACCAGAACGCGGTTCACGCTATTGAAGCTGGTGATCAGGTCAGCGCAGGCAGGTGAGCTTGCCGGGTGGCAGGCGGTCGCGGCGGCATAGGCGTGGTGCAGCTGAAGGCCGGCGATCCACAGCCACACCGCCAGCCCGCCCAGCAGCGCGGCCACTCCGGCCAGCGCGACGCGCTGCTGCCGCCAGGTGACCCAGACCATCCGCCGCCACGGCACCGGCCGCAGGCTCGTGTCCTGCTCCGGACGGGCGGGCATGGTCACCGCGGTCATTGCGTCATCTCCGACGGTTCGGCGTCCCGGCCGCGGGCCGGGCCGGGCAGCGCCGCGGCGCCGGGCTCGCGCAGGTAGGCAAGGGCGAGTTCTTCCAGGCCGACCGGATGCGCCTCCCAGCCCGGCGGGACCGGATC
>WNGL01007819.1_pt1 | contig 13393 bp, 17 predicted proteins | sample 5400591 | NCBI WGS metagenome assembly WNGL01 (sample SAMN13153377, study PRJNA577476) | soil metagenome | isolation source: 80 cm soil or saprolite under Garry oak tree replicate 1 | place: USA:California | collected 2016-06-15
GCTGATCGCCTCGTTCTTCGTTCGTCGTCTCAAGATTCAGAAGGGCCAGCGGGTGCTGGTCTATGGTGCCTCGGGGGCGATCGGCACGTCCGCGGTGCAGCTGGCGAGGCATCTCGGTGCTGTGGTGACCGGCGTCTGCAGCACCGCCAACCTGGACCTTGTGAGGTCGCTGGGTGCGACATCGGTGATCGACTACACGAAGGACGACTTCACGCAGAGCGGCAAGCGCTACGACGTCATCTTCGACGCCGTTGGCAAACGGAAGAGTGCGAAGGCAATGCTCAACGCCGGCGCGGCACTCGCATCGGGCGGAGTGTCGACGTCCGTCGACGACGCGTTCCCGAGGACCAAGAAGTCAGACCTATTGGTGCTGAAGGAACTCGCCGAGAGCGGCGCGTTTCGGCCGGTGATCGACCGTCGCTACACGCTGGATGAGATTGTGGATGCGCATCGCTACGTCGACCTGGGTCACAAGAAGGGCAACGTGATCGTTACCATCACGCAAAGCTGACAATCCACAAAGGTTCTTGTTCTGTAAGGCGTGGGTGCCAACGCCGGCCAGGTCGTTTGACAGCGCCGACTGCCCTCGACTAGGAACCTCCGGGCCGGCCGGGGAGTACATAGGGCATGGTAAGGAGCCGCATCGTCTCGATGGCTCTGGCGGGGGCCGTGGTACTGGGGGCGTGCACCACGGAATTCGATCGGGAGCAGGCGCAGGATCGCCCGTCTCCATCCACGGCAGCCTCTGAAGCGCCGGCGCCGAGCGGCGGAGATCGATCCTCGCTCAACGGGCGGATCGCATTTGACAACTTCGACGACGTGTGGGCGATCGATGCCGACGGCACGGATCTGATCCGGCTCACGCACTCCCCAGGACCCGACTTCGACCCGTCCTGGTCGCCCGACGGCACGCAGATCGCGTTTCGATCCGAACGAAGTGGCGAGCCGGAGATATGGGTCGTGAACGCCGATGGCTCGGGTCAGCGGCGGCTGGTCGGGGGCCTATCGCCGGCGTGGGCGCCTGACGGATCGCTGATCGCCTTCTCCGGGCGCGCAGGCCTGTCGGTGATCAGACCGGACGGGACTGGCCTCCGGGTCCTGGCCCACACCGAGGGCGGCGAGTATCCGTCGTGGTCGCCCGACGGGTCCCGGATCGCCTTCAACTCGAATCTCACGGGGGACCACGTGATGTACATCGCGCAGACCGACGGCTCGAACGTCGTGGAACTGTCCCGCGCCGGCGAGGGGTGGCAGCTGGACTGGTCGCCCGACGGCAGTTCCATCCTATTCGCGTCGCACCGCGACCATCAGGACAACTACACGGACGTCTACGTGATGCGCCCCGATGGCTCGGCTGTCCGCAGGTTGACGCACAACCTTGCGTACACACCGGCGTGGTCGCCGGACGGCGATCACATCGTGTTCTCGGCGCCGGGCCTGTTCATCATGGATCCCGACGGCAGCCGCGTGATAGCGCTCCAGACCCCGGGAATCGTCGAGACCTCGCTGCCCGACTGGACGGACTGGGGCCGCTCCCCTCGTACCAAGGTGCCGTGACCACGGGGTGCTCCTGCCGGTTCTGGCGGCCCTGCCAATCGAGTGGGTCGACCCCGAGTCGTCCTCCACTCGCATACGTCGAGCTGGCCGTCCGTGCTCGGCTCAGCGGCGTTCGTCGTTAGACACGGCGCCGACAGCGTCCGTCGGCACCGCAGGAATCAGACTCGGGAACCGCCGTAGCCCTCCCTCCGCACATTGGCGTGCCTTCAGGCGAGAGCGATCCTCGACCCGTGAGAAGAGTCAAAGGTTCTTATTGTGGAAGGCTGGGTGCACCATTCAAAGGGAGAATTCTGACTATGCAGACCGAAACCAACCTGGTTCGCGTGAACGGAATCGAGCTCGGCTACCAGGAATTCGGCAACGGCAAGCCGCTCGTCCTCTTGCACGGCGGTTTCGGATCGGTCGAGATGTTCGGGCCGAATATCGAGCTCCTCGCTGCGGGCAATCGCGTCATCGGTGTGGACCTTCAGTCCCATGGCCGCTCTCCGGCCGCGGATCGACCGATGAAATTCGAGGCCATGGCCGACGACATCGCCGCCTTGATCGAGAAACTTGGCCTCGAGCGAGTGGCGATCATGGGCTTCTCACTTGGTGGCGCGGTCGGGCTGCGGACGGCGATCCAGCACCCAGACCTTGTCGACCGCCTAGTCCTCGTGTCGACTGTGTTCAAGCGGGGTGGTTGGTATCCGGAGATGACCGCCGGCATGGACGCGATGGGCCCGGAGACCGCTGAATTTCTCAAGCAGAGCCCGATGTATCAGGCGTACGAGCGGATAGCGCCACGAGTAGAGGATTGGCCGGTCCTGGTGCACCAGCTGACGACCGCGTTGAAGGTCGACTACGACTGGTCGGCAGAAGTTTCTGGCCTGCAGATGCCGGTCATGATCGTGGTCGGTGACGCCGACGGTTTACCGCCCGCGCACGCTGTCGAGTTCTTCCAGCTTCTGGGTGGAGGCTTGCGGGACGCCCACTGGGACGGCTCGGGCATGACTCATCACCGGCTGGCGATCCTGCCTGGCTTGACGCACTACGACATCAATGTCGCGCCGGCCCTCTCCGCGGCCGTGATCCCGTTCCTCGACGGCGCGTAAAGCGTGGATCAGGCCACTCAGGCGGTGGTCGACGAGCTGGTCGGCAACGCGCACGGCAACCTCGAGCGTGTGCAAGAGATCGTCGTCAGGCAGCCCGACCTCATGAACGCCAAAGCCTCGTGGAACGAGACGCCGATCGAGGCCGCCACGCAGATGGGCAATCGCCCGATCATCGAGTTCCTGCTCGATCACGGCGCGCAGATCGATTTCTTTACCGCGCTCGCTCTCGGGCGCCTCGATGAGGTCGACAACGAGCTGAAGGCACATCCCGACCGCGTGCATGAGCGCGGCATTCACGATCTTCCGGCGCTTTACTTCGCCGCCATCGGGGGCAACCTCGGGGTCGCCGAGCGTCTGCTCGAGGCCGGCGCCGACGTCAACGCGCGGGCGCAGGCCGCCGCGCCGATCCACGGCGCGGTGATGGGTGGCAGTCCTGACATGGTGCGTCTACTCCTGAAACAGGGCGCCGATCCCTCACAGACTGACTACGCCGAACGCGACGCCCGCGGCCTCGCGTTGGCGATCAACCGGTCCGACATCGCCTCGCTTTTCGACTGATCGACGCGTGTCAGACGTTGACGCCAACCGCGCCGGGCACATCACGGCGCGGCAGCGTTTCAGGTTGCTTCGCGGAGTCGGGTCCCTTCTGCTGATGACCGGCATCGGACTGGTCATCGCGATTGCCTTGGGTCCGAACCTGCTCAACGCATTCGGCGACCTGGGCATCTTCGGCGGCTTGTTGGTGACGATCTTCTTTCTGCTGTGCCTCGCCATGGCGGTCGGCGGCGGCCTGGGCGTCGTCTTCGTGCTCGGCGACGCGGTTTTGGGTAGGGTCAGCTCGGTGACAGGCGCACCCACACTCAGGCGCGTCGCACTGAGGACCAACTCTCTCACAAGGCCGTTTCCGAGCACTTACACGTACCCAGACCAGTACAAGTACAAGGTGATGGTCGGCGACAAGGAGTTCGACATCGACCCCATGCTCGCCGACCACCTTGGGCGCGACACCCAGAAGGTCCGCGTCTACTTTGCCGCCTACTCGGGCAAGTTTCTGAGCCTCGAGCCTCTGGCGGCTACCGCATCAGGCGGCTAGTTGGACTCGGGTACGTCGAGCCGGTCGAAGGTCTCCTTGTTGACGAACTTGTACAGCTGCAGCGGCTTCCCACCCTCGTGGACTTCCGCGATCACGGCGTAGCGCTCCTGTCGCTTGCCGCCGCTCGTGGTCCGCACGCTGCGTCGCTTCTTCAGCTGGTTGTCTGGAATTTCGACTTTCTGCTTCGTCTTGAGGTTGAAAAACTCCACTGCGGCCTCCTGTGAATTGAACTGACGCCGACCCACGATACACACTCGCAAGGCGCCGCCGCATTCGGAGTAAGTTGAGATGGTGATCTCGAAGGCCGACTTCGGTCGCACCGGCCACAAGAGCACGAGGGTGATTTTCGGCGCCGCGTCGCTGGGCCATGTCTCGCAAAAGGTCGCCGATCAAACTCTCGAGGTGCTGCTGCGTCACGGCGTCAACCACATCGACACGGCTGCGAGTTACGGCGAATCAGAGCTGCGGATCGCGCCGTGGCTGAAGCGCGAGCCGGGGCGGTTCTTTCTCGCGACCAAGGTCGACAAGCGGGACGAGAAGGGGGCTCGCGAGCAGCTGAATCGATCGCTCGATCGCCTCGGAGTCGATCACGTCGACCTCTGGCAGATGCACTCGCTGGCGGATCCCATCGAGTGGGACCAGGCGCTGAGCCCTGGGGGAGCGCTCGACGCGGCGCTGACCGCGCGCGAGGAAGGTCTGATCAAATGGATCGGCGTCACGGGCCACGGCACGCAGATTGCCGCCACACACCGGCGAAGCCTCGATCGATTCGACTTCGATTCGGTGCTGCTCCCTTACAACTTCATCACGATGCAGAACGTGTACTACCGCGAGAACTTCGACGCATTGACGAAGCTGTGCGAGGAGCGACATGTCGCGGTCCAGACGATTAAGTCGATCGCCATGCGGCCGTGGATGGAGAGCGACCACACTCGCACCACCTGGTACCAGCCACTCGAGCAGCCAGACGATATCGACCTAGCGGTCTGGTGGGTGCTGGCGAGGCGAGGCATTTTCTTGAACAGCGTCGGCGATGTCGACCTGCTCCCGCTGGTCCTCGACGCAGCGAGCCATTTCCACCAGCTGCCCCAAGACCAGGCGATGGAAGCGCTCCTCGAGCGGTCCCACTCCGTCCCTCTGTTCGTCTAGGCCCGCTCGGTCATGCGATAGCCGCGGGCGGGTTTCCAGGACTCGATCACGAGTCTCGTTCAGCCGCGTGATCACGACCTCATCGATGTCGATCCAAAACGCGTGCGCATCTCCTTCGGCCGGTGTCTCCAGGGCACGGCCCGCAATCTTCGCCTCGCCCCGCCAGCTCCCGCTTTTCACGGGATCGTGCGTTGGCCCGTGAATCGCGATGCGCCCATCGCGGAGCAGGTCCATCGCCTTCACCGCCCCCGGCATCGACCCGATGGTGAGCTGACCGCCGGCGAACTGGACCTCGGTGCCGCTGATCCTGGGCGACCCGTCGCGCCGCAGTGTCGCCATCGTCAGATGCTTGCGCGAACGCATCAGCTTGCGCACGCGCGACGCAAACTCAGGCTGTTGCGCTTCGAAGTCTGCCCAGCCAGCCATTCGGAAAGAAACTACGCTGGAGGCGCCCATGGCAGAGCTCGGCCCGCCGGCCGCGAGCGCTGAGAACGCCTTCGCGGCGCATCTCTTCGAGGATCTGCCCGCGAGGTACGACCTCCTCGCCGAAGTGCTTTCTCTCGGCCAGAACGCGAACTGGCGCCACGAGCTGGTCCAACACATCGCGCGCATGAAGCCTCGCCGTGTACTCGATGTGGCGACCGGCACCGCGAGCGTGGCGATCGCCCTCGCCAAAGCGACCGGCGCCGACATCGTCGGGGTCGACATCAGCGAGCCGATGTTGGAGGTTGGCCGGAAACGGGTTGACGCCGCCGGGCTGGACCGCCGGATCAGGCTGCAGCACGCGCGAGCCGAGCAGCTGCCATTTCCGTCGGCTTCATTCGACGCGGTCAGCTTCACGTACGTGCTGCGCTCCGTGGCCGACCCCGCGGCGACCCTGCGAGAGCTGGGCCGCGTGCTCCGCCCGGGCGGCGCCATGGCCGGCCTCGACTTCTACGTTCCGCCCGGCGCGCTCTGGCGGATGAGCTGGCGGCTCTACACCCGTGCCCTGATGCCGGGGGCGGGATTCGTGCTCGGCGGCCGCGCCTGGTGGAAAGCAGGCCGCTTTCTGGGCCCCAACATCGAGGCGTTCCACCGTCGCTGGCCCATGGACCGCCTCTTCGAGGCGTGGCGCGAGGCAGGGATGGTCGACGTCGAGAATGAGGTGATGAGCCTTGGCGGCGGGCTTGTGATGTGGGGCCAGAAGCACCATGCCTGAGGAGGCTCGGATCCTCGGGCCGGCGTATTACGCGACGCGGGCGAGAGGGTGGAGGCGCGACGTGTGGGCGGTCCTGCACCCTCCATATACCGCGTGGCATCTCTCGTATGTCGTAATCGGTGCCGGGCTCGCGCCGTCGCTGGATGTGAAGCGGCTCGCCGCCACCGTCCTCGCTTTCTTCCTCGCGGTGGGGATCTCCGCGCACGCGCTCGACGAGCTTCGTGGGCGGCCGCTGCAGACCGATCTTGCGGCGAAAACGCTGTGGGCGGCGGCGATCCTCGGCCTCGTCGGGGCGGTCGGGCTTGGTCTGGCTGGAGTCTTTGTCGTGGGACCTGGCTTGCTGCCGTTCGTCGCCGCCGGCGTTCTGTTCGTCTTCGCCTACAACCTCGAGCTGCTTGGCGGCCGCCTGCACGGCGACTTCTGGTTCGCCCTGTCATGGGGCGCGTTCCCGGTCCTCACCGCGTATTTCGCCCAAACCGGGCGCCTTTCCTTCACTGCGGTGGCGGTCGCGGTTGCCGCCTACGCGCTTTCGTTCGGCCAACGGACCCTGAGCACGCCCGCGCGCCTGCTGCGCCGCAAGACGAGGTCGGTCACCGGCACGCTGACCCTGCTCGACGGGTCGGAGACGAACCTCGACGAGCACGCGCTGCTGCGACCCCTCGAGCTTGGATTGAAGGCATTCGCCTGGGGCGTCGTTGCCCTCGCGGTCGGGCTCGCCGCCATGCGCCTCTTCTAGACCGGGAACACCCCGTGCTTGCGGTCGACGCGATGTGCCACGCGTGTCGAGTAGGCGCGGAAGCGAGCGATCAATGTCTCGCGCAGGTGCTCGGGCTCGATCACGTCGTCGACGATCAGATTCGAGGCAAGTTTGTAGAGGTCGACGTCCTCGCGATACTCGTCCTCGAGCTCTTTGCGCTTTGCCGCGCGCTGGTCCTCGGGTAGCTCGGCGAGCTTGTTGTAGAAGACCGCGTTGACGGCGGGCTCGGCTCCCATGACCGCGATTTGCGCCGACGGCAACGCGATGACGGCGTCCGAATCGAAGGCTGGTCCGGCCATCGCGTAAAGCCCGGCGCCGTATGCCTTGCGAACGATGACCGAGATCTTGGGAACGGTGGCTTCGGAGACCGCGCTGATCATCTTCGCGCCATGGCGGATGATGCCCCGCTTCTCGACGTCGGTTCCGATCATGAAACCGGGGACGTCGGCGAGAAAAAGGAGAGGGATCTCGAACGCGTCGCACAACCAGATGAAGCGCGCCGCCTTGTCCGCGGAGTCATTGAACAGCACGCCGCCTTTTTGCATCGGCTGGTTGGCCAAGATGCCGACTGCCTGTCCGTCGAGGCGTGCGAATCCGGTGAGCAGCTCCTTGGCGAAGAGCTTCTTGATCTCGAGCCAGCTGCCTTCGTCGATGATCGCGTCGATCAGCTTGCGCATGTCGTAACCGCGGTTCGGTTCATCGGGGATGAGCTCTGCGATCGGCTTCGACGGAGCGCGCGCGGGCTTCGCATCGCAGGATTGTGGTTTTTCACCGGCGCGTTGCGGCATGTATCGGAAATAGGCTTTCGCGAATTCGATCGCTTCTTTGTCGTCGGCCACGAGCGCATCGCCCAGCCCGCTTTCGGTGGCGTGCATTCGCGCCCCACCCAGCTCCTCTAGCGACACCTTCTCCCCGACCACGACCTCGACCATGCGAGGCGACCCGAGGTACATCGAGGCGTTGCCCTCGACCATGATCACGACATCGCAAAAAGCGGGAATGTAGGCGCCGCCGGCCGCTGACGGACCAAACAGCATGCAGATCTGGGGCACCGCGCCCGACAGCTGCACCTCGTTGAAGAAGATGCGCCCGGCATGGCGGCGGCCGGGGAACATCTCGATCTGGTCGGTGATGCGGGCGCCGGCCGAGTCGACCAGGTAGAACAGCGGGACGCGAAGCCGTGCCGCGGTCTCCTGGATGCGGATGATCTTCTCGACTGTGCGCGCGCCCCAGCTTCCTGCCTTCACAGTCGGGTCATTGGCCATCACGGCGATCTGGCGGGCCTCGATCGTGCCCAGGCCGGTCACCACGCCGTCGGCCGGCAGCTCGTCCGCAATCACGTTCGCGAACAGGCCGTCCTCGACGAACGAGCCTTCGTCGAGCAGGAGATCGAGCCGTTCACGCGCGGTCAGCTTGTTCTGCCCGCGCAACTTGGGCAGGTAACGAGTCCCACCCCTCAGAGCTTTGTCGCGCAGCTCGCGCTGCCGGGATGTCACTTTCCCTTGAAGTCCGGTTCGCGCTTCTCGAAGAAAGCCTTGATCCCCTCGCGCGAGTCCTCGGTTTGAGAGACGAGGAGAAACTGGCCGTGCAGGTAATGGAGCGCGGCGCGGAAGTCCATGTCCTGCTGGCGGTACAGCGAGTCGCGTCCGAGTCGCATGGCCACCGGCGATTTCTTGGCCAGCGCCTCCGTGATCTCGTTCACCGTCGAGTCCAGGTGCTCATGCGCGACCACGCGATTGATGACCCCGAGCGATTGCAGCTGCGTCGCGGTCCATCGGTCGCCGAGCATCTCCATCTCGAGGAGGACCTTGCGCGGGATGCTGCGAGACAGGATGGCCTGGATCATCATCGGCCAGATTCCGACGTTGATCTCGGGCGTGCCGAAAGTCGCGGTGTCAACGGCAATCAGCAGATCACATGAGCACGCGAGTCCGAGCCCACCCGCGAGCGCGTGGCCGTTGATTCGGCCGACGATCGGTTTGCCGAGCTCCGCCATCAGGATGAAGAGGTCGACGAACAGGTCCCGGCTGCGGAACTTCTCCAGGCTGGTGGTGTCTCCGTCGAAGCTCGTCAGGTCGGCGCCCGCGCAGAACACGCGGCCGGCGCCGGTCAGGACGACCACCCGGACTTCGGGCTCCTGCTGGCACCAGCGGAAGGCGGCCGCCAGGTCGCGCAGCATCGTCGCCGAAAGCGGGTTGCGCTGGTCGGGTCGGTTTAGCGTGACCGTCGCGATGTGGCCTGCGGTGGTGAGCAGCACCTGCTCGAGACCTGGTTTTTCGGCCACGGGACTAGCCTAGAACTCCGAGCCCGATCGCGACCCCGACCAGGATGAGCACGCCGCCGCCGATCTCCTCACTCCACTCCGCGGCCCGCTTGCCGAGAAAATGTCCGACCTCGAGCCCGACCAGGGACATCACGATGCTCACCACCCCGAAGGTGACAGCCGCCAGCCAGATGTCGACGGGATAAACGGCCAGCGCAAATCCCACGGCCAGGTTGTCGATGCTGAGCGCTAGCGCTGTGATCAAGAGGCTGCGGGCGGTCATCTCGGTGTGCTGGGTCTGGTCTTTCTTGATGAACCGCTCTTGGAAGATGGTGTAGCCGCCGGTCAGGATCAAGATGGCGCCGCCTACATACTTCCCGTAGCCGCCGAACAGCCACGCCACCTGGTGCCCCAGGAGAAGGCCGAGCGCCGGCATCAAAGCCTCGAATAAGCCGAACGCCAGCCCCACCCGAATCCGTGTTTTGACGTCGATCCCACTGAGGCCTATCCCGATGGCCCCTGCGAAGTTGCTCAGCCCGACCGAGAAGCTGACCAGCCCCAGACTGAGGAGCGCGTGCACGCGGGAATTGTATGGAGGCTATAAAAAGGGGCCTGGCGACAGTCGGTTAGGCGATATGACCGCACTCCTTAACAAAAATACTTTGCTTGCCCCATTTGGGCCTTCCACAATTGCACCGAACCTGCCACCGATCCTGTCACCCAAAGTTAGGCCCGCAATCGCTTAAAGCACACAACCCGCCCGCCCCAGAAAGAAATGAAGGTCAAGTCCCGCGATCTCGTGGCGACCTCGCTCGCCAGCAACCACGACTCGTCGATGGATCTCGACAAGCCGATTTTCACGCTCAGCGTCGCCTCGGAGATCCTCGAGGTGCATCCCCGCACTTTGATGATGTACGAGCACTTGAGCATGATTCAGCCCAAGCGCACCGTTACCAATCGAAGGCGCTACTCGCGCCGGGACGTGATGAAGCTACAGGCAATCCAGACCCTGACCCGAGAGCATCACGTCAATCTCGCTGGCGTTCGCTACATCCTCGCTCTGCTCAAAAGGCTGCAGAACGCTGGAGTAGACCCCCCGGAGGACCTGCAGAACCTGGACGTGACGCAGCTCGACGTCTGAGCAACCACCTGGTTTGAAGGAAAGGCAACAAAGAGGCAAATGTCAAAGAAGAGAAGGCGCTTAGAGATCAAGGTCGATCCGATTCCGGCGATGTACATGGAAGAGACTGCTTCGTGCCCCGTCTGCGGCCGCGACGCTCAGGCGATCGGGCGCCGGCACGTTCAGATCGTGTTTCGCTGCGACGGCTGCAAGGTCGTCTTCAAGCGAAATCGCCACTGGCCGTACATCTACTAGGACTTCGCTGCGGGCGGTCGGTTCTCCGTGCTGCGCTCGCGCCTGCGTTGCAGCGCGGCCGCCAGAAACCCGTACCAGCCCAGACGCGGCGCGCCGAGGAGCTCCCAGGCGCGCCCAAGGCCGATCGCATAGGCGCCGAGGAGCAGCTCGAGGAGACCTGACAGTGCGCCCGTGTCGGATGGAACGAGCCACATGCGGATGCCGATCGCCATCTCGTAGCCGTAGATCAGCGCGCTGACCGAGAACAGGATCACGCCACGCCGGACGGCATTTTCCGCACGCCAGTGGGGGATGAGCAGCAGCAGCCCAAGTGTTTGCAGCATCGACGGGACCGCTATCACTGCGACCACGGGACCGATCGCAATACCAGGGATCAAAGCCGCGAGCGAGATGAAGAAGATGTTCGCGAGCGCGCTGAATGCGCTCAGCGCCTGGGCCTGTCGGGCAGACTCGGCGTTGGGCCCGAAGATCCGCTGAGGGTTGATCGAGATGGAAACGAACAGCAGACCGATGAGCGCGGAGCTCACGGTGGCGCTCGTTACAAAGAAGCTCTCGAACTGCGCCGGCACCATCAGGCGCAAGTTTGAGCCCTCGACACTCGTAGGCTTTGGTAGAGAGATGAGGCGATCTGTAGGGCGTTCAGCCTTCTACGGCGTCATGTTGGGCCTGGCCACGGCCGCGGTGGCCGAAGCTGTTCGGCCGCGTGGCGGAACCACCCTACTTCTCGACTGGGAGGAGGTGCGCCGAACAGCGAGGGCTCGACTCGATAATCCGGCCCTCGACCGCGGCCAGCTCGCGTCCGCGGCAATGGGTTACCGCGCCCTCGCGGACAAGCTCGAGAATCCACTACTCAACTTGGTCGGCGGGCTGCCCAAGGGGGCGTCGTTCCCACAATTCGAGGCGATCGACCGAGAGGGTTGGATCGACCTCAATCTCACGATCTTGCGCCGGGCCGTCGACCCGGTTCTCGAAGCCGGACGAATGCCGAACTCGCTGATCGTCGAGGTAGGCAAGGCGGGCGTGGATCGTTATGTCGGGGCGATGCTCGCCTTCCTCGGCCGCCGTGTCCTGGGTCAGTACGATCCGCAACTCATGGCCGCCGAGCCGATGGGCGGAGAAGGGTTGTACCTCGTCGAGACGAACGTCGTCGACTGGCAGCGCCACGCCAACCTCCCCGAAGAAGACCTCCGGCGCTGGTTGATCCTTCATGAGATGACGCACGCGTGGCAGTTCGCCGCACACCCCTGGCTGCGGAGATACATGGAAGAGTCGATGAGGGTGTTGATCGAGTCGGTGACGAAGAAAGGCCCAGCCATCGCCCGCTACGCCGCCTTCGTCGGAGTCTTGCCGGCGCAGTGGCGCGTGATGCGAAGGGTGCAGGGCACGATGTCGGTGGTCGAGGGCTACAGCAACCTGGTCATGAACCAGCTGGGTCGCAAGCTGCTTCCCGGATTCGACCGCATCGAGCAGGCATATCGCGAGCGAAGCACCGGCAAGAGCGCGCTCGAAGTCTTGATCTGGAAGCTGACCGGGCTCGACCTCAAGCTGCAGCAGTACCAGCGCGGGGAGGCGTTCTGTCGCGCGGTCTTCGACCAGCATGGAATCCAGATCCTCAATCGCGTCTGGGACGGCCCCGATTCGATGCCGCGGCTGAATGAGCTGGCGAACCCTGGAGCCTGGTACCGCCGGACCTCTGCTTAGCCGCCGCGCGGCCACCTCCTCCATAACCGGGGAGGAGTTCGAATCCCTAGTCGCGCAGCTCTTCCTGCGCAGTTTCCTCGCTGATCGGCATCACGGCCACCGGCAGATCGCTGATGTCGAAGTAGCGCACCGACTTGTTGAGCCGCTTGGCGATTCCGACCTGCACCTTCACGCCCAGCGACAGCCTCCCGAACACCCACACCTCGTCTGATCTCGACAGCAGGTTGTTCATCGCCTCGCGCACCACGTCCTTGTCGACCGTGTGCATGAGGTAGTAGTCGAACAACATGAACGGGCTGACCGGGACGAGGCCGGAATCCAGAACGAACTTTTGGATGTGGGCGCGCCAGTAGAAGCTCTCCGGTGATCGCCATCTAACCCCTAGTCGAAAAGTTGATTAAGTGGCGGCTATCGTATCAGCCGTGCCCGCAAGCTCCCGTTTCGACCTGTCCGGGCGGGTCGCGCTGGTCACAGGCGCCAGCCGGGGCATCGGAAGCGCGACCGCCGAGGCTTTGGCCGAGCACGGAGCTCACGTCGTCATCTCGAGCCGAAAGCAGGCCGATCTCGACACCGAGGCCGAGCGCATCAACGCGCTCTATGCCGAGCACGTCACCGCGATCGCCGCGCACGCTGGGCGCCCCGAAGACCTAGAGCGGCTCGTCCAGGGTGTCATGGAGCGGTTTTCGCGGATCGACATAGTGATCAACAACGCGGCCACCAACCCGTACATGGGGCCTGTCTTGGGGGCCGACCTTGCGGCCTGGGACAAGACGTTCGAGGTCAACGTGCGCGGGATGTTCATCCTGACCAAGCTGGTCTATGAAGCATCGATGGAGTCCAGGGGAGGTTCGATCGTCAACATCGCGAGCACTGGCGGACTCCGCCCTGGAATCGGCCTTGGCGTTTACAACATCACCAAGGCGGCCGTGATATTCATGACGCGCCAGCTGGCGCGAGAGCTTGGCGGCAAGGTCCGCGTCAACGCTGTCGCGCCAGGATTGATCAAGACCCGATTCGCTGAGGTGTTGTGGAACACGCCCTCGATCCTGGACCGTGTCCTGGCCGCGAACCCGACTGGCAGGATCGGGGTTCCGGAAGAGGTGGCGTCAGCGGTGCTGTTCCTGGCCTCCGACGCCGCTAGCTACGTGAACGGCGAGGTGCTTGTGGTGGACGGGGGCGGCGGCGAGGTTTAGCCTCGGGCTCGCTCTC
>WNGL01008501.1_pt2 | contig 13388 bp, 8 predicted proteins | sample 5400591 | NCBI WGS metagenome assembly WNGL01 (sample SAMN13153377, study PRJNA577476) | soil metagenome | isolation source: 80 cm soil or saprolite under Garry oak tree replicate 1 | place: USA:California | collected 2016-06-15
GATCCCAGATCCGCACCGTCCCGTCATAGCCGCACGTAGCCAGCAGGTCCCGGCCGTCCAACCGCACCGCAAACACCTCCAGCCCCCGGCTGGCGTGGCCAGCGAGGATGGTGTGTTCGACGCGGGGGGTGACGTCGGCCCAGATGCCGCGATACGGAACAGGTCCGGTGTGGTGCCGGTCGGTGATATCGGTGCTGTCAAGGACTTCGGTGACCGAGAACAACGCCACCCGCTGCGTGGGCGCGGCATCGACGGCGTCGGAGGTGCGCCGGAGCAGCCTGACCGTCCGCTCAGCGGCCTCGGTCGTAGCGGCGGTCGCGGCTGTGATCAGGCGACGAAGATCGGCATACAGTGTGTAGTCCGGGTCGGTCAGCAGCTCGTCGATCAGGCCGACGCGGGCGGCGTGCTCGGGCAGCGAGCGCAGCAGGTAGGCCGGTGCGTGGTCCCAACCCAGGTCGCGACCGCATGCGATGAACGCCTTGGTTACCTTGGCCTCACCGCCTGGCGGAACGCGGTGCAAGAGGGCGTCGTTGAGCGCTTGGTGAAACAACCGGAACACCGACCCTGTCGCCGTAGTGGTGTCGGTCGTTTCGATGAGGAAATTCGCCGCCGAGGCCCGTGCGAACTGCCACAGCGCCTCGTCCCGGACGGTCTGTCCGGTGAGAACGGAAACGGCTGCCTGCCACAAACCGAGCGGCACGCCAGGGGCCTGGACGTAGGCCAACGCCGCCAGCAGATCCGCCGCCGCGACACCCTCGACCGGTGACAATCTGCGCAGGAACTCTTTGAGCACATGCCCGACACGGGGGTCGAACCGAATCTCGTCGACGAGCACGGCGTCCTCGTCATACAGGCCGTGCGTGCGGGCCACCAGCCCCGCGATCAGGAAGTTCTTCCCGGCCAGTTCCGCGATCCGGCATGCCACCGGTCCGGTGACCGCATCGTGCTTGTACGGATTGTTCGGACGCTCCGCACCGGACAGTTGGAGGGTTGCCAGGGCGTACGCGGCGAGGTCGGCAACCGCGAAGTAGGCAGCATCGTCCAGATCGATCACGGTCGCCCCGGGGGCGAAGATGTCCAGCAGATCGCCGTCGCCGTCGAAACGGCGGGTCCCCACTGCGACCTGTGCGCCCACATCAGCGCAATTCTCCGCGATCGGCAAGATCACGTCGTGGGCGATCATCCTGACCTGGGCAGGGTCGCTGGCCTCGTCGAGCGCGTCGATAATCAGGTTGAACCGCCGGTCTGGCTGTGCCTCCAGCACTTTCCGCAGCGCTGTTGGGAGGTCCTCGGGCCGATCCCCCATCGGCGCGGAAGCAGCGCGAGCGATCTCCCGGGCGACGTCCAGTGCGGTCTTGCCTTTGGCATGCACTGCGCACGCCACCGACCCCGCACATGCGCGCGGGCCATCGTCGCCCGTCTGTCCGTGATCGGCTGGGCTGTCGTGGGTGGCGTGGTGGGCGGTGACCACGATCCGGCTCAGAACCGCCGACTTGCCTGCCCCCGGAGAACCCGTGACGATCAGAACCCTGTGGTCGGACGCCGGACGGTCCAACCAGGCGATGATCTCCCGCAATGCAGTCTCGCGGCCGCGGAACCGTTGCCCGGTCTCGGCGTTGGACATCACGCCGCGTGCGCGGGGTCCCCAATGCCGATCGGCTTCCGGGTCCTGATCCCGAGTTCCGGCGCTGCCGGCCACGACCGGTCCAGCCGACCCAGAGAAGTAGAAGTGCTGGTGTATTCCACCGATAACCGGACCGGCCTGTACCACCGAACCAGACACGTCCCCGTGCAACACGTTCGTTCCACCGTCTGACTCACCGTCGTCTCGCCGGCCCCCAGCACCCGTCATCGCACCAGTATCCGCGATGCCATCCAACCCCGAGCCATCAGATGGCTCCTCGTGATTCATGATCGAAACACGACGAACATCCGCAATTCGGCATGTGCGTGCACTCCAGCACTCAAGGCAGCTCGTACGGACGACGTGTCCTTGGCAGGCTACGTCGTAGATGAGAGGCGCCTTATCAGGCGGTCCAACTCAGCATCGACATCGACGCCGAGAAGGCGAAGCTTCTGCTCGGCCTGATCACGAACCTCCCGAGCGAACAGGCTTTCGTACCAAGGCAGCAGTACCCACATTTCCGCGCTGGCGTCGAGTCGCTTCAGCTCCTGAAGACGCCACAGCCCGTAGGAAGGCTTAGGATCCAGCACGAGGCGCCTGACCGCTTCAACGGGACCGTACTCACCCAACATGCGCTGGAACAAGGTCGCGTCGTAACCCAACCGGGCCAATTCAGCGACACCACGTTTCATGTCCTGACCGAACCGTCGCGCGAGATCGGCCAGCTCCGACTCCAAGGGACCGCCCACAGCATCCCTATCGCCGCGAAGCATCAACACGTTGCACCTGTCTCCAACAGACGTGCTCACATCGGCATGAGGGATGTTGTCGCGGCAAGCGTCTCACCTGAGCTTGCCAGCGAGACGAAGATCGACCAAGACCACGTGAGACCGAAGAGGGTCGCTTGAGACGGGACACCGGTTGACACCGCCCGCAGGAGACGATCGACCGAGCGCCTGAAGTAGATTATGTTACGGGTTGACGACAATCATAGGAGATTGCCACCTACCGCAAGATTTTCGCCGCGTTGGACGATTGCGCGCTGGACGAGGGACAATCGAACGACCTGATCGCCGGGCTGGCGGTCGAACTGTACGCGGACGGAGAACAAGATCATCATGATCTCGCGTGAGCTGAGCTGGGCGTAAGAGCAGCTACAGCACCGACAACGGCAACTGTGTTGAGGTGGGCTGGCCGGAGTCGGCCGAGGTGGCCGTACGCGATTCGAAGAGTGCTGACGGCACTGCCCTGGCCTTCAGCACCTCGCACTGACAAGCGTTCCTCAACCGACTGGTGTAGCGGCAAGACCCCACGGGCGGCGGTCAACGGGCTGGTGGACCACCACCGCATCAAGACTGAGGTGTGCGGGGTGTCCATTGGCGAGATCGGACAGGAGCTCGGCAAGATCGTCGCCGAGCTCCCACTGGCGATCTTGCGTTCGGCCGCCGAATCCCTGGAACGCGCCAGTCAAACGCTCGCACAGTGCGCCGAGGGCAGCACCAGTCAGGAACTGTCGGAGGCGGTTGAGCGGCTGGTCGCGGAGCAGCAACGGGCGCTTGAGACCTGGCAGATTGTCTTACGGGCGCGGGAGGCAATCGATCGCTACCGGGCGCATATCGGTGCGAACGATGTGCAAACCGCCTCGGGCGGTGGCCAAGAAGAAGCGCGACATGCGAATCGCGACATGCGTCGCTTCCCTTGGAAGGACGACTGGGGCACGCATGCTTTGGCCGGGTTGCCTCGATGGCGAGTCGGACAGACGACGGGCCGCTATACCACCGATGACGGGATGGGCGACACGATCGTGAGCGGCGCCGAATCCAGTGGGCTGTTCGTACGCGAGCTGCCTCGGTTTGGTCCAGCAGGCGTGCCAGAGCACGGTCTGAAACTTGCCGTCGACCAGACGGCTGGTTACGGCGCGTTGGCTTACCTGGGTGAGTTCGAGGAAAATAGCGGCACGTGGGTTACGGCATCCGAGACAGCCCCAGCCGACGGTCCAACTCTCTATCTCGACTTCGACAACGCGACCGAATTCCCACCGAATTCCCTGGTACCGCTCGATGTGTGGCGTCGAGCGTTGCACGAGTTTCTGGCCAGCGGCGGTAACCGGCCGGTCTGTGTTGGCTGGCAGCATGCTGACGTGTGGTGATCCTCCTCAACCGACCGGTGTAGCGGCGAGGTCCAGGTCGTAGCGCTGGGCGAGCATCGGCTTGCCGAAGGCGTCGTCCGGCTCCTCTTGGGTCAGGGTGAAGCCGCGAGCCAGGTAGATGGCGCGGGCGGCAACCAGCGGACTGGTGGTGAACAGCGTCATCCGCTGGTAGCCGGCCCGACGCGCGAAGTCGAGGCACTCGTCCACCAGCCGCGCGCCGATCCCGCGCCCCCGGGCGAACGGCTCGACAAGTAACACGCGAAGTTGGGCCGTGACGTCGTCCTGCGCTGTGCAGAACACGCACCCGGCCCGCCGCCCGTCCACCTCGGCGATCCAGCCGGCTTCGCGATCGTGCCCGGCGGCGAAGTCGGCGACGATGCGGGCGACCAGACCTTCGAAGTGGGTGTTCCAGCCGTACTCGGCCGCGTACAGCTCGCCGTGCGCCAGCACGACCCATCCCAGGTCACCGGGCTGCCCCACTGGCCGGATCATGCCACCTCCCGTTCACTGAAACGACTGTTTCAGTGAAATACTAACGCGATGAGCGCGCGTCGGGAAGATCTGCTGGACAGGGCGTACGCCTACGTCCTCACCCACGGCATCAGCGACCTGTCCCTACGCCCCCTGGCCACCGCGATCGGCTCCAGCCCGCGCGTGCTGCTGTACCTGTTCGGCAGCAAGGAAGGTCTGATCAGGGCCCTGCTGGCGAGAGCCCGCGACGAACAGTTGGCCCTGCTTCGGGTCCATCAACCCGACGCCGACCTGGCCATGATCATCTGGGCGTGGCTGTCCGACCCGGCCCACCGCCCACTGCTCACCCTCTGGCTGGACGCCTACACCCGCTCCCTGACCAACCACACCGGCCCATGGTCCGATTTCGCCGCCACCACGGTCACCGACTGGCTGACCGTCCTGACCGACTCCGAACCCAACCCCACCGCGACATTGGCCATCCTGCGCGGCGCACTGCTCGACCTACTCGCCACCGGCGACACCGCCCGCACGACCGCTGCCGTTCATCGCGCGCTCGCCCAGGCCCGCCGCTGACGAGCCCGCAACGCCTTGCCGTCCGGCCCGCGTAGCCGAACTCCTCGTCCCAGTTTCTCCACGCCAAGCACTTCACGGACTTCCGTGATAGTGACGTCGATGGTGCGATCCGCCAAGGGTGACAGGTCGAGAGTGTCGATGTCGTAGAGGACCAGGAATTCCAGACTTGGCAGGCGCGCGACTTGGCTCATGTCGACCATCGTGCGATTGAATATCTGTAGGAATTTGACGGGTAGATCGGCCAGGCCGGCCCAGTCGGTGACGGCGCGCCTTGCCATGATATGCAAGCTCTGCACGTGCAACGAGTGAATCAGGCTGATTTGGCTGTTGTCCGCGAGGTTGAACGATAGCGTTTCCAAGTGCTTGAGTTGGGTAACCAGTGTCAACCAGCATTGGAGTGGCATGCCACTCAGACGCAGGTCTGTTAGCGCTGGAAGATTGCGAAGGAAATCGAATTCTTCGACCGAGTGTGCCTTGTTAAGTCCAAGGCTGGTCAGGTTTGTCAGCATGCCCAGGGGGTCCAGTCGCGATGGCCACTGCCACAGATGGAGATTCAGCCGCAGCAGTGTCCGCATCTGGCTGATCTCGGCGATATTCAGTGGCTGATTACTGGCCAAGTACAGGTCGTCGAGGTCGAGCTTGCTGATCGCTGATATTGCTGGTTCGATGGGCTCGTTTGTGTCGAAGAAGTCGACATAGCAGCGTTTGAGGTTGCGCAGCAGCCCCAGGTGTTTGGCCGCGGCAGGAAGAGTGACGGCGGCCTGATAGTATTCACGCCTCAGCGGTGCGTCCGCGAGTACGCGCCGGGCATACAGTTCGGGGTCGAAATAGCGCCACGAATCCACCAGTTCGCGCTGCACCGCGTTCCGTGGGTCACGTGCGTAGGCTTCGAGCAATTCCAGCGCCTTCGGGCCGTTCACCAATGCGGTGGTGCGGACACATGCTGCTGCCTGAGCTTCGGACAGCCCGTCGAGTTCGCGTGGCAGGTGGTCCAGGATCGGTTCGCCGACCGTGGCCAGGGAATGGCTTTCGCGGACGTCGCGTGGTGGCAGCAGATCGTGGATGGCGGTGTCGATGCGGGCGATGACGGTGGCGGGTTCGATCAGCGTCGCGGTTTCCTGGCATGCTGCCGCGAGTAGCCGCAGTTGTCGTGTCGCCTCGCGGTCCGCCCGGTCGAGAATGCCGGACAGCAGCCTGCCGCGCTGGTCGGCATTGGCGTGGGCGCATGCCATCAGGATCGTCTCGCGCCACTGGTCGGATCGCGCCTTCTGGATCAGCAGCCCGATGCTGTCCCGATCGACGGCCTCCTTGGCGGCGAGGAACTCCTGGAACGTCCGGTGAATGAAGTCGATCCTGCCGATGGCCGGCTGGCGGATGACGCCGCTGCGCTGAACGAGATGGTCGAGCAGTGTCTCCGCGCTCTCGTGGACGGCGGACATGCCGGGCAGGCGGTCGCGTAGCCGGTCCAATGCCTGCCGCGACGTCATCTGTGTGCTGCCGTTCTCGTTCAGCCACCAGGCGAGGGCGCGCAGCAGCACCAGCTTCTCGGCCGTGGTCGCCTGCACGCCGGAAGCCACGCCACGATCGGAGTCGCGCCGTTCCAGCAACATGGCTAGGGCGTCCGAATACAGCGCGAGCCGATCGCGCGGCAGCTTGGCCTTCCGGTCCAGATTCAACGCGCACAACATCGCGCACAGCAGCGGATTCCGGGCCAACGCCCGCAGATGCGCCCGCGCCCGCAACTGGGCCAGCAGCGTCCGTTCGTGTTCGGGCACCTCCTCCGGGCGGCACGGCAACAACGTGGGATCGGGCAGCGAGTCCAACAACGCGCTGTGCCAGCGTCGGAGGAAGACCTGCACGTCGTCCGGAGTCATCGGCTCCAGCACGACCGACCGGAAACCCTCGGTGCCGAGCCATTTCGGCGTGACGGCCGTCGGGCGGGAGGTGACCACGATCCGGATGCCCGCGTACTGGCCGAGTAGTCCGCGCAGCCAGCCGCGGACCTTGTCCCGCTGGCCGCTGGTCAACTCGTCCACGCCGTCGACCAGCAGGATCGCGGTGCCGGCCGCCAACTGGCGGTGTACCCATTCGGGTGGCACCGGGCCGCAGACCAACTCGCCGATCAGGGCGTCACCGCGCGGCGGCTTTCCATCCGCGTGGTCGCGCAGCTTCACCAGGAAGGGAGTCAGGCCGTTCCAGTCCGTCAACCGGCCGGTGAACGTGCCCCGGGCGGCGTTGATCGCCAGCCATGCCAGCAGCGTCGACTTACCCGCCCCGGCCTCGCCCCGGATCAGGGTCCGCTGGCTGTCCGCGAGTGCCGCTTCGACGCGCAGGTTGTCGGACCGGTAGGCCGGCTCGCCGCCAAGGCGCCACCAGTCGGGCTCGGTGCGGGTCGGGCGGGCGTCGTCCGCCACCGACAGGCTCAGGTACGCGACGCTGAGGGTGGTCTTCGGCTCGTAGTGGTGCGTGGTCAGGCCGATGATGTCCAGGCGGTCGTACGCGCGGGCGACGGCCTCCAGATAGCGACGGCGGAACTCGGCATCGCGGTCGGTGCCGGTGGGGGCGTCCAGATCGGGGACGGGGACGCGGGCCAGCAGTTGGTCGAGCTTGGCCAGGGCCGCCGACTCGCGATTGAGGTGCTCGACGGCGGTCGCGGCCTGGAATTCGGGCAGTTCACGGACCAGGTGCGTCAGCAGGATGCACGCCTGGCGCAGCGCGACCTCATAGACGATCGTGGCCTGTCCGCCCAGACCCACGATCCGCACAGTGTGCAGGATCTTGTTGGCCAGGGCGTCCGGGTCGACGTTCACATCGAACAGTGCCGCGTCGGACAGGTCGGCCTCGGCGAGTGCGTCCGAGGCGGCGGCTATGGCGGCGTTGAGTTCGTTGTCCGGCAGACCGTGGGCGGCTCGGGCCAACGCGGGTGCCAGGCGCGCCGCGACCTGGTCCTCCACGCCCACCAGCGCCGTCTCGATCCTGCGGCGAGTGGGGACGTGGTTGTCCACCAGGTCGGTCAGGTCGCGACCCCGGCGGCCGCGTGCCTTGCGTTCGGCCAGCCATTTTCGGACGAGCTGCCGCGTGATGGCGTGACCGATCTTCAGCAGTGCCTCTTCGATGCCGGTGATCGTGACCACCCCAGGTTAGGAAGTCCGCTTCAGGCGTAGTGTGCGGATTTCGAACGGACGTAGTGTCAGCGTGATGCTACCGTCCGTCACCTGGTATTCCTCGGTTTCTGGCCACCTGCGTTCCAGCAGGTCCGTGGAAATGGCACTGGCCAGTGGGAATGTCGCGGTCAGGCGAGCCGTGGCGCGGTCGCCGTTGGATTCGTACAACCGGGCGATCACGTCGCCGGATCGGTCGTCGGCCAGTTTGACGGATTCGACCACAACGGCGTCGTTGTCGACGGATATCAGCGGTGCGACCGCGTTCGTGCCGGTGCGGACTCGCGTTGGCAGGTTGATTCGGTAACCGGCCGCCACCGCGTCGTTGACGGTCGCGCCGGCGATCAGGGCGTGGTGGAACGTGTGGGTGCCGTGGTCGGTGTCGGGGTCGGGGAAACGCGGGGCGCGCAACAGCGACGCGCGCAGCACGTTGATCGTGCCGCCGCCGTCGCGCGAGGCCCGCGTCACGTCGTGGCCGTACGTGGAGTCGTTGGCCAGCGCGATGCCGTAGTGCGGCTCGGCGAGCCGGACCCAGCGGTGCGCGCACACCTCGAACTTGGCCGCGTCCCAACTGGTGTTCGTGTGGGTGGGTCGGTAGAGGTGGCCGAACTGGATCTCGGCGGCGAAGCGGTCGGTGTGGATGTCCAGTGGGAACGCCAGTTTCAGGAACTTCTCGCTTTCATGCCAGTCCACTTCGGTCTCGATGTCGACCTGTGCGCCGCGTAGGCTCAGCCATTGCCGGACCGTTGACTCGCCGAACGAGCGCGTGACGAGAACCGTCGCGGAATCGATGACCGCGACATCGTCGGCGGCCACCAGGTCGGTGACTGTGTTGCGGTAGAAGGCATCGACGTCCCAGGCGTCCCACTGGTTCGGGAGATCCGGGTGCAGTTGCAGCAGGTTGGCGCGGCGGCCGGGGGCGATGAGTTCACGGTCGGCCCTGAGATCGCGGACGGATGCGAGTAGGCCGTCGGTGTCGATCCGGACCCTGATCAGGCCGTTGTCGAGGACGATGTGGTCGTCCGGGTCGACGGTGGCGGGAGTGAGGGGGGTGGCGAGTGCGGCGCCCATCGCCGGGACGCCGTCGCGGTCGTGTGGTGCGGCATTGAACGTGATCGGGGTGTTTCCCGAACCGGCGAGCGCGGTCTGTGCTGTTTCGATGATTGCTTCCAACTCGACAGCGAGCGCCGCATACGTGCGTTCGGCTTCTCGGTGCACCCAGCTAATAGACGAACCGGGCAGGATGTCGTGGAACTGGTTGAGCAGCACGGCTTTCCAGATCTGGTCCAGCCGTTCGTACGGATAGTCCGTGCCCAGCCGGACCGTTGCCGTCGCGGACCACAGTTCGGCCTCGCGGAGCAGGTGCTCGCTGCGGCGGTTGCCCTGTTTCGTGCGGGCCTGGCTGGTGTATGTGCCGCGGTGGAACTCCAGGTACAGCTCGCCCACCCACACCGGCGCGTTCGGGTATTCGCCGACGGCTTTGGTGAAGAACGCGGACGGCGGTTCGATCGTGACGCGCGGGGAGCCCTCCAGATCCGCCAACCGGGCCGCGCGTGCCAGCATTTCCCTGGTCGGGCCGCCGCCGCCGTCGCCGTAGCCGAACGGGACCATGGACCTGGTCGCGCCGCCGCCCTTTTCGGCGAAATTGCGTGCCGCGTGGGCCATTTCGCGGCCGGAGAATTCCGAATTGTATGTGTCGACGGGCGGGAAATGCGTAAAGACCCGGGTGCCGTCGATGCCTTCCCACCAGAACGTGTGGTGTGGGAACTTGTTGGTCTGGCTCCAGGAGATCTTCTGCGTCAGGAACCACTCCGACGCCGACTGGCGGACGAGTTGCGGCAGCGCGGCGCTGTAGCCGAACGAGTCGGGCAGCCAGACTTCGCGGGTCTCCACGCCGAACTCGTCGGAGAAGAACCGTTTGCCGTGGACGAACTGCCTGGCCAGGGCCTCGCTACCGGGCATGTTCGTGTCCGACTCGACCCACATGCCGCCGACCGGCACGAACTGGCCGGCCGCGACCTTCGCCTTGATCCGTTCGAACACCAGCGGATGGTGGTCGCGCATCCACGCCAACTGTTGCGCCTGCGACATCGCGAACACGAAACCGGGATACGAGTCCATCAGATCGGTGACATTGCACGTGGTCCGCGCGACCTTGCGGACGGTTTCACGCAGCGGCCACAACCAGGCCGAGTCGATGTGCGCGTGGCCGACGGCCGACAACCGGTGCGCGCTGGCGTGTGCCGGCCGGGCGAGCACATCGGCCAGTTCGGCGCGTGCTTTGCCGGCGTGGGTCGCGATGTCCGACAGGTCCAGTCGATCCAGTGCGCGTTCCAAGGCGCGCAACAGGTCCCAGCGGCGCGCGTCGTCGGTGGCCAACTGGCGCATGAGCCCCTCGGCGACCTCGATGTCGGTGACCAGGTCGGCCACCTCCTGCTCGAACACGGCCAGGTCAAACCGTGCGGTGCGGTACAGCGGCGCGGTGCCGGCCGTGGCCGGGTCGCCGAGTTTCGTCACGCCGAACGGCGGGTTTTCCATGATCACCGGGTTGGCGGCGGCCTCGACGTAGAGCAGGACGTCCTCGCCACCGGCGACCGGGCTGCCGATGCGGACCCAGCGATTGTCCGGGTGGATGCCCTTCACCGGGCTGCCGTCGGGCCGGTATACCAGTCCCTCGCACTGGAATCCCGGCTGAGCGCGGTCGAAACCCAGGTCCACGACCAGTTCCACGGTACGGCCGGCGAACGACGCCGGCACCGTGCCGGTGAGCCGGAACCAGCTCGTGGTCCACGGCGGACCCCACGGCTGACCGGCCGATGTCGGCTCATAGGCTGCGGCCAGCGCTTCCGCGACCGGCACCGGCTCGCCGGGGGCGTGCCAGACCGCGATCTCGACGGGCACGCTCGCGCCGTAGACGGCGGGGCGGACACGTTCGCGCAGTACCCGCTCGACGCGACCCTCGACCAGTGCCCGATCGTCGTGCATGGATGCCTCCCCGGTGGTGATCTCGCCACCCCATAGTGTGTACCCGTGGTAGCAGGCAAGTTCACGGGTTTCGGCGAGCACGCCGTCGACTTCTACGACGGTCTGAACGCGGACAACTCGAAGGCTTATTGGACGGACAACCGCGAGGTCTACGAGTCGGATGTCCGGGCGCCGATGCAGGCGCTGCTGGACGACCTGATCGCCGAGTTCGGCGATTTCGGCACCAGCAAGATCTTCCGGCCGTACCGGGACGTGCGGTTCGGCAAGGACAAGACCCCGTACAAGACGCACTGCGGTGCCGTCGTCGAGCCAGCGCGGGGTGCCGGCGCGTTCTACGTGCAGCTTTCCTCGGACGGACTGCTCGTGGCCGGCGGGTCGTTCCACACCAGTCCGGACCAGCTACGGCGGCTGCGCGAGTCGGTCGCCGACGACCGGCGCGGCGGCGAACTGGCGAACGTGCTGGCCAAGCTGTGCAAACAGGGCTGGTCGATCCGGGGTGAGCGGCTCAAGACGACGCCGAAAGGCTACGAGAAGGACCATCCCCGGATCGAGCTGTTGCGGCACAAATCGCTGTACGCGGCGGCGAGCTACGAACCGGACGACGCGCTGCACGAGGTGGAAACCGTGAAACGGGTCCGGACGCGCTGGCGCCAGGTGCGTGCTCTCAATGAGTGGGCGGCCGATCACATAGGGATGCCGGATCCGGTCGAGGATCGCTGAACATCGGCTGACAATTCGAAAGACCAATGATGAAAACGGTGGCCATGTATGACCGGTGCCCTGGATCGGTCCAGGATAGCGGTCTAGTCTGGGGAACCGTGACAAGACGCGCGAAAATCGTGTGCACCATGGGGCCGGCGGCTGCGACGTCGGAAAAGCTCCGCGAGCTGGTCAATGCGGGTATGGACGTGGCGAGGATGAACTTCAGCCACGGCAGCCACGCTGAACACAAGCAGGTGTACGACCTGGTCCGGACCACCGCGACGGAGTGCGACCGCGTGGTCGGCGTCCTCGCGGACCTCCAGCGTGCGGGTGACCGTGGACGACGTGGCCGGCACGCACGACCGGGTGTCCACGACGTACAAGGGTCTGGCCAAGGACGCGCGGGTCAACGACCGTCTGCTGGTGGACGACGGCAAGGTCGAGCTCGTCGTGACCGGCGTCGAGAACCAGGACGTGGTCTGCAAGGTCACGGTCGGCGGGCAGGTGTCCAACAACAAGGGCCTGTCACTGCCCGGTATGGACGTCTCGGTGCCGGCGCTGTCCGAGAAGGACATCGAGGACCTCGAGTTCGCGCTGCACCTTGGTGTCGACTTCATCGCGCTGTCGTTCGTGCGGTCGCCGGCCGATATCGACCTGGTGCACCAGGTGATGGACCGCCACGGCCGTAGCCGGCTGCCGGTGATCGCGAAGATCGAGAAGCCGGAGGCGGTGGACAACCTCGAAGCCATCGTGCTGGCGTTCGACGGCATCATGGTGGCGCGCGGTGACCTCGGCGTCGAACTGCCGCTGGAGCAGGTGCCGCTGGTGCAGAAGCGGGCCATCCAGATCGCTCGCGAGAACGCCAAGCCGGTGATCGTGGCCACGCAGATGCTCGACTCCATGATCAACAACCCGCGGCCTACCCGAGCCGAGACATCGGACGTCGCCAACGCGGTGCTCGACGGCGCGGACGCGGTGATGCTGTCCGGGGAGACCAGCGTCGGCCGGTATCCGATCGAGACGGTCGAGACCATGGCCCGGATCATCTGCGCCGTGGAGAACGAGTCCGTTGTCGCGCCGCCGTTGACGCACGTGCCGCGCACCAAGCGGGGCGTCATCTCGTATGCCGCGCGGGACATCGGCGAGCGGCTCAACGCCAAGGCACTCGTCGCGTTCACGCAGTCCGGTGACACCGTGCGGCGGCTGGCGCGCCTGCACACCCGGCTGCCGCTGCTGGCGTTCACGCCGGAGCAACACGTTCGGAGTCAGCTTGCTCTCACCTGGGGCACCGAGACGTTCCTGGTGCCTAGTGTGGACTCGACCGATGCCATGGTGCGTCAGGTGGACCTGTCGATGCTGTCCATCGGGCGCTACCAGCCAGGTGACCTCGTCGTGATCGTCGCGGGGTCGCCGCCCGGTACGGTCGGCTCGACCAACCTGATCAGGGTGCACCGGCTCGGCGAGGAGGACCACGCCTGACCGCCACGCCCTTGTTCGAAAGGGCTGAGACGGATGACGGAGGCGGCACGGCTCGCGGCTGCCAGTTCGTACGGTGCGGACGTGCCGCGCTCGGTGGACGGCGTGCCCTACGGCCAGCCGGTGTTGGATCGCCTGGTCGCGCTGCTGGATCTGGAGCGGATCGAGGAGAACATCTTCCGCGGCGTCAGCCCGGCCGGCTCGCCGACGCGGGTGTTCGGCGGTCAGGTGGCTGGACAGGCGC
>WNGL01006860.1_pt1 | contig 13384 bp, 12 predicted proteins | sample 5400591 | NCBI WGS metagenome assembly WNGL01 (sample SAMN13153377, study PRJNA577476) | soil metagenome | isolation source: 80 cm soil or saprolite under Garry oak tree replicate 1 | place: USA:California | collected 2016-06-15
CGAGGTCGGGGTCGAGCTGGAGCTCGAGCCCTTCCCCCTCTCCCCCGACGGGGGAGAGGGTCGGGGTGAGGGGGTCGCGTTCGCGGTCACCGCACGCCACAACGCCCACCCGATCCACGCCGCGAGCGCTACGTACGCAGCGAACCGCACCACCTCCTCCGCCATGTAGACGAAGCGATAGAAACGGATGATCCCGCGCGAGGAGCGCGCCTCGAACGCGACGTGGTAGTCGGCGGCCGCGACGACGGCGTGCAGGGCGAGCAGCCGCCACGGGGCGGCGGCGAGCGCGCCGGCGGCACACGCCCACAGCGCGTATTGCGGGCTCCAAACCTTGTTGGTCGCGATCCACACCACCAGCACGAAGGCGACCCCCAGCGCGACCGCGCGGCCGGGCCGTGCCGAGCTGCCGGCGGCGCGCCAGGCGCAGAGGGCCGCGAAGAGGACGGCCGCGCCGAGCAGGAGCGCCCCGGCGGTGTTGAGGAAGAGCGCATCGGTGACGAGCTTCTCGGTGGCGGGGAAGAACCGCAAGACCTCCCAGATGGAGTTCTCGGCGCGGCGGGCGGTGTTGTAGCGCCAGAACCAGCTCCACCGATCATGGGCCACGAGCGCGAGCGGTAGGTTCACGGCGAGCGTCACGGCCGCGAAGGCGAAGCCGATCCGACGAAGCGCTCGCAGGTCGCGCCTTCGCACCAGCGCCGCCGCGAGGACGGGCAGGAGCACGATCGGCCACAGCTTGGCGGAGGCGCCCAGGGCCGCCAGCGCTCCCGCCGCCGCCGGACGTCCGCGCTCGCTCGCCAGCACCGCGGCGAGGAGGAGCGCGATGGGCAGGAGGTCCCAGTTCAGCCCCGCGTAGTAGGCGAGGGCCGGGCTCCCGGCGATCCACCACCGGTCGGCGCCCCCGATGCGCCCGGCGAGCGCCACCGCGGCGAGCCCGCAGGCGCCGAGGAGGAGATAACCCACCGTGAAGTAACCGAGCGGGCTCTGCGAGACGAGCGCCGGCAGCCACAGCACGAGCCCGAGGAGCGGCGGGTACTCGATCGCGTCCTGCAGGTACGGGAGGGGCCGCCCGCCCTGGAAGTAGCGATCGCCCGCCAGGGCGAGGAGGTCGGAGTAGGCGTGGTGGTCGAAGGCCCAGGGCCGGTACGGCACGCCCGGGTGCGCCGCGCCGCGAGCCAGGTTCGCGAACCCGAGCGCCAGCCACAGGGCCGCCACGGCGTAAGGCAGCCAGCGGGAGCGGAGGATCCGGGTGGCCATCGGCGGGGCGGCCGAGGTTAGCAGCCCCGGGCCGGAGAGGCGAGCGCCTGGGAGCGGAGCGCACGAGCGAGCAGTCGGGCCGTTCAGGCTCCAGTTTTTCACAGCGGCGCACGGATGCGCCATCCAAAGGGGACGACGTCATGCTGTGGATCCTCGCTTCCTTGCTGTTCGCGTTCTGGGTGCTCGGCCTCGCCTTCAAGGTGACCACCGGCCTCATCCACATCGCGCTGGTCGCCGCTCTCATCCTGTTCGTGCTCGGCTTCGTCCGGGGGCGCCGCTCCACCACCGCCGTGCCCTGACGTAGCAGGGGGGCACCGGGGTAGGATGGAGCGTGGTCCCGCTCTGCCTCGCCCTGGCGCTCGCCGCCGCTCCGCCGGCGCTCCCCAGCGTCGAGGCGCGCTACCGCGTCGAGATCGGCGGGGTCGCTGTGGGCTGGGCGCGACTCGCGACGCGCTGCGAGCCCGGCGGCTGCGACGCCACCTGGGAGAGCGTGCTCCGCGCGCCGGCGGAGGGGGGCGGCGAGACGGTCGAGTGGCACGCGCAGCTCCGGACCAGCCTCGACGGTCGCGCCCGCGGGGTGCGCGTGCGCATCCTCGCCGAGGGCCGCGAGCGGCGCCGCGCCTCGGACGACGGGCCCGTCCCCGCTAGCCTCGCCGAGCTGCTCCTCTCGCAGACGACCGACGGCGAGCGGCGGTGCCTCACCGTACGCGACGAGGAGAGCGGTGAGGAGGGGGAGGCGTGCGCGGTTCGTCGCGGCGCGTGGCTGGAGGCGGAGCTCCTCGGCGTTCCGTTGCGGTTCCGGGCCGCGCCGGGCGCTGCCCCGGAGGAGGTCGTCATGCCGGCGCAGGCGACGCGCTTCATCGCGGATCCGGCCGCGGCGCTGCCGGCGCGCCCGCCGCGCCTGTTCGGGCTCGCCGCGCCCACCCCGAGATCCGGCCGCTTCTGCGATCACGCCGCCGACCCGGCACCACCGGCCGCGCCGGCCGCGCTGCCGCGCGAGTTCCCCCCCGGCGCGAGCTGCCGGGAGCGCACCGCGCGCTACCTCGCGCTCGCCTCCCGGGCTGGCCTGCGCGGGAGGCACGCCATCGGGCTCGCCCACGACGGGCGAAGCCTCGTCTGGCACGAGTGGGCCGAGCTCCTCGCCGGTGATCGGTGGATCCCGATCGACCCCTCGTTCGAGCAGGCGCCGGCTCGAGGCGAGCGCTTCACCGTCGCGCGCTACGAGGACGGCGACGAGCGCGCCCGCGCCGCAGCCGGAAGGGCCGTGCTCGCCTGCTGGATCGCCGGCGGCCGCGGGGATTGACGAATCGCGGGCCGCGCGATCACCGGCCGTGCCGGCCGAGGAACCTCGCCAGCGCGGTCGCCTTGGGCACGAACGAGGTGAGATCGATGCGCTCCTCGACGGTGTGGAACCCCGAGCCGCGCGGCCCCAGCCCGTCGATGGAGGGGATCCCCATGTCGCTCGTCGTGGCGGCGTCGGAGCCGCCGCCAGAGAGCGGCGCCTCGCCGGAACCGAGGCCGCTCTCCTCCTGGCAGCGACCGTAGTCGAGCGCGAGCTGCGCCGAGGCGTCGCTGCGCGTCATGGGCGGGCGCCACGCGCTCTTCACGAGCTCGAGCTGGGTTCCCTCCACCGCCGAAGCAGCCGCGGCCTGCTGCAGGGCGGCGTAGAGCGTCGCCCCGTCTTGCGCGGCCACGTAGCGGAGGTCGACCTCGGCGCGGGCGGCGTCCGGGACGGTGTTCCTGGTCGTGCCGCCCTGGAAGACGCCCACGTTGACGGTCACGCCCTTCGCATAGTCGGTGAGCGCCTGGGCGCGATCGACGAAGCGGGCCAATGACCAGATCGCGTTCTTCCCGGTGGCGTGGTCGTTGCCGGCGTGTGAGGCCACGCCCTTCGCCGTGACCTGGAGGGAGGCGACCCCCTTTCGCCGCGTGACGATGCTGTCTCCGGTGCGGCCCGGCTCGAGGCCGAGCCCGAAGGCCGAGCCCTGCGCCCGCTGGCGGAGGTGGGCTTGCGAGTCGGGGGACCCGACCTCCTCGTCGGAGACGAAGAGACCGCGCACCGCCACGTGGCGGAGCAGCGCGGCCCGCGCCAGGGATTCCAGCGCGAAGAGCCCCACCACCAGGCCTCCCTTCATGTCGAATACGCCGGGGCCCCGCGCCGCGTCGCCGGCGAGCTGGTAGCCGTCGAAGGCGCGGCGTGCGTGGACCGTATCGGTGTGGCCGATGAGGAAGGCGGGGGGGCCCTGGCCCGTGCTCTCGAAGTAGAGGTGGTCGCCGAACCTCGGCGAGCGGATGCGCTCGGTCCTGAGGCCGATGCGGCGCAGCTCCTGATCGATCATGGCCACCACGGCATTCACGCCGGGTGCATCCTGGGTGAAGGAGCTCTGCCGCACTAGCCGCTCGAGGAGGCGCTGCATGGCGAAGCGCTGGCCCTGGAGCCAGGACAGCCCGATCTCGACGCGCTCCTCCAGCATGCGAATCCGCCCCTCACGCGCTACAGGTGTGCCGCCGCGCCATGCGGGAGCGGTATAAAAGGAGACCATGGCAGCGAGCAAGCGCTACCGGGCCGCGGTCGTGGGCGGCTCCGGCTACGGGGGGGCGGAGCTGATCCGCCGCCTCCTCCTCCATCCGGACGTCCAGCTGGCGCGGGTGGCGTCCGTCGACCACGTCGGCGAGCCGCTCGGCGCCGCGCACCCGTCCCTCGAGCATGTGACCGACCTCGTCTTCGAGGATCTTGCCCCCGGGCGGGCGGCCGAAGGGATGGACGTCGTCCTGCTGGGCCTGCCCCACAGAGTGTCCTCGCAGAAGATGCCCGAGCTCGTGGCGAGCGGGGCGCGGGTGGTCGACATGAGCGGCGACTTCCGGCTCAAGGACGCCGCGGCCTACGAGCGTCACTACGGCCAGGCGCACCCGCACCCGGAGCTCCTGGAGCGGTTCGTCTACGGCCTGCCCGAGCTCCAGCGCGAGCGGCTGCGCGGCGCCCGCCACATCGCCTCGCCGGGCTGCTTCGCCACCTGCATCGAGCTCTCGCTCCTGCCGCTCGCGGCGGCCGGGCTCCTGGAGGGTGTCGTCCACGTTCAGGGTCTCACCGGCAGCTCCGGCTCCGGCGCCGCGCCCTCGGCCGGGACCCACCACCCCATCCGCGCCGGGAACCTGCGCACCTACAAGCCGCTCGAGCACCAGCACCTGCCCGAGATCACCGAGGCGCTGGCGCTGGCGGGCGCGCCGGACCTCGCGTTGCGGTTCGTGCCGGTCTCGGCCCCGCTCACCCGCGGCATCTTCGCGACGGCCTTCGTCGAGCTGCCGGAGGCGTGGACGGAGGACCGGCTGCGGCGCCTCTACGAGGAGCGGTACGCCGAGGAGCCGTTCGTGCGCGTCCCACGCAAGCGGCTGCCGGAGGTGGCCGCCGTCTCGGGATCGAACTTCGCCGAGGTCGGCGTGGCGGTCGGGCCGCCCTGGAAGGGCCGGCGCACCGCCGTGCTGTTCGGCGCCCTCGACAACCTCGTGAAGGGCGGCGCCGGGCAAGCCATCCAGAACATGAACCTCGCGCTCGGCCTCTCCGAGCGCGCGTCCCTCGAGGACCCGGGGCCCTGGCCGCCATGATGAACGTCGTCGTGAAGCTGGGAGGCGAGGTCGTCGCCTCTCCCGAGATGGACCTCATCGCGCGCGACGTGCGCGCGCTGGTCGAGGGCTGGCACCGCGTCGCCATCGTCCACGGCGGCGGGCCGCAGGCGAGCGCGCTGCAGAAGAAGCTGGGCCAGGAGCCGCGGCTGCTCGCTGGCAAGCGGGTCACCGACCCGGCGGCGCTGGAGGTGATGAAGTACGTCGTGGCCGGTCAGGTGAACGTCGACTGCTGCGCCCGGCTGCTCGCGAACGGCGTCATGCCGGTCGGCCTGCACGGCGCGAGCGGGCACGTCATCCAGGCCACCCGGCGCCCGCCCCGGGTGCTCACCGGGGCCGGCGCCGAGCCGGTGGACCTCGGCCTGGTCGGCGACGTGAGCGGGTTCAACCTGGGGCTCCTCGGCGACCTGTGGGAGCGGCGCTACGTGCCGGTGCTGGCCTGCCTCGGCATGAGCCACGACGGGCAGGCGCTCAACATCAACGGCGACACGGTGGCGAGCCAGCTCGCGGGAGCGCTGCGCGCCGACGCGCTCGTCCTCGTCACCTCCACGCCCGGGGTGCTGCGCGACCTGCGGGACCCCGCGAGCCGCGTGCCGCGCGTGACGCGCGGAGACTTCGAGCGTGGGGTCGCGGACGGCTCGATCTCGGGAGGCATGATCCCGAAGCTGGAGGAGAGCTTCGCCGTGCTCCAGGGCGGCGCCCGCTCCGTGGTCATCGTGGGCCGGCTCGCGGCGGGCGAGCTCGCTCGCGCGGTGCTCGAGCCCGGGAGCGTCGGCACCGTGCTCTCGGCGGAGTAGCGGGCTCTGCGTGGCCGAGTGGCTCCGGTCTACGCCGCCGGGATGCTGATCGTGAACGTCGTGCCGCGACCGGCGGCGCTCGTCACCGCGACAGCGCCGCCGTGGTCGGTCACGATGGCCTGCACGATCGCGAGCCCGAGCCCCGAGCCGCTGCGAGCGCCACCGCTCTTGGTGGTGAAGAAGGGCTCGAAGACGCGCTCGAGCAGCTCGGTGGGGATGCCGGAGCCCGTGTCTACCACCTCGATGACGGCGTACCGGCCCGCGGTGAGCAGCCCCTTCGCGGCGGGGAGCTCGACCGGGGTCGTGCGCACCCGCAGCACGCCCCGGTCCTGCATCGCCTCGCGCGCGTTCGTGGCGAGGTTCGCCACCGCGCGGGCGAGCTGACCGCGCGCTCCGGCGATCGAAGGCAGCTGGGGGTCGAGGTCCAGATCGACCTGCAGCGTCGGTGGAGGCGCCGGCAGGCCGTCGATGGCGTCGAGGACCACCGTGTTCAGGTCGGTCGCCTCGAGGCGAAGCGCCCCGCGCCTGCCCATCGTGAGCAGGTCCTCGATCACGTTCGCGAGCCGCGAGAGGCCGGTGGAGAGGCGCCCGCAGATCGCCTGGGCGGGGTGTTCCGGCTCCAGCTTCCGGCGGATCTGCTCCGGGTAGAGCAGGAGCGGCGAGAGCAGGTTTCGCACGTCATGGGCGACCTGGCTCGCGATCGTGCCGGCCTCCTCGAGGCGGCGGGATCGGGCGAGCTCGGTCGTCACCCGGTGGAGCTCCTCGACCGCTCGCCGCCGCTCGTGCCGCACCCCCGCGTCGCGGAGCTCCCGCTCGATGGCGGGGCCGAGCCGGGCCAGGTTCCCCTTGGTCACGAAATCCTTCGCGCCGGCCCGGAGGGCGGCCACCGCGACCTCCTCGTCGATCTTCCCCGAGGAGATGATCACGGGGAGGTCCGGCGCCTCGGCCTGGACGATCTCGAGCGCGGCCATGCCCGAGAAGCTCGGCAGGACCCAGTCCGAGACGGCGAGGTCGAAGCTGCTTCTGGCGAGCGCCGCCCGGAGCCCCGCCTCCGTCTCGACCCGTTCACAGTACGGATCCCAGCCAGCGCGCGCGAGGGCGCGCCCGAGGAGGGCCGCGTCCTCGGCGGAGTCCTCGACGAGCAGGACCCGGAGCGGCAGGCTCACGCGCGATCCTTCTGCGGCGGCGGCTCGTTCACGACGAGCCAGTACAGCCCGAGCGTCTGGACGGCGTCCGCGAACTGCACGAAGTCCACCGGCTTGCGGACGTAGCTGTTCGCGCCGAGGCGGTAGCTCTCGACGAGATCCTGCTCCTCGCGCGAGGAGGTGAGCACCACCACCGGCAGCGTGCGGGTGCGCTCTTCGGCCCGGAGGCGGCGGAGCACCTCCAGCCCGTCCACCTTGGGGAGCTTGAGATCGAGGATCACGAGCGTGGGCATCGGTCGGGCGGACGGGCCGACCAGGTATGCGAGCGCCTCGGCACCGTCGCGTGCCACGTCGATCCGGTTCGCGAGCTTGCTCCGCTGGAAGGCCCGGATCATCAGCGCCTCGTCGTCCGGATTGTCCTCGACGAGCAGGATCACCTTCTCCGTCATGTCGCCTCTCCCTCTCCCTGCCCTCGGGCCGGGAGGGTGAACGTGAACGTCGCGCCCTGCTCCACCGCGCCCTCGGCCCAGATCTCGCCGCCGTGGCGCCGGACGATGCGCTGCGCGCTGGCGAGACCGATCCCGGTCCCGCCGAACTCGGCCGCGCCGTGGAGGCGCTGGAACGCGCCGAAGAGCTTGCCCGCGTAGGCCATGTCGAAGCCGGCCCCGTCGTCCCGCACGAAGAAGGCGGGGAGGCCGTCGCGGGTGGTCCCGCCGACCACGATCCGCGCCGACGCGCGCTTCGAGGTGAACTTGAAGGCGTTTCCCAGGAGGTTCTCGAGGACGAGCCGGAGCAGAGCTGGGTCGCCCTGCGCGGCGAGCCCCGCCTCGATCTCGAAGGTCACCTTGCGGGCCGGCGTGCCCCGCGAGAGCTCGGCGGCGATCTCGCGGGCGAGGGTGGAGACGTCCACGGGCTCGCGGCGCATCGCGACGCGGGTGACGCGCGACAGCTGGAGCAGGTCGTCGATGAGGTGCCCCATCCGCTGCGAGGCCGCCCGGATCCTCCCCACGTGGCTCACGCCGACCGGCGGAAGGACGGCCGCGCAGTCCTCGACGAGCGCCTGGCCGAAGCCGTCGATGCTCCGCAGCGGGGCGCGGAGGTCGTGCGAGACCGAGTAGCAGAACGCCTCCAGCTCCTTGTTCACCGCCGAGAGCTCGATGGCACGCCGCTGCAGCTCGGCGTTGAGCCGCTCGACCTGGCGCTCTCGCTCGCGGCGGGCCTCGTCGCGCGCATCGAGCGAGCGAGCGGACGCCAGGACCACCCAGGCGAGGACGCCCGTGAGCCCGACGGTCACCAGCGCCGAGGCGTACGCTTGGTCGAGGATCCCGGCGCGCACGCCCGCCTGCGCCGGCAGCGCGAGCAGCGCCGGCACGACTGCCGCGACCGGCAGGAGCCAGCGGGCGAGGGTGCCTCCGGCGCCCCCGCTCGCGAGCAGCGCCGAGGTGCCCGTCTCGGGTCGGGCGAGCAGGACGCCCGCCCCGAGGAGGACGAGCCCGACCGCCGCCGGGAGCGCCATGCCCGTGCGCCGCGCCACCGCGAACAGCGGAGAGACGCCGTAGAGGTGGCCGGCGCACGCGACCGCGCCGATCGCCATCGCCGCGATCGCGAGCGCCTGGGCGATCCGGAGCCGCAGCCGTTCGCCCGACGGGAGGAGCAGCAGGGCCACCCCGAGCAGCGCGAAGGCGAGGGCCGTGTTCGGCGCGATCCGACCCGGGACGCTCGTGTACGCGAGGGTGTCGTCGCGGAAGAGGAGCTCATCGAAGCGCAGGTCGATCCCGGTGCCCCACTCCGCTATCGTGGCGAGGCCGATCAGCGCGGCCGAGGCCGCGAGCGCGGCCGAGGGCGCGCGGGCGCCGCCCTCGCGACAGGCGAGGACCAGCGAGAGCCCGGTCAGGATGAAGCAGACGGCGGCGTTCGGCTTCATCAGCGGGCCAATGCCGTGGTGGAGGAGGTGTTGCAGGCCGAAGGTCCAGCCGGCGAGCATGGCGGCGCCGAGCGCCGAGACGAGGACGCCGATCGCCGCGGAAGCTGCGCGATAACGGGCGACGAGCGCCGGTGCCGACGGGATCACCACGGTGGGGGAGGCAAGAGAGAGCATGGCCCTGCACACGAACGAGACGGCGCATCCGCATGCCGCCCCATGCGCACACGAGCCGCCGACGCGCCATGCTAGCTCAACGTACGGTCCGGGCGGAAGCGGGCCGGTGCGGGCGATGTGCGCGCGACCGATCGCCGCCCGATCACGACGAAGAGGCCGCCCTCTCGCCCCAGCGTCCACGACCAGCAAAGCTGGTGGAGCACGCTCTCGAGCCCCCAGTCGTCCGCCGCCGGCGTGAAGAGGCCTCCGCAGTCGGCGGCCCGCTCGGCGATCACGGCGCTGGGATACGTCCTCACGAAGGCGACTCCGCTCGCCCGGAACCAGCGCTGCACTTCGGCGAGCGTGTGCCGGTGCTCCTCCGGATGGCGGTACTGGTCCCGCAGCCACGCGAGCCTTCTGGCCGGCTCCGTGGCGCGGTCGCGCAGCACCGGGTCGAAGGGGATCCAGCGGAGCTTCGTCAGGCGCGCCACCGCCCTCCTCAGCCGGTGCGGGAGGCGCGCGTAGGCGTTGTAGAGGCCGATGACGATGACGCCCCCCGGCCGCACCAGCGGAGCGATCGCGCGGAACGACGCCTCCGGGTCGGGCGTGTGGTGGAGCACGCCGGAGCAATAGACCACGTCGAAGGCCCCCTCCCGCAGGCCTGGCCGGCGGAGCTCCGTCTCGACGAAGCGGACCCGCTCGATCCCGAAGCGCCGGGCCGCGTCGGCGGCGAGCGCGAGCGAGGCGCGGGTCAGGTCCGCGCCGACGACCAGCCGGTCGCCGGTGGCGAGGAACAGGCTCATCTGGCCGGTCCCGCAGCCGAGCTCGAGCACCGTCGCGTCCGGCGCGATCGCGTGGTCGAGGAGGCGCGCGAACTCGCTCCGCTCGGCGCGGGCGCGCAGCGCCGAGTAGTCGTCCCGCGGCGGATAACCCGGGAAGGGGGCCGCCGTGTAGAACTCCCGCACCGCGTCCGTCCGCGCGTCGAGCTCGCAGCGCAGGTCGGGGATTCCGTCCGGGACCGCGAAGACCGACCCGCACCCGCTGCAGCCCAGTGTGCTCCCCCGCGCGCGCAGCTCGCGCCGGCAGGCGGGGCAGGCGAGGACCCCGAGCAGCTCGCGCGGCAAGGGCGCCATCAGAAGATCGAGTAGATGAAGGGCGCGAGCGCCTCGACGCTGGCGGCGAGGATGAGCAGGACCGCGGTCAGGCAGAGGAACACGACGAGCGGCACGAGCCAGCGCTTCCGGGCTGGGCCTCGCCAGAGGCCGCGCACCAGCTCGCCCGCCGAGGGCACCATGCTCGCGAGCACCAAGAGCCCGTTCCGGACCTTGCCGTGCCGCGGGATCACGGGCTCGCCTCCTCGAGCGCGGCTGTGCTCGCTCGGGCCTTCGAGACGACGCACCGGCCTGCGACCAGGAGGTCGATGCCGGACCGCCGGAACGTCGCGTACCCCTCGATGGCGCGATTCACGATGGGCTCTCCGGCGAGGTTGAAGGAGGTGTTGAGCAGCACCGGGACCCCGGTGCGCCTCCCGTAGGCGACCAGGAGCGCGTGGAAGCGGGGCGACGTCTCCGGATCGACCACCTGCACGCGCGCCGTGCCGTCCACGTGCGTCACCGCCGCGAGCCGCGCCCGCCACTCGGCCCGCACCGGGAAGACGCCCGACATGAAGCGCGCCAGGCGCGCGCCGCCCGGGGGCAGCTCGAAGTAGCGATCCGCCACCTCGATCGGCACCGCCGGCGCGAAGGGCCGGAATTCCTCGCGGTACTTGACCTCGCGGTTCAGCCGGTCGCGCGTCTCGGCGCGGTCCGGCGCCGCGAGGATGCTGCGGTTGCCGAGCGCACGCGGGCCGAGCTCGGAGCGGCCGTCCATCCATCCGACGATGTGTCCGCTGGCGAGCTCGGCCGCGACGCGATCGACGAGGTTGCGGTCGTCGGAGGCCCGCTCGATCCACAACCCGTCCTCGCGGGCCACGCGCTCGAGCTCGTCCGCGTCGATCGCGCTGCCCCAGAACGCGTGGTCCGGCACCGGCCGATGCGGGTTCCGGAAGTGGAGGCGGTCCGCGTAGAGCGCCGCGCCGAGGGCGCAGCCCGCGTCCCCGGGGGCCGGCGGCACGAAGACGCGCTCGAACCCCGACTCGCGCAGCACGCGCGCGTTCGCGCAGCCATTCAGCGCCACGCCGCCGCCGAGGCACAGGTCCGTGAGCCCGGTCTCGCGCTGCAGCCGAGCCGCCAGCTCGACCAGGGTGTCCTCGAGGACGCGCTGCGCGCTCGCCGCGACGTCGGCCCAGCGCGCGCCCTCCGGCGTCGAGGGATCGAGGGGCTCGTGCGGCGCCCGCGGCCGTCCGAACACCTCGATGAACCGCGCGGAGTATGTCCGCGTCGCCGAGGAGTGGAACTCGAAGTAGCTGAGGTCGAGGGCGGGCGCTCCGTCCTCGCTGCGCCCCAGGATGGCGCGGACCTGCTCCTCGAAGCGCGGCTTCCCATACGAGGCGAGGCCCATCACCTTGTACTCGCCCTCGTTGACCTCGAAGCCGAGGAAGGCCGTGAACGCGGAGTAGAACATCCCGAGCGAGTGCGGGAAGCGCAGCTCGCGGAGGCTCTCGATCGCGCAGGAACCGTCCGGGCGCGCGACGCCGCGGCCGACCGAGAGCGTGGCCCACTCGCCGACGCCGTCCGCGGTGAGGATCGCGGCCTCCCGGGTGGGCGCGGTGAGGAACGCCGCCGCGGCGTGGGACTGGTGGTGCTCCGTGAAGAGGATCTTCTTCCCCGGCACGCCGAGGCGCGACGCGATGACCCCCTTCACCCAGGCCTTCTCGCCGAGCGTGTTCTTCATCGCGTGCGGGAAGCTCCGCCACGAGCGGGGAAAGGCGCGCAGCGCGGTCACCACGATGCGCTCCACCTTGAGCATGGGCTTCTCGTAGAAGACCACGGCGTCGAGCTCGGCCGGCTCGAGGCCCGCCTCGCCGAGACACCACTCGATCGCCGCCAGCGGGAACGCCGCGTCGTTCTTCCGCCGCGAGAGGCGCTCCTCCTGGATCGCGCAGACGGGAGCGCCGTCCACCACGAGCGCCGCGGCGGAGTCGTGGTAGTGGGCGGAGATGCCGAGGATCCGCATGGCTTTCAGTACTGGCGCTCGAGCGCGGCGCGGCCCTCGCGGCGGATGGGCTCGCTCCAGCCGGGGCGCTCCCGCCGGGCGGCGCGCTTCGCGAGGAGCGCGAAGATGGGCAGGATGAGGAAGTACTGCGCCACGAGCACGAGGGTGCCGAGCAGGCCCGCGACCGCGCTCGCGACGCGCAGGTACCCCTTCCAGAGCCGGGACGCGCGCGCGAGCCAGAGGTGGCGCCCGTGGCGCGCGGGCACGAGGCGTTCGAGCTGGGATCGCGTGTAGTCCATGTGGAAGACCTCGTCGCGCAGGATGCGCCGGAACACCTCCCGGGTCTCCTCGTCCGGGACGACCTCGCGGTACACGGCGAACCGGCCGGCCGCGGCCTTCTCCGAGAGGTGGAGGAACGCCAGGAGCGGCGCGTCCCGCTCGCCATCCACCCGGAGATCGTCGAGTCCACGCTCGCCGGGCGCGATCCAGTTCGCCTCGAACACGCCGGCGCGGCCGGGGTCCACCCCCGCGAGCAGGCTGCGGCCTCGCGCCAGCAAGAGCTCGGCGTGCCGCTGCTCGTCCGAGGCGTGTCGGAGGAACAGCCTGCGCAAGAGCGGATCCGCGGTGAGCTCCGCGGCGCGGGAGAGGTCGCGCCCGCCATCCGCTTCGGTCGCCGCGAAGGTGAGCAGCTTGCGAGCGCGACGGCGCGTGTCGCTCCAGACCCAGCGGTGGACCGGACGCAGGGCGCGCTCGAGAGGGGTGCCGCGGTGCTCGTGCACGCGCATTACATGCCCGGTGCGCGGTCAGCGGGTCAGGCTCCGAAGGGGACCTCAGTGCGGGAAACGAGGGGAGGCTCGGCGGCGTTCACCGCGCGGCTGGCGATCGCGGCGGCGGGGGTAGCCCTGGTGGCCTGGTCCCTCTCCGCCGACGCCCACTGGGCCGAGCGGCACGTGCTCGGCGCGTACTGCGCCACGAACGTCGCCACCTGGGTCCTGGCGCGCGGGATGCGCTGGCTCGCGGGCGCTCTCGGGCTGGGGCTGGTGGCTGCATCGGCGCTGGCGCGACGACTCGGGTCGACCTCGCTGCGCGCGCGCGCCGGCTCGCTCGTGGGCATCGCGCTCGCGGTGGCCGCGTCGCTTGGCGTCACGGAGCTCTACATGCGCCGGCTGCACGGCCGGCTGCACGGCCGGCTCTCGCTCGGTGCGCAGGCGACACGAGCAATCGAGCGGGACGCTCCGATGACCCGGGTCGATCTCCGCCTCGGCTGGTCGTACTTCCCGGGCCGCACCACCTGGGTCGAGCTCGGCGAGCGACGGATCGCCTATGCCATCGACGCCGACGGCGACCGCGCGGCCTCGGCCGGCGAGCTCTCCGATCCCGCCCGTCCGACCGTCCTA
>WNGL01078109.1_pt1 | contig 13384 bp, 16 predicted proteins | sample 5400591 | NCBI WGS metagenome assembly WNGL01 (sample SAMN13153377, study PRJNA577476) | soil metagenome | isolation source: 80 cm soil or saprolite under Garry oak tree replicate 1 | place: USA:California | collected 2016-06-15
ATACTCCACGGCTTTTTGCTTCTCGCTCAATTTCTCGTAGCTCTGGCCAATCATGCACTGGATGAACGGGTCGTTCTGGTTTGCCTGATTCAGTCCTTCAAGCGCCGCTTTGTAATCTCCCGCATAGAACGCGACGTAGCCCTTCAGGTACGGGAAGAACTGGGCTTGCTCGGGCATGGTGCCTTTGTCGAGGATGGCCTTTGCCGCAGCAACATGCTTTTGCGCTTCCACGTGGTCGCCTCGTCGAGCCGCGGTGCGGCCTTGCGCGTGCTCCCACCGGAAGTTCCATAGGTCTTGCCGAGCAGGCTTGATGTCGGGTTCTTTCAGTCCCGTGTCACGACCTATCTCGTACCACTTGGACGCGGTGTTCAAATCCCCGGAATCGAGGCAAACGCGAGCCGCCTCGTCCGCAATCTCTCCCTGTTGAAAGAAGTTCTTCACGCTGCCGTAGAAGTCGAAAACCTGCTGTTCGTATTCGATTGTTTTGGCGCAATCACCCTCGAAAGCGTATGACATCGCCATCGCCCTTCGCGCTCCTGCTTTGTGCTCAGGCGTGTCCGCCACGTCGATTGCCTTCGCGAAATAGTTGCGTGCTTCTTCACCTTTTCCCATGGTGTCGAGTACGCTCCCCGCCGCGATGTTGGCCGGAACCGAATCGGGGGAGGTCTGGAGGGTCTGACGGTAGAGAGCCAACGCCTCTTCAGGTTTACCTTCACGCATCAATTGCTGCCCCTGTTTGACGAACTCAGGCTGTTGCTGCTGGGCGGGAGCTTGTGCCAGGGAGCTTGTGCCAGCACTGGGGTGATGGAAAGCAGGACGACCATGATTCCTGATGCGACGGGGCGGAGGGTCAATTTCATGGAGCAAAATTATACGCGGCGGTAACGCAAGTAGCATCACGGATAGTGCACATTAAATCGAGTACCGCCCTTTCGCCTGCCTGTTCCCGCGCAACGCGGTCAGTAGCCGCCCAAACACAGAGCGGCCCGGTCGCTTACAAACATTTACCTTCCGTGACCGACTCTTTACCCCGTGCAGCACCAAACAGTGTTCCTATCAGAAGAACAATTCAGGAATTTGCTGGAAACGAAATGCACAAGGAGAGCGTAAATATGTATCAGGATTGGGAAGAAGCCTATCGCGCGGCTGTGCTAGAAACGGATCATAATAGGCTGATTGACAAGATCGATTCGGCAACAACAGTGCTTCGGAAATCTTTGCTGGAAGCCGGTTCTCCGCGTGAGCACATCGGCGAGCGGGAACGCATCGAGGATGCATTGCGGACTCTGGATATGATACGCCGGACCGAACTCCAGATTCCGGCTTGATTGCTACTCGGCGCTTCAACCCTGCCTCCGAGCGAACGGCGTAGCTCCCGGAGCAGAAAATGCTGTTCTCAAAATCGTCCAGCAGAGTTGATATATTGCGCCCATGTTGAACGTCTTCATCCAAAATGCCAGACGGAATCGCGGGCATGGCGTTACCTCGATGTTCCGCCACTTGGGAGCACTGGGGCTTTTCTTCCTCGCAATTCTCGATAGCTCTCCACTGCCAACATTTGGCGGCCCCGACATTCTGACGGCAATTTCCGCTGCCAGTCACCGCAATCCGTGGTACGAGTATGCGGCAGTCGCGACAGCAGGGTCGGTGATCGGAGCCCTCCTCACGTTCAGAGTCGCACGAAGGGCCGGATCGGCCTACCTGCACAGCAAGTTCGGAAATAGGAAGCTGGATGCCATTCTCAGCTTTTTTCACAAATGGGGAACCAGTGCTCTCGCCGCCTCTACAGCGGTACCATTTCCATTTCCTACAAGCGTGTTTTTCGGGGCGGCAGGTGCTTCGAACTATGGCCTCGGGAGATTTCTGACAGTCGTGACCATCTGCCGTGCTGCTCGTTATGGAATCATCGCAATTGTCGCCGATCACTATGGCCGACATTTCATACGCGCTCTGCGCCAGCCGAGCCAGTATTGGGGCTGGTTGCTGCTGTTCGCGGCAGTCATCTTCAGCTTGATCATCGCTGGAATTGCGGTCAATAGACGACTGGCGGCTACAACGAGTGCTTGAGGCTGGCTGCCCGTCCACGTGAAACGCTCATCCGATCTGCCATAATTTCCCCATGTGCGGGCGCTATCGACTTTCGAGGAGAAAGCAGATTCTGGAAGAGCACTTCGATAACATCTCAAGCGAAGAAGACTGGAGTCCGCGCTACAACATTGCCCCGACTCAGTCTGTCCCAGTCATCCGCCAGAATCCGAAGGAGCCCATCCGGGAACTGTCGCTAGTCCGCTGGGGACTTATTCCCTCGTGGGCGAAAGACACGTCCGCTGCTGCCAACATGATCAACGCAAGATCGGAAACAGCGGGCACCAAGCCTGCGTTCCGCGAAGCATTGAAATCCCGTAGGTGCCTGATCCCGGCAGACGGTTTCTATGAGTGGCAGAGGATGTGGAGAGCCAAGCAGCCGTACTGTTTCGAAGTCAATGAAGGGGAGTTGTTCGCGTTCGCAGGAATCTGGGATCGGTGGAAGGACGCCAGTGGCAACACACTAGAGACCTGCTCGATTCTGACCACGATCCCAAATGCTGTGACCGCACCTGTCCACCACCGTATGCCAGTCATTCTTGATCCAAATGCCTACAAACTGTGGCTCGATCTGCAAATGGAGGATGTGAGTGTGGCGTCCGAACTGTAAGCCCTACGATGCGCGGCTGATGCGGTGCTATCCCATAAGCACTCGGATCAATCACGTGGCAAACGGCGACGCAGAATGCTCCGCGCCCGTGGAACTGGCGCAGATTCAGACTCGTCTTTTTTCGTAGGGGGACTATAAGGCTACTCGGAGAGTGCCCTTACTTGGGTCAGCAGGTGAACGATGAAGCGAGAGCAATTCGTGAAGGTTCGTGAAGGTGGTCGAGGATGAACTCGATTCGCTTCCACAAGAATTTCGCCGTCGAATCCGCAACGTTGCTGTTTTGGTGGAGGATTTCCCGCCGAACCAACCATCGCCGCAGACGGGGCGGCAAGGGCGGCTACTTCTGGGTCTCTTCCATGGCGTGCCCACGACCAAGAAGAGCATATTTGACCTGCCAACAGGGCCCGATCACATCGTGCTTTATCAGAAGAATATTGAAGCAGTCTGCTCCAGCGAGGCCGAAGTCCGCGAGCAAATCCGCCTGACGGTCGTCCATGAACTGGGGCACTATTTCGGGATGGATAAGAACCAACTGAAAGATGTTTAGGCTTTAGCACAGGCGCGTAGCCGTTGCGCTGCTTCCAAAGAAGAGCTTATGGAATCGAATGCAATCACGCGACTGAAGCGGGTAGCAGGAAAGCAGACCACGACGCTGACCCATTACGGTCGGAAGACCGGAACACCCCACGAAGTCACGATCTGGTTCGTTCTGGATGACGACAAGCTCTACATCGGCACCGCAAACGTCAATCGCCAGTGGGTGCGCAACGTGCAGAAGACGCCGCAAATCAAGCTATCCATGGGTGGCGAGACCTTCAGCGGCACGGCTCGTTTCCTCACCGACCGCGCTGAGCACGAACGCGCCATGAGTACCATTCGGCGGAAGTACTGGATATTTCGACCCCTCATCGCACTGGGGCGGGTTCTCACCGCCATCGGCGTGATGCGTGACAAGACGGGATCGTTCGAGGTGACATTGGCAGATTAGATGCAACCAGCCAAAAAAGCTGGGCGGAGGAAAGCACGGGCGGGTTGCACTCCGACTGCCTAGACCTTGCACGTTTCCCGCTCTTACTCGCCGACCTCCCTAATTATCCGGCAAGGATTGCCGACGGCTACGTGGTTGGCTGGGATATCCCGCACGACAACGCTCCCGGCTCCAATCACGCTGTTGTCGCCAATCGTCACGCCCGGGCAGATGACGCAATGTCCCCCAAGCCAGACATTGTGCCCGATGTTTACGGGTTTCGCCCCCTCCAGCCCGCTGCGTCGAACCTCTGCATCAACCGGGTGGAAAGGGGTGTAAATGTGAACGCCCGGCGCAATCTGAGCGTCGTCCCCGATGGTGATCAGATTACAGTCAAGGAACACACACCCGTAATTGACGAACCCGTTCCTACCAATGCGGATGTGTAAGCCGTAATCGCAACTGAAGGGTGACTTGACGTGCGTGCCGCTCCCGATCTGCCCGAGCATCGCGTGCAAGATTGCGAACCGCTGCTCGGCATCTTCGTTTGCGATAACGTTCAACCGCCGTAGTTGCTGCTGAGCCTGTGCCATCGCGGCTTGAAGTTCGGGGTCTGTAGAGCGGTAGAGTTCTCCCTACAGCATCTTCTGTTTTTCGCTAAGGGTCATGTTTCTAGTGCGATCAGACGATACCTCAGCACATTCACAAATTAGTCGAGCCCATTCGGGAGGTCGATGAAGTAGCACCAACTCCCACCCGACTGGCGACGAGCAACTTCGATACTGGTGCCAGAGGTTGACACACGTCCGCCGTCGCGAGCCGTTCCGTGGAATTGCCAATCTGCCATAAGCAACGCTGTGTCCTCTACCTGAACGACTTTGCGCGTCGTGAGTTGGATCGTGGGCTTCATAGCAACATACTCAGCTAGGGCGGTACGGATTGCCCTGATGCCTCGCGCAGGCCCGCTACGCGCCATCAGGAATCCGTCGAATGCGTACAAGGCAACCAGCGCGTCGAGATCGCCCGAGTTTAAGGCCGTCGCAAAAAGTTTGTGGAGGTCTTCCGGTGCTGCGGTCGATTTCACGCTGCTCTCCCGGTGTATGTACAGCGTCGATTCCAGTATCGGACCAGATTGTATGGCTGCCCATTAAGAATGACATTATCAGCTTGTACATCGCTCACCACAGACTTAGGATTTCGGGACGGACTGTGGGCAGGTGCATCATGGCAGCTTTGGCCCCTGATGAGAAACGCACGGCAGTTCGCGGACTCGGCGAGATTGCGCTCCGCGTCAATGATTTGGACGCCATGCAGAAGTTCTACGAGGAAGTCGTTGGCCTGCCGCTGATGACCCGATTTCCAAACACCGCATTTTTCAAGATCGCGGACGGCTACGGCGGTCACACCCAAGTTCTCGCCCTCTTCGACCGCACAGGGAGTCCCGGCTATCGCGGGTCGGATGCCGCAACTTCCACTATCGACCACATCGCGTTCGAGGTTGCTCTCGCTAATTTCGCAAATGAAAAAGAGAGACTGGAGGCGCTGGGACTCCATGTCGAAACCGCCGAACACGCTTGGGTGCATTGGCGCTCGCTTTAGGTGACCGACCCCGAGGGCAATCAAGTCGAGCTAGTCTGCTACGACCGCAGTATGTAAGAAATCGTGGGGTAACATGCGGCGGCAGGCAGAAACGCGGAGAGCGCCATTTGTTTGACATTGGCTCCCCTGCACCTCAACAATCTTCCCCTATGCACAACGTCTGCTGCTTCGTCCTTCTGCTGCTCTGCTCTGTTCATGGGCACGCCCAGAGCGCCGAGTCTCAGACGTTTCGTATCAGCCCGCAACGCCTACAAGGCACGCTCGAAAAGCTGTCCGACTTCGGCAGAAACCCTCAAGGTGGTGTCACTCGCCTCGGTTTTTCGGAAACCGATCTGGCTGCACGGGAGTATGTCACAGGGTTGATGAGGCAAGCGGGGCTTGAAGTACGGGTTGATCCTGCCGGGAATATCTTCGGGCTGCGGGCAGGCTCGGAGAAGTTGCCAACGCTGCTTTTCGGCTCGCATATTGATTCGGTGTTGCACGGCGGAAACTTTGATGGCGACGTGGGCAGCATGGGGGCGATTGAAGTGATGCGGGCTCTAAATGATGAACGCATCAAGACGCGGCACCCGCTGGAAGCCGTCATCTGGACTAACGAAGAGGGTAATCATTTTGGGATCGGTACGCTGGGTTCGGGTGTTGCGGCTGGGTCGCTTGGGCCTGAGATTCTCGAAAGGAAAGACGAGCAGGGGTTGACACTGGCAGATTGGCTGCGCCGTTATGGGCAGAATCCCGCACAACTTACTGATGCACGCATTCCATCCGGCGCATTGGCCGCTTATCTCGAATTGCACATTGAACAAGGCCCAAACCTCTATCAAAAGCTGGGATTGCGTCGTGACAGGCTTCGCCAACCATGCGGGCACCACGCCGATGAATCGCAGGAAAGATGCGCTCATCGCTGCTTCAAAGGACGTGCTCGCCGTGCGCGACGTAGTGCGGGGCGAACAGGGCAGCCAAGTGGGCAATGTGGGATACGTCAAGGCAGAGCCCGGAGCGGTCAATGTTGTTCCCGGCCGCGCAGAATTCCCCGTCCAGTTGCGCGACCTCAACGCTGCAAAGGTTGACCTAATGTGGGAGCACATCCAGCAGAGGTTCGCAGAGGTGGACAAGGAGGAAAACGTCGAGACCCGATGCAGCCTGCTGGATCACTCGGAGCCTGCCCGCGCAGACCCAAGTTTGCAAGCCGCTCTCCGCGAAGCAGCGAAGTCGCTCGGCCTCGCCACGGCAGACCTGCCCAGCCTCGCTGGGCACGACGCGCAAGAGATTGCCCGGATCGCCCCGATGGCGATGATCTTTGTCCCCAGCAAAGAGGGCATCAGCCACTCCCCCAAGGAGTTCACGTCTTGGCAAGACGTAGCCAACGGAACCGAAGTCCTCTACAGGTCGATATTGCTGCTGGACGGGCAACTGGACAGGAAGTGATCGCGGCAGTTGTCGCAATGGCCAGTGACGCCGAGCCGCAGATATAATCCCGTGCGATGATCAAGAGGATTCTCGCAGCCATGGTGGCCTTGCTGGTAACCGCCGCCGCTGTCGCGCAGAACACACCTTCAAACGCACGACCCCGTGCCTCTGACTTGGGGCTCAAGCTCGGCATCCTGCCGACCGGGCCGCTCAATGCAATCACCGATGTTGCTGGCGTTGAGGTTGGGCACACGACCATCATCCGTGGCGACGACGTGCGCACTGGCGTGACCGCCATCCTGCCGCATTCCGGCAATCTGTTCCGCGAAAAAGTGCCCGGTGCGGTTTTCGTGGGCAATGCCTTCGGCAAGCTGGCTGGCTCCACGCAAGTGAACGAACTTGGGGAGATCGAGACCCCGATCCTGCTCACATCCACTCTGAGCGTGCCGCGTGTTGCGGACGCGCTCATCGACTACATGCTGGGCTTGCCGGGAAACGAGGATGTGGAATCGATCAACCCGCTGGTTGGCGAAACGAACGACGGATACCTGAACGATATCCGGGGAAGGCACATCACGCGGGAGGACGTATTCGCTGCCATCAAGAACGCAAAGAGTGGGCCAGTCGAGGAGGGCTCGGTCGGCGCGGGTGCCGGGACGGTGGCTTTCGGCTTCAAGGGCGGCATCGGAACCTCCTCCCGCCGCCTTCCTCCCAAACTGGGCGGGTACACGGTTGGCGTGCTCGTTCAGACGAACTTTGCGGGCGTGCTCACAATCGCAGGCGCTCCCGTAGGCCGGGAACTGGGCCGCTATTACCTGCGCGAAGAGGTTGGCGGCACCGCCAAAGACCGAGCGAACGGATCGGTGATCATCGTGATCGCGACCGATGCACCTGTGGAGGCACGGAATTTGAAACGGATCGCGGCGAGGGCGATGCTGGGGCTGGGTCGCACGGGCGCTGCGGGTTCCAACGGAAGCGGAGATTATGTGATAGCGTTCTCGACCGCGCTGCAGGTGCGGATACGTAGCGAGGAAAAGGCATCGCCCCGGCATATCGAAGTGCTAACAAACGATTCAATGTCCCCGCTGTTTCTGGCTGTGATCGAAGCCTCCGAGGAGGCGGTGTACAACTCGCTGCTGCGAGCAACGACGATAACCGGACGGGGACACACGGTCGAGGCACTGCCGATTGATAGAACCACCGCGATACTCAAGAAATATGGAGCTATCAAGTGAAGGAAAACAAACTCAAAGATCGCCTCGCCCGCTACCGCCAGATCAAACTCAGCGTCACGGGACGGAAATCCGGGAAGATGATCTCCATGCCCGTGTGGTTCGAGTTGGAAGGTGAGAAGCTGTACCTGCTACCAGTGCGAGGCTCGGACACGCAGTGGTACAAGAACGTACTCCAGAACCCGTCGATTCGGATTGATGCGCGAGGCGTGGAAGCGGAATTCAGGGCAACGCCAATCAGCGAAGCGAAAACGGTGAAATCTGTCATTGAGAAATTTCGGGAGAAGTACGGGGCGAAGGATGTGAAGAAGTATTATTCGAAATTCGATGTGGCGGTCATTTTCGACTTAGCCTGAAGTTGCGATGATGACTGAGGAGCCGAAGTGACTTTATTCCAAAAACATGTCGGGATTCCTGCGCTTGCTGCCGTGACGGTCGCAGCCGTGTTCATGGCACTCGACGGCAGCTTCGGGCCGCCCCCGCTTGTGTTGCCTTTCAGATACGGAGCCGTTGTGGTTCACGTCCCTTGGCTGCTCACCCTCCTTCTGGTCGGTGCTGGGGCAACTCTTCTTGCCAAACGTGCAGGGGCAAGCTTCTCTGAGCGTGTTCTTGTTGCACTTAGTCCTGCACTGCTCATCGGAGGTGCTGTTAACGTGCTCATGGTAGTTGTGGTCATCTCAGCGAGTGCCAGCGGACAGCGGGTTCACCCTGTTGATTTCGTGGGTCATTTCATAGTCGGTTGGCTCGCATGTCCCGCAATTGCGCTGTTTCTCGGCTCTGTTTTCATTTCTGGGAAGCGGAACTCTTAAGTGAACTGACGCCGTGCGTACAGCAGTCATCTAGATACCGCAGCCAGACTAAGCTCAGGAGGTCTGCCATGAAACACGAAGACGAACTCGCCAACCAGTCCCTCTTTCACGCGGAGCAGTAAGCGCCGTAAGGGATACCCCTCCGAAACACAAGTTAAGCGCGGTCATAGGATCGTGCACGGGGACAAAGAGCTTCGAGAGAAGCTCGGTCGTAATGACCTTTGCCCGTGCGGTTCAGGACGGCGCTTTCAAGAAATGTTGCATGCGCTCAGGCCGGTTGCGCGGCTGAATCAGCGGTGATATAAACACGCAATGTAGCCGCCGAGCTAGGATTGAATTTCTCCACTAAGCTTCAATTCTCCTCACTGGCTGCTAGAACGGGAAACCTGGATGCTGAAGGGAATATCGTTTTCAATGCAGGCACGGTGAATTTTGCGCCTGACAGGAAGTCTCACGTCGATACTTCTTTTTCGCTTGCATCATTGTTGCTCTATGCACCACGGCTGCTGCGTACCCGACCGCCAAATTCAACTCTGAGCAGGTTTTCCCTGCGGCTTCATGGCAGAAGGTAAAGTCACTCAGAGCCGCTGGCTGGTCAGAGGATAAGCTCGACATAGCGCGGCGATACGCCGAATCGATCCACTCCTCGGCAGTGATGGTGATCCAAGGTAGCGAAGTGATCGCCGAATGGGGGAACGTCGAGCAGAAGATCAATTCCTATTCAATGCGCAAGAGCCTGATTAGTGGGATCTATCAGGCGGGAGCAGAGACATTTCTGGTTGAACGCTTGTACGAGTACCTTATGAGCTTTGTTGAAGTTCAGTCAGGTGACGTCCGAATACTCTTTCCAGTAGGCGAAAATGAATTTGTAGCAGGACCTACGTTTCTGGCTGCCCAACCGACGGAATGGCAAATCACTTTTGCTTATGAATGGCGCGGGTGACGCAACAAGTCTGCAAGCTGTTCAGGGTGGGAAACGCCGCGAAGCAAGGCAGTTCGTTTTGCATCGTGAGGACGTGATATTCCACAACGGCGACGTCACGTTGGCGGGAGCGCTAATTTCTCCTGCTGGACGCGGTCCCCATCCGGCTTTGGTGTTTACTCACGGTTCCGGCCCAGCTACCCGGCAGTCGTATTTTGGACTTGGGTTCCTGCTTGCTTCGCAGGGAATTGCAGCATTGATGTACGACAAGCGCGGGAGCGGCGACTCAACGGGAAACTTGACACGATTCACGTACACAGATTTGGCGGATGACGCTGTCGCTGGTGCTCGTTTCTTGCAAAGCCGAAGAGAGATTGATCCAGCACGAATTGGTTTTTGGGGGATCAGCGAGGGAGCCTGGACTGCGCCCTTAGCGGCTTCGCGTCTGCCTGGAACAGCGTTCGTGATTGCCGCATCGGGAGGAGGTCTTAGTCCCGCCGAAGGGGAGCTACTCGATAGTGAGGACCAGTTGCATACGGATGGTCGTTTCTCCGATGTGGACATCGCAGAAGCACTCGCCTTTCAACGAGCGCGAGATCGCTACATGAGGACGAAAGAGGGCTGGGAGGAGTACGCAGCGGCACAGAAGAAGGCAGTAGAAAGGCCTTGGTACGGCTATCCAACGACAGATCTTTTCGTCCCAGAGCGCCCGGATGATCCCGAGTGGCACAACAAGGCCCTCTACTATTTCTATGACCCTTCTCCTGCACTACGGCGCTTACGGTGTCCTTTTCTTGGCATTGCGGGAGCTTTAGATACACCCGCCGCGACGGAGCGTAGCATGGCTGCCATGCGCAGCGCGTTGACCTCTGGAGGAGACAAATACTTTACTCTGCGCGTGTTATCTCAGGCGAATCATGACTCTTTCGAGGCTACTACTGGAAACACAGAAAAACTGAACGGTGTGAAAGTCTTCAGTCCAGAATTCTTCCCACTGATTACAGACTGGGTTCGGAAGGCAGCGCTGGACAAGAAGTAAGACGCCCAAGCGCCCGGATGATCGCGATCCTGATGAACCGCGCGCGGACGCAAAAGATGCGGTCCGCACCTAGTCCAGTTGGCGAACCACGAGCGACTCGGAAGCGATCCACATTAATGCACAAATGGCCACATTCGAGAGGGGCAGGCCGGTAACTGTCGAGAACAGGCGATTACGCTCAGAACCCCGGTTGGTTTCCTGCCCTTTCAATTCTTCCATTGCGCGCTGTGAACGGCTCCGCGATCTCTAGTGCCGCCCGGAACTCTTCCATGCACTTTTGGGCTTCCGCCAAATGCTGTTTCGAGAAATGCACGTAACGCTGTGTCGTTTTCAATTGCTCGGATCGATCGCCACACCTCGTCATGCACTTTGGAATAGTCCACGTTACCGTTCGGGAAGTTGATCTGGCTGGCGTCTACACCGAACGCGACCATGGGTGCGTTGTAAATCACGTTCCCGGCATTAACGATTCGGACCAATGGACCATAATGTGTGTCCCCGACGGCTCCTGGCGTCGCAAACTTCGGTGGAAATTCAGCACCGGGAGGTCCAGGAATAATCTTCCTGTCAGGCGCAAAATTCACCGTGCCTGCATTGAAAACGATACCCCACCAGGCTCTGATTGGTCTCAGACGGACTCGGGCCAAAATATGAGAGAGGGACGGTTGCTCCCACGGAAGGTGGCGCGGGAAATAGATTGCACCCTGGGCCGGGACCGATCGGTCCGGGGCCAGGCCCTTGGTCGGAATTGAAAGTGGCCGAGGTCGCGGTGGTAGCAGTCGCAAGCTCCAAGCTCGTCGGCGCCGCAGCTACAGGACGCTTGGCGAGAGCGTGCATGGCCAGGATTTGTGGCGAGATCGCATGGGTAATGCGAGCCTGGGTTGTTAGGCTTTGAGACGATGTTTGCGCGGCAGCAGAATAAGTGAGCAAACCGATAAAGAAAATAGCGAGAGCGGCGATGGATGGCCTGCTCGCAGGGGAATACCACGATGTGCCTTCGTTCGCATTTCTTCCAACCGTCCACAACAACGTGCAAATTACTCTTTGCATTTCCTATCTCCTGATTTCATGAGTAGTGCTGTGTTACGACCAGCACGGTGCACATGGGATACGCCAGCAGCTAGAAAGCTACAAGATAAGTGGTGGCCGAATTTGCTACTTGGAAGCGTAGTGTGTCGGGCTACGGTTGTGACAAGTTTAGACGTCTTCTGAATTCAGTTGGCGTCAGACCACAAAAGTTCTTAAATTCGCGATTGAAGTGGCTGCGGTCGATATTGCCCAGCTTCGCTCTAATCTCTTTCACGCTTAGGAACGTTTCCGACAGCATCCTCTGTGCCTCTCGCATTCTCAGTATCCCCATATAATGCGACGGTGATTGGGACATTTCGATCTTGAAAAGATGACAGAATCGCCAACGAGACATATTCACAGACCGGGCTAAGTCGGCAACCGATGTACGCGTGCACAAATTAGCGTGTAGGTGTTCAACAACGACTCGTATTCGGCGGCCTATTTGCGGATGGCGAGGTCGCCACACCTTCAGCTGACGATTTCCTGGAAACAGATGGCCGTCAACCTGCAAAACACTTTGCATGGATCCTCCCTGTTTTTGATTGGAACTTAAGCCGACACGAGCGCCGCATCTGCTATGCGCCAGCGGCCAGAAAAGTTACACGCGGCGGACAAGGTGCGCACCCATGATCGTTCGGCGCGGACGGGAGGTTTGCCTCACTTTATGCGCCAAGTTTGGGGCTCATCGAAGCATCTAACCGGGTCCGTTTACGCCGCTTAGGAAGCCGCCCAAGTGCCCGGTCAGCACCACCGCACCGACAGCCAGAAATTCAATCGCCAGGCGGTAGCTTGGCAAAGCTTCTGCCCGCCGCCTTGCCTGGAAATTTACCCACCAGACCAGCCAGATCATCAAGCTCGAGACGCACGCAAGTATCAGGTGCAGTAGTAGAATGCCCTTCAGTTTCTGCCCGTCGAGCTGGTACTGCCACGCGAGGATACCCGTGACTAGAACCGGGAGGGTCGAAATCGCTGCCGTTAGGAGGTTGTAGTAGGCTGCGTCCGCCAGGCCGCGTCGCTTCGTCCAGTGCGCTATGAGGTCGAAGGCTACTGCCGCAATAAACAGCGCGATCGGAAAATGGATGAGCACCACATGTTGCGCGTGCTTGGCGAGCAGCACCGTTTTCAGATCAAAAGGATTCACTGGAGTCCGCAATAGCGCTATTGCCATGTCGATGACCTCAAACGAATAGAACTGACGCTCCTAGGGAATATTCCCGTCGTCAGCCGAAGCGGAAAATGTGCCCGAGCTGCTTTGGTTGAGCACTACCGCGCGGGCGCGATATACCACGCGTAATACGTTGCCATGCCACCGAGCAGGACAATCCACCAAAGCATCAGTTCCGCGCGCATCCACAGTTTCCAACGCGTAAAGCGTAGCGACTGCGGAACTATGTTCGTACCCGCCACCAGGATGATGTAAAGTCCCAGAAGTTGCGCCGCCACACCCAGGAGTCCGTGAATCGCGGCCACGGTGTAATAACGTTTGCGAAAAACTCTCGGGATTGCCGGCACTACTTGTAAGCGGAATGAGGGCAACATCACCAGTGCGATCATGATCAAGTTCAAGAGCAGCACCGTGGTTTGGCAGATACCGTGCGCTGTGTAGCGCTTTTTTTTAGCGAGAGCAGCCCCTGCGACGAGTG
>WNGL01006862.1_pt1 | contig 13382 bp, 6 predicted proteins | sample 5400591 | NCBI WGS metagenome assembly WNGL01 (sample SAMN13153377, study PRJNA577476) | soil metagenome | isolation source: 80 cm soil or saprolite under Garry oak tree replicate 1 | place: USA:California | collected 2016-06-15
CGGCTAGCTTGTAGGCCACGTCCAATTCGACCGCCCGAGTTTCGAGCCCCTGGTCCTCGATTTTCTGATCGCCCTTGGCTGCGAGACTCAAGCTGCTCGTCACGGGCATCCTGAACGTGCCGCCGTATTGCTCGGTGTCTTTGATCGTCGCCTGTCCCGGCGACGAATAACCGGCGTCGAGGTGCTGCTTATAGAACGTGAATCGACCGTCGTGGCCCTCGAAGAAATCGCGCAGCCCGACGCTCAGGTCGGCGCGATAGGCGCCCGCTTTCGCGCCGGTGAACGACTGGTCGTCAGGGCCATGAAACGCGAATCCGCCATCAGCAGATTGCAGCGAGGGAGAGAGGAGACCCGTGCTGCGGCCTGTCTGCAACTTGAACCAGGAATTGGCGCTCTTCCGCAGGGTCAGGTCTGCGGCAGCAAGGTTGCTAGCGGAGTCCCCCTCATTGGAATCGGCCGTCAGGCCGAGCCGCACATAGTCGTTGAGCCAGTAATGGGCTTGACCGCCGACGGCGACTTGGTCCAGCTTTTCGAAACCTGGCGTATATTCGTATCGCACCACCACGTAGGCCTCGTCACCGCTCAAGCCGCTCGTGCGCACTAACAGGTTGTCGTTAGCGGTCGACGAGAGCGGCTGAGAAAGTAGCAGCCGGCCCTGCAGGTAGTCGATGTCGTAGTCCACGTTGGGTTGCAGGTTGACCACCCCTGTGACGATGCTAGAGGCCTTGTCGCGGATTTCGATGCGCACGCGCTCAGAGCCCGTCAGGATGTCCTGGTGGTGCAGGAAGTAGAGCGATCCGCCCGTTCCGCGGAATTCCTCATAGCTCGCCATCGTTCCCGGTTGGGCGGCGAATCCATCCACCGTGAGCCGTCGCTCGCCGAAGCTGGTGGTGGGTGCGGCGCTATAGTGGGCGTTGGCTCCATACAGGCCGCGGTCGACATGGGCCAGTTCGTTATCCAAATAGCCGACCTTGAAATTGCCCCACATCCCGTAATTCTCGCCATTGCTCGCTTTGACGTAGAACTTGCCCATGGTCGGAGCCATTTCTTGCACTACACCATCGTCGCCGAACGACGGGTAATAATAGTCCGGATCGATGCGCCGGAATAACGAATCGGGCGACTTGCCCAGGAAGTTGCTGAACAGGTCTTTCATCGGGCCCTCGCGGGTATCCGCGCTCGCCGTCAACCGCCAGTTCTGACGCACATTGCCGTTCACATAAAACGCCAGCCGGCCATCCAGAGATGAATCGTACGGATGTGGATCATTCTCGCCCTCCTGCAGCTTTGCCGATGCGCTCGCGCTGTTCTTGGATACCGTCAGGTCGGCAATGCCGACGTAGAAGAGGTCCGTGCGTTTGAACTCCAGGTCGCGAAGATACAGCGAGCCGTTGCCAGCATCGTCGAGGACCGCGACTTCGACGCTATGCGCGCCGGCGGGAAGGATCTCCTCCGCGGCGAAGTTGCCCTGCGGGTCGACCGGAATTTGGCGGCCCGCTACCCAAACCGTGTGGCTGGCCGGTATGCCGCTGCCCTGCACCTTCACCGTTCCGCTGCCGAGCGGAATCTGCTGACGCGCCAGGTCGTTCTCGCCGTAGGCGGCCAGCAGCTCGCGTTTCGGCGGCCCGTCGGAGGTCACGATGTCTCCAAGCGATGGCTCGCGGTACAGCCGCAGCGGCCGCGCGTCCGTTTCGTCGAAATTACCGTTCGAGTCATAGGCGCGCAGCAGGTACTTGAGTTCGCGTGCCGGGCCCGTGAGCATTTCTCCTGTCGGATGCCATTCCGCAAGACCCGCGTCGTCGACTGCGATGATCTTGAGCGGCACGGCTTGCAGCGACTCCTGCTGCTTAAATATTCGGATCTCAGCACGCTTGATGAAGCTCGCATAGTTGCTGTACATCCGAAAATGCACGGCCGATGCGGCAGGAGCGCCGCCTAATTCGGTTACGGCCACGGCGACTGGATTCGCCGCGACGCCCAGCCGCCGCCGGGACTCCAGATTGTCGAAGCGGAAGTGGATCTTGGCGTTGTCGAGCGCGACGTCGGTGCAGCGCTGGATGTCGGAAGAACTGCGGCCTGGGTCATCGATCGGCTTGCCATCGACGGTGATGCGCATCACATTCAGCTCGTACGGGCTCTTCGGACGAAGCTCCTGGGTCAGACGCGTAATATCCACGCCGTCGTAGTTGTCCAACGGCAACCGTTCGTCGTACACCACCTGCAAGCGTACGAACGATTCTTTGCCCTGGATGAAGCCGGCGTTCACGACGTCGTCGGACTGGACGTATCCGCGTCCCTCGTGCTCGGAGCGAGCGCCCGACAACAGCGGGTCCTTCATGAGGGTATCCATAGCGCGGCGAGCCCGCGCCGCGGCAAGTCCGATGTCGTCGCCATACACGGACGCGGTGCGGCGGTCAAGTCGCTCGTTCTTCGTGTAACCGATAAATCGCAGTCGCGCGTTGGTCCGATCCGAGATGTCCGTCAGTGCGCGACGCAGGTTTGCCGCGTAGTCAGGCGGAATGATCGGCTGTCCGTTCGCGAGCTCGAGGGGTGGAATGCTGCCCCAGGGAGGATCGTAAATTCTGGTCACCGTTTCGTCGACATCGTCCGGGCACAGTTGCGGCTCGTCCGATAACTCCTGAAGAGGATCGTCGTACCAGAATTCCACCTCGATGCGACGATTCAGCGCCCGTCCCTGTGCCGTTTCCTTTGAGGCAAGCGGGTGGGAGGCCCCGCGACCGTCGCTTTCGATCGCCGAGGCGGGCAACCCCAGGATTTCCTGCATGGCCAATGCGACGCGGTGCGCCCTTGCTTTCGACAACGACAAGTGGTTTCCGTAAGCGCTTTCGTCCAAGCCAGTCAGCGGCGCGTCGTCCGTGTAGCCGATGAACCGGACCGTCACTCCCCGCTTGTCCCGCAGGTTGTCGAGAGCCTGCCGGATCTGTTTGGTGAAGGCATCGGAAATGTGAGTGTTTTCGTCTTCGTACCGCAGTGGCAGGACGAGGTTCCTGACGCGTGTCCGCGGCGTTTGGCCTTCCCGGTATCGCATTTTGCAAACGGTCTGCGCCCGGCAGACCTTGATGAGCTTGGTTTCATCGGTCCCATTCGAGTCGTGCGTCCATTCCCGAAAGGTCTGGTCGCTGGACAGATGCCGCTCGACCGGCTCGCCGGGCTTGGCCGTGTTGACCTGGCCGATGCACGCTGGGGCGGTCATCATCAGGAGTCCGGCCATCAGCAGTAGATGGCGCTGCTTGCTCATACCGTTCACCTGCTCCCCGGCACACGCCCGTCGAGCCGTTTGGGCGGGCCGCCAAGGCGCCAGAAGACCTCAGGCTCAATGGCCAGCACATAGCCGTCTTTCTTCGCGTCCCACGCTTCGGTCAACTGCCGCTTAACCGCTTGCACGCGCTGTTCGACTAGTGCCGCATCCTCCGTGTCGGCGACGTAGGAGAGACGCAGCACCGACGGCGCTTTGCGCAGTTCCGCGAGGAGGAGGTCGAGGCGTGGCCGCCACTGCACGCGGATTTCGGTCTTACCCGGCTCGAAAGCCGCATCGGAGAGGTCGATAGCGACCACCCGGTGAATTGACGCACCGAAATCGAATTTCAGGGCCTTGCCGCGCGTGGCGCGCTTGATCTGCACCTGGTCAGTCGACATCCGGAAGCCGCTTGGGAGGGTTCTGTCGTCGAGCTTCAGCACGAAATTGCTACCGCGGTCCTCATTAGGCGTGATTGCGCAGGTGATGTGGAATCGTCCGTACGGATCCGTGATCGCTTCCAGACCCTGTACTGTCACCACTCGCACGCCGGGCAGGCCATTTTCGCCGTTGTCCTGCACTCCGTTGCGATTGATGTCGTTGAAGACCTTGCCATACACGTCTGTGCAATCGAAGGTCTGATCGGCGACTACCCGAACCCTTGCGGTCGCCTCAGCAGAAAGCGGCCTGCCGGTCAGGCCTTCGATGACCTGGGCGCGGTTGACGAACTCGCCTTCGCCAACACCGGCGCCGACGGCGAGCAGCAAGACGATCGTTCGGTGATCGGAGCTGCCGAAGTTGAGGCCATTCCACACGAGTTCGCGGGCCACCACCGTGGGTTCTGCGGGCTGACCGTCCAGGCGTGCGGATCCAGGGACGTATCGGAAGCCCGCCGGATAGCGGTCCACAACCTGCTCACCTTGCAGGGATGCACCTATCACGTTGTTGATCGTGATGGTGTACGGGACGAGCTGCCCGCGAGTGACGTTGAGCAATGGCGTCGTTTTAGTGATTGAGAATGCTCCCGCGAGCTGCGGGTCGAGCGGAATGTGGTTGTTGTAGATCTGGCCCGACCCGGGCACCGCCGTGCCGTCCAGGGTGAGATTCAGGTAGTACCGCGTCCCAGCGCTACGCGCGGCCACTGAGGGTGGCGGCGCGAACTCCGACGTCTGTGCCTCGCAGTACGGGACGGCCGGAAGAGCATCCGTCGGACAGGTAGACACAGAAAACGAAGCGGTCGATGTGTTCGAACTCGCCGGAATAACCAGCGACTCACCGGCCACGTAGTTCGACGTCGGCGCGGTCACCACAATGAGGTAGCTGCTACCACTGGGACAGGCTGGATCCGAGAAGTTGAGGTCGAAGCGATAATAGCCGCCCGCCTGAGTGATCTGGCCTTGTTGAGCCGGGTCGTCGAAGCAAGTTGCAGGCAATGGCCCGCTGGCGCGCAGCATCTTCAGAGTCGCGCCCGCAATAGAAGCGCGCGTCATCGAGTTGTAGACGACGCCATTGGGCCCGATCGGCAGGTTCAGATTCTGGAGGTTGCTGCCGGAGGGCACGGCGATGTCGGTGATCCGCTGGAGCCAGTTGGTAAAGGCTGAGTCGGCTTTGCCGAGCTTGGCGGTATTCGGGCCCGCACCGGGCGCGGTGAAGCGCAGCTCGTACCGGTTTGCCGTCCCGTCGGTCGGCGGCACGCTACTGAACCGGTAGACGCCGTTGACATCCGTGAGAACGGACTGCACCAGCACCCCATTGAGATAGAGCCCAACCGTCCAGCCCTGCAGCAGCGGCTCGCCGAGATCGGCTATCTTGTTGAAGTTTGCGTCGAGCCACTCAGTGCCGTTCAAACTGCCGGAACCGGGGACTCCTCCAATATCGATCGAGACGCTCGCGCTCGCCGTCTGCGGGGGGTTGTTCCACGTTACGACCCCGGTGTTCGTGAGCCTCGTGCCAGCGGGAAGTCCCGAAGCAATCTGCACCCGGAATCGCACGTCGATGGATTGTCCGGGCTGCAACGGACCGTACACAGTAGAGTAGTCCGCCGTCAGCAGCGAGCCCACGATGCTGATACCCGTCGTGGAGCCGTTCATCGTTGCGGGTGGGTTCACGAACGTGAGGCGGCCTGCGCCCGCGGTGCTGAGATCGTCCGTGATCGCGACCGAGGGGGCCGGGTTCGTCGAGACATTGGTGACGTGCACCAGATAGTCGAGCTGCCCGCCCGGCATCGCAGCGCCGCCGCCTGCGACGCTTACCTGCTTCGTGATGGCAAGCGTGATGATCACTACCGTGACTGTGTGGGCGTCCTGGAAATCGAGGACGCCCGGCGTGCCGTCGGTGAGCTTACGCGTGTAGCTTTGACGGGTGGAGACGCTGCTGTCGCCATTGAACCACTGGACTGCACCCGCTACGTTCGTAAGCTGGGCGCCATTTTGAGTGTTAGCGTCGAGCTGGGTCCGGTAGTTAACGATCAAACGTTGATTAGGCCCGATCGTGCCGGCGGCGGTGAGCACTGTGAGCGTCAGCTCGCAGGTGGGTGCGCCGATGTAGCTGATCGAGAAGTCTGTGCCCGGGACCAGAGGCCCCTTGCCCGCCACCGGCGTGACGCCGTCCGCCTGGAAAACCTGCGCGTTGAGTACCTGGGGAGTCAAGGAGCACGTGCCGCCGGTGGCGCTTCTGGGAAGCCGATCAAGGAGCTTGACATTCCATGCGTTGCCAGAGCCGGTATTCTGGACGTTGAGGCCAAACTGCCCCCACTGCCCCACGCTCATCGTCGCCGGACCGGTCTTAGTGAGCACGAGATTGGGCGCGACGATAGTCATCGGCGGCGTGATTCCATCCTCGCCCGGTAGGGGTTGATAGAAGACGCCGTTGATGAGTCTCCCAAACTGCCACTTGGCCGTATTGAAGAACTGCGTGCCCGAGGCGTTCGCCGGGTCGTTTTTTAGGACGACGGTGAGATCGATGACGATCTGTTGTCCAGCCGGGATAATGGGAAAGTTGCTGAATGTGAGCACACCGCCCACGTTGGAGAATGAATGCGGCACCGGAGTGCCGCTGGCCTTCCAGTAAGCAGTGTGGCTTATGTAGTTGAGCGCCGCGCCGGTCGCGTTGAGGTCGTCCGTGACGATGACACTGTGCAAGTCATTCGGCGACCCCTGGTTATTAATGACGGTGCCCGATAATGGATTGAACAGGACGGGGATCGTCAGCTTGTAGGTGAAGGGGACTCCGATGCTGGCTACGGGCGGGCCGGGCGGGTTCTGCTTGTCAATCTTCTCGACGGGAATGAAGAGATTCTGACAGTTGGGTCGGAGCGTTGTGAAGGAGCCGTTGACGAACCAGATCGCATTCCCCTGCACCTTGTCGCAGGACATGTTGCCGATGAAATCGACATTGTCGAATATGACCAGCCAGCTCGTGGGGTTGTTGCCGAAGAAGCTGATGTTGGAGGTCAGCGGGTTGGAGGCCGGAAAATTCCGGATCGTGCAATTGCCGTCGATATTAATCTGCGAGGGCGGAACAGGGTTGACAAAGCCATCGATCACTCCGCCGCTATCGGCAACGCAGTTGACCGTCGACTGCGCCTGCGCCGAGGCGGCACTTAGCAGCAACATTGCGAAACCGAACAGCAGGATTTTGATCCAGCTGCCGCGCGGCCGCGCATTGTTGGTGTCGCTAGTAGTCATCTACGCCCCTCGTCGCCATTGCCAAGCGAAGTCGCCGCAGGGGGACCGAGGCAGTCCACGTTGGTGGACTGGATTCCGGCGGTCCCGCCGTCGTAGGGTTACTGGGCCCCTTAGACCGGTGACTTTGCGTCGCCATCTTTCGATGGCTTTGCCTTTGTCAAAATCGCGTTCGAACTTAACTGATCAAATTCGCAGCTTCTCCAAACCTCCTGGTGGCCGTGCCATTCTGCTTCGGCAGCATGCTTCACGCCGCGGGCAGGAAGTCGATCGGGTACACGATCGTCACAGCCTGCACGCCCTCCTTCGCACCGAAATTGATCGTCCGGACGCGACCAACGACTTGCGTGGCGAGATCCGGCGCATCCATGTCAGTCGACTGCAGCGCGCACATCGACACGCTGCCGTCGGGCTCGATCGTCAGGCGCAGAACCATCTGGCCTTTCAGGGCTGGGTTATTGCGCAGCTCCCGGTTGTACAGCCGGTAGAACGACGCCTTGTAGCGATCGAACACAATCTGTATTTCTTCGTCGGTGCGGGAAGGACCTTGCCCGCTGCGTGCCTTCGGCCGGTCGGCGCCGGTGATCGGGGCAATCGTGCTGACTTTGCGGCCTACCCCCACACCACCAATCCCGCCTCCTCCGCCACTGCCAGCGCCAGTGCCGCGACCACCCACACCGCCACCGCCGCTGCCACCGCCTCCGCCGCCTCCTCCTCCGCCTCCCACACTGCGGCTCAGCGAGGCGACGTTGATGCCACCGCTCGATCCCGGCGTATTGCTCGTCAACAAAGAGCGTGCGGAGGGCAGGCCTACGTCATCGGCGGCAGCGTGACGCGCATTGGCTCCTAGAGGCACCACGACGTTGTCCTGTGCCAGGCTCGCGAACTTGTCCTTGAATGCCAGGATGCCGACATTTCCCACCTTCGGCTTTGGGTCCACTGGAAAGCCTGTCTCCGGACCTGGTGGCAGTTCCGCCTTGCCAGACCGGTCTGGACCTGCCGGGGCGTTCGGTTTCGGTTTCAGCGCGGGTGCAGGCGCCCCCGGTGGGGACCCGGCCTCACTCGCCCCTCGCGGCATCGGGCGCGAAACGGCCCGTGCCTTGGCCGCAATTTCTGGTGGACGATAGAAAACGATGTCGAGTTCTTTATTGGGGGGCTCGCTGCGAAGCAGCAGTTGCGCCGGTATGAGTATCAACACGCCCAGCACCAAGACGTGGAGCGCCACGCTCGTCGCCATGCTGCGGCCCGTCGGAGCCCCGGATGTTTTGAAAATGTTCTTCACTTTCATGGTTGTCACCAAGCAACCACCTCAATTTGTCGCAATAAATTCGATCTTCAAATCCTCAACGCCCGACTTCGCAAGATCAATAATGCGTAGAACCCCCTCGTAGTTCAGGCGATCGTCGACGGCCAGGAACAGCGCGCGCTGTTCCGCGGGCCGGCGGCCCAGAATCTCCGCCACGCGCGAGGGCAATTCGGCTGCGGGGATCTTTTGATCGGCCAGGGTCACCTGACAGTTCTTCGGGATCCCCTCCTCTGCCGGCGGCCCGAGGATGGGGCATGCCGCGGATTCGATGGTCAGGATCAACTGGGCTCCGGCGACGCGAGTCGACGTATCGGCGGAGGCTCGAGGGATATCGACGTCGTAGCCCTCCATCAAAAGTGGCACCACGACCATAAATATGATCAGCAGCACCAGCACCACGTCAACGAGCGGCGTGATGTTGATTTCAGACTGCAGACTGGAGCCGGAATCGTTGCTGTTGAACTGCATGATGTCACTTTCCTTCTGCGCCGGCGCGCTTGGCGATCAACCCCACCCCGTGGAAGCCGGCCTGCGCGATCGCGACCATGACCTCCCGGACCTGGAGGAAATTGAGCTTTGCATCGCCGCGGATTACGACCCTTGGGTCTTGCTCGGCGCCCACCGCCGCGTTCAGGGCTTCGCTGAAATGCTCGGCTGCGACGGGCCGATCGTTGATCCACAGCCCGCCAGCCTCGTCTATGGAGACCAGGATTCGGCCTCTCTCGTCGCCCTGCGCGTTCGGTTTCGTGGTGTTCGGCACGTTGACGTCAGGTCCCTTCCGCATCTGCGGCGCCATCACCATGAAGATGATCAGCAGCACCAGCACCACGTCGACGAGCGGCGTGATGTTGATGGTCGCCTGCATCTTGCTGGGTTCACCGAGCCGCATGGACCGGCCCTTCCTTTTTGACCATCGGCGCCTCGACTTCATCCACTTCGACGTCAAGCCCCTTGAGCTCCGGTACTCTGAACAAGCAGTTCACGAGCTGGGACGAAGCCCGATTCATCTCGACATGGAAACCCTCAATCTTCCCCGTGAAGTGGTTGAAGGCGACGACGGCCGGAATTGCGACGAAGATACCCAGGGCCGTCGAGACCAGGGCCTCAGCGATGCCGCCCGAAACCACAGACATTCCACCGGACCCCGTGGCCGCGATGCTTCGGAAAGCGTTAATGATTCCGACCACAGTGCCGAAAAGACCAATGAACGGGGCAGTGGAACCGATCGTGGCAAGCAACCCCAGACCCCGCTTCAACTCAATCAGCGTTTCGGATATGGAGTCCCTGAGTGCGCTCGTGACGAGCTCGAGCGAAGCGACCGGATCACCTCCACTCTGGCGCACGCCGTCGTACTCGATGATGCCCGCCGAGACCACTTGCGCGACGTGGGAATTCTCGTGCAGCCGCCCGGCTTCGATCAGATCCTGGACATCTCCCCCGTGAAGGAACTTCTTGAACTCGGGCTTGAACTTTTGCGACTGGCCCGAGGCCAAACCGAAGCGGCGGTGCTTGTCTATGATCAACCCCACCGAAAAAACGGAAAGCAGGGCGAGGCAAACCATCACCGCGCCTCCGAATATACCGACGTGTCGTAACAGTTCAGTCAAACTCATTGCTTCCTCCCTTGCGCCACATTGGCGGGCGCTGCCGCATTCCCGTCCGTCGTCGCACCGCTGGGGCGCGCCGTTTCCGACCTGATTTCGTAGTAACTCAGCATTCGCATGAATACCTCCTTGTCTATGGGTTGCCTTGAGTCATCGAGCAACGTCGAAACGCTGGGACCATTGCCGAGTTTCGAGCTCTTCCATGGAACGATGACCAGTGCTTTAGGCGCTTCCTGATTGCCCAAAATGGACATGCCGAGCGCCTTTCCTCCGGGGACGGACGTCAATTTCCCGTCTTCTTCCGTCTTTGACTGCGCCTCTTCAGTCTGTTTCTTTGTCTCCTCCTTGCTTGCCTCTTGTGTCTTTGCCTGCGGCTTTTCGGTCTGTCCCTGTGCTGCTTCCGTCTTTGGCTGCGCTGCCTGCTGCGCGAGTACGGCCGCGGGCGCCAAGGCAAGCACCCCAAGCAAAATCCAGCGAACGCTAGTCTTCCTCATCGCTCCTCCGGTTTTTTTGCGCGGTTGCGAAGGTCGGCAATCCACTTGACGACCTCGGCGTCGTCCGGAACGATCCGGCGGTACGCCTCGTAATGCTCCATCGCGCACGCGTAATCCCCGAGATACAGGTCGCACAGAATCGCAAGATTCTTGTGCGCATATTGGAAGTCGGCGGACTGTGCCAGGGCCGCCTCATAACTCGTGCGCGCTTTCGCAGACTGTCCCTTGCGCCGCTGCACCATACCGAGTTCGTTATAGGCGACAGGCTGTTTTGGATCCGATTCCAGCGCCTTGTTCAGGCTGACCTCGGCGCGGTCCAGGTCGCCGGTGCGCGCGTATGCAATGCCGAGATCGATGTGCGCTGCCGTCAATGCAGGCATCTTCTCGGTTATTTTGAGCAGCAAGGCAATGGCCGGTTTGTACCGCTCGTCCTTCAGCATGCCCACTGCGGACCCGTAGTCGGCGCGCATTTCATCCGTAACGGCCACGCCCCCCGCAATCGCGTTGCCCGATGCCGAGTTGTTGGAGACCTGCGGCAGCGGCGATCCCTCCACATGACTGTTGATCGCGTCGAGGAAGCCGCTGCTCGTTTCGTGTTTCGCGTAGCGGCCCGGCATCAGCTCGGTGAGCCTGCTGAGACTCTTTTCGGTCCACGAGTTGAAGACGCCGGCGTGCAATAACTCCATGTTCTTCTCGTGTACGTTGATGGCTTTTTCCTCGAATGGAAACGCTGCCTCATCGAGGTTGTTCTTGAACTCCTCCAGGTCCTCTGGTTTCAAGTCGTCCGGCCGCTCCGACTCGAGCAGTGACCGACTGAAATTGGAGTAGGTCTCGGCCACGTAAAACGTCGCTGCCGCCGTGACCTCGTCGATTCCGTAATCCACCAGCTTGCCCAGGGCCGCAATCGTGGCATCCATGCGTTGCTTCTTATCCTGCAGGCTGGTCTCGAAGGGTTGCCGCAGCTTCACGACGACGAAATCCCCATAGAGCTGCTCTGCGAGGACGAGGGCCGAACGCGCCGCAATCGTCCGGGTCCGGCCGGTCCTTTCCGACCCGGCACCCGACTCGGCACTTACAATTTCTTCCAGCTGCTTGTGATAGAGCGTCTCGTCGTGCTCGGCCTTGTACATCTCGGCGATCTTGAACCGGGTCTCGATGGCCATCTCTATCGGCTTGGGAAACGCTTTAACGTACCGGTTGTATGCATCCAGGGCGCGATCTCGGGAATTGGATTGCGCGTAGAGGTCTCCCGCGTCGAGCAGCGCCTCACCGCGTAACGCCGGATCGTCGGACTGGGATGCGATGCGGTCGTATTCGCTGGCGGCGTGCGATAACTCGCCGTTCTGTCGGTAGGCGTAAGCGATCTGTTTGGTGGTCTCAAGCTGCAGTTTGTTCTGCGGGAAGGTAGTGCGAAACGCTTCAAGCACATCCACCGCCGCCTTCCAGTCCTGCATCCGGATTAGAGCGGCACCCGCGTCGTACTCGGCGGTCGCACGGATAGATGACGTAGGCGCCGTTGTGCGAATCCTCAGGAAATGGTCCGCGGCCGCGCGATAATCCTGCGCTGCGTTTGCGAGCTCACCCTGTTTGTAAATCGAGGCGGCGAGATTGTCGACGAGCGCGGAGCGGGACTCGTCGCGCTCCGGCGTGACCGCCAGCACCTGGGTATACGCCTGCTCGGCCCGCGGGTACTCGGCAAGCTCGAACGAGCCATGCGCAACCACAATCCACGCGGAACGCCGGATCGACGCCTCTGCGCTCGGATACTTATCGATTAGGCGCTGGTCGGCCTCAATGGCAGACTTGTAGTCCTTCATCTCGTACATGTCATCGCCAGCCGCTCCGAGGACCGCCGCGGCATGTTCGTCCTGCGGGAATGCGTCGGCAAATTTAAGCGAGCTTGCGACTGTAGCGCGCTTGACGGCGTCCTGCTGCTCCTTGCCGGCAACCTTCAGCTGCTCGCGGTATGCATAGATCGCGGCGTATCCTGCAGCTGCCGACTGCGGATGCGACGCGTATCCGTAAGCCGTGCGCTCATACTGTTTGGCCGCCTCGCCGAAATCCTTGTTCTCCAAAAGCAGGTCCGCAAGCTGATAGTTGACGGATGCCGAATCAGCCTCCTTCGGGAAGGACTCGAGGTAGGCGCCGTACCATTGGCTTGCCTCGCGATAATTCACGAGCTTCTCGTCCGCTTCGTTTGCGTTCTGATACTGCGCGTGATAATGCGTCGCGAGGTCTTTCAAGTTCGTCTTCAGATAGGCCAGTACTTCCGGCGACTCTTCCGGTTTGAAATGTCGCCAGTATTCGGCCTTCAGGCCGTACTTGGAAGCGAACTCCCGCTTCGACTCCAGTACCAGCTTGGGGAACCCGCCCTGGGTGAAAGTATCCACGACGCGCATGCTGAATCGCGGCGCGGCGCGGTGGAGCGGATAAAGCGTTACGAAGGCTTTATACGTCTTCGCCGCGTCGTCATAGCGCAGCTTGCCGAGATAGTGCTCGCCAAGACTGGAGTAAATGCGGTCCTCATAGGAGCGATTCCCGAACTTGGAGAAGTGCTCCTGCATGGTCTCCGGCCCCCCGAGGTTGCTGAAGCTCAGGCTGATCACTCGGAACGTATCCGCGACACGGCGATCGCTGTCCTCATCATGTTCCTGATCGAAGTCGTAACCGATCGATACCTTGTAGTCGAGCAGGGCAATATACTTTTGCAAACCCTCCTCGTAGAATTCCTGCTTGTAGAACGTCCATCCAAGCTTATAGAGAGCTAGTTCGTGGAACTCGGAGGCGTCGCCCAGGGTGACGATGCCCGAATAGGCGCTCTCGGCGTCGCGGTAGCGCCTGCGCGTGAAGAAGTACTCGCCCCGCCTGAACTGCACTTCGTCGAAGTGCGAGGAATGGGGATTCGTGCGGATCAGGCGCTCCATTGTCTCGATGGCCTCTTCGGTGCGGCCGAGCTCGTCGTACGCCCGCGCCATCTGATAGAGGACCTGGTCGCTGTTCTTGTAACTGGGGTACTCGGTGAGCAGCCGATTGTAGAGA
>WNGL01009382.1_pt1 | contig 13382 bp, 8 predicted proteins | sample 5400591 | NCBI WGS metagenome assembly WNGL01 (sample SAMN13153377, study PRJNA577476) | soil metagenome | isolation source: 80 cm soil or saprolite under Garry oak tree replicate 1 | place: USA:California | collected 2016-06-15
CGCGGATGAACGTGCGCGAAAAATTGCGGTAACGCACCGTCTCGGCCGAAAGCAAAGATCATACGCGGTGAACTCAGGATGTCGCTCGTTACAAATCCAAATGCAGAGATGCTGGCACCAGCCAGAAGAATCATGCGGCCTAAATTGCCGAGAAATTCTGCCGCCGATTCGGCAAGTGGCGCGTCAGGATATTTCGCGAGATCGGCGCCGAGCGTGCCCTGCGCTACGAGCTGGATCATGAGGTAGATGATTGTCGTAGTCACCAGCGCGAGATAAGCCGATCGCGGAACCGTGCGCGCCGGATTCTTCACTTCGCCACTCGGAATCAACGCCACCTCGATCCCGACGAAGGCGAAAATCAACAGGATAACGGCATCGCCTAACGACTTGCTGCCGGGCCAGCTGCTCCAGGCAAGATTCGGCGGGTGAATGAAAAATATTCCGACGCCAACGAACAGCAACAGCGGCAGAAGCTTTGCGACGGTGATCACGGTCACCGCACCAGCGCCCTGGCGTACACCGCGGATGTTGATCAACACGAGCGACGCGTAAACGGCGAACATCACGACTATGCGCATCATCGGACTTCCGAGGAACGGAACCACTAGCGCGACCGAGTTTGCCAACACGTTCACGACGCCGGCAACCGCGCCGATCGCGGTTAGAAAATAAAGCATACCAGCAAGGAATCCGACGTAACGACCAAACGCGATTTCGACATACGCGTACAAGCCGCCGGTCAATGAGACGCGGCTGCCGGCAATCGCGAAGCAAGTAACGAACAAGACCATCGCAATCGCACAACAAACAAATGCGAGCGGCGCAGCCGATCCCAGTCCTCTCGCCACGGTCGCCGGGATCACGAAAATTCCCGCACCGATTGTAGAGCTGACAATATTCGCAGTGAGAGCTGGGATTCCAATGCCGCGGACCAACTGATGGTCGATGCGCTCTTCCTGCTGTATCCACGCCGGCGGTTCCTCTGCCATTGGCGCATCCTGAGTGATGGAGTTGTCCAAAGCAAGAATTCGGGTTAACCTTGGCGGTCAGTTCGTCATTCCGGTCGAACGCGTAACCGAGCTGAAGGCCCAACATCGTGTGGCTAGACCAGCCAGAACCACTTCAAATTGTGTGATTTTCCGCTTGTAACCCCCGCAACCTTGCTGTATTAACGCTGCCGAGGCCCGGGGTGTGGCCCACAATGCATTTACAATCCCTCGAGCTACTCGGCTTCAAGTCATTCGCCGTTAAAACGGTTTTTAATTTTCACGAAGGCATCACCGCTATCGTCGGGCCGAACGGTTGTGGGAAATCCAACGTCCTTGACGCCGTCCGCTGGGCGCTCGGAGAGCAATCTGCGAAATCACTCCGCGGCGACGAGATGGCGGATGTGATCTTCAACGGCGCCGAAACACGCAAGCCGGTTGGATTGGCGGAGGTCTCACTCACTTTCACCGATTGTAGCGAAGAACTCGGCATTGAATGGCACGACGTGCGCGTAACACGCCGGGTGTATCGCGACGGCAACTCCGAATATCTGCTGAACAAAACGCCCTGCCGCCTTCGCGATATTCAAAACCTCTTTGCGGACACCGGCGTCGCACGTGCCGCTTACTCGATGATGGAGCAGGGCAAGATCGACATGATCTTGAGTTCGCGCCCGGAAGATCGGCGCGCAGTTTTCGAGGAAGCGGCCGGAATCACCAAATACAAGTCACAAAAGCGCGAAGCGCTGCGCAAGCTGGAAGCGACCGAGGCAAATCTCCTGCGCATTGGTGACGTCATCAAAGAGGTAAAACGTCAAATTGGGTCGTTGCAGCGACAGGCGGGCAAAGCGCGTCGATACCAGGCGCTGCATGCGGATTTGCGCGTGCTCGAGTCCCATTATTCGCGCAAACAGCTTGATGTTCTCGAAGGTGATCTCTCCGACTGTCACAAAGAAATCGAGCGTCTGACCCAGTCCGAGGCAGCGATGCGTGAGAAGATCGACAACAGCGAAAATGCGCTAACCGACGAACGGCGGGCGCTGGACAAGATCGACATCGAGATCGCCGATTCGCGCGCGGAGGTGCAGCGACTGGAAAGCGAAATCGCAGCGCACCGGAGCCGAATTGAGTTCAATCGGCTGCGTGCGGAAGAATTCGCCGAGTTGGTGGAACGCGCACAGCGCGACATTGGCGACGCGGAGAAAAAACGCAAGCAGCACGCCGCCGAGATCGAGCAAACCGATAACTCGATCTCATTGACCCGGGCGCAAACTGAACACCTCGCCAAACAGATTCGAACACTAGCCGCAGCGAGCGACAAACTCGCCCGGCACATTGCTGCCTCGGGCAAAACCAGCCTGCGCGAAGCGATCGATGTCGAGGCGAGCCTGCGCGAAAAAGAAAAACGGCTCTGCGAGGCGGAACAGAACCTTGCCGCGCTCGAGCGGATGCTCGCAGAGAAACAATCACGTCTGGACGTTTTGCGTCAGCTCAATGAAGAAGGCGAAGGCTTGGCTGAAGGTTCGCAAGCTGTCCTCAAAGGTCTGGACGATCCCAAGAAATTTCGTGAGGCGATTGCCGGTTCGCTCGTCGCGCACCTCGATGTCGATCCGAAGTTCGTTTCGGCCATCGAAGCCGCGCTGGGCCGAAATCTGCACGCCGTCGTTCTAAAAGACGCGAGCGTTGCTTCCGAAATCATCACGCGACTCGGGAAAAAGAAGCTGGGCCAGGCCGCGCTGCTCATTCCTCAGTTGACAGGCTCTGCGCAAAAACCAGCGCGGAAAAGTCTGCCGGAGGGTGCGCTCGCCTGGGCCACGGACAAACTGAGTGCGCCCTCGTCGCTCGAACCATTTGTCAGTCACTTGCTCGGCAATGTCATCATCTTTTCCGATTTGCAACACGCGCTTGAGTGTAAGAAGTGCGAGCCCGCGCTGGCGATGGCCACGCTCGCCGGCGAATTTATTTCCGCAGAAGGGATCGTCTTTGGCGGCAGCAGCGAAGTGCGCGCGCCGTCATTGCTGGAGCGCAAAGCGCAAATCGCCAATCTGGCGAAAGAAGAAGCCGCGCTGGCAAAAGAGCGCGAATCGCTTTGCGCGAAACGCGACGAAGCGAAAGCGGCGCTCGAAATCGCTTCGCGGCTCCAGCGCGAATTGGGCGAAGCCGAACGCAAGATCGACAATCTGCGATCCGACAAAAATGCGCTGGAGCAGCAGATAGCCACGGCCGACGAACGGGTCACGCACTTGGAACGCGGACTTCAAACGATGCGGGATCAACTTGCAAAAGAGCAGGCCGAGCTGGCTGCATTCGAAGCCGCGCAGAAACAGACCACGCTGCGCGAGGAAGAGCTGACCGAAAATATGAATCAACTGCGGCTGGCGGTCGCGACCGAACGTCAGCGCCATGAAAATTTCATCGCGCAACACGAAGCAATGCACACGCGCGAGGCCGAGCTGGTCGAGCTGATGGCTGTTCGAAAAGCCGACATAGCAACGTACGAAGCGAAATTGGCTGCACAGGCTGAGGAGTCTCGTGAATCGGAAAGCTTAATCAAAAGTCAGACGCTGCAGCGTGAGGAAGCCAAAGCGAACGCGGTGAAAATCGCGGAGCAACGCGCTACACGGCTATCCTCGATTTCCCATTGCGAAGCCGAATTGCGACGTTTGCGCGATTCATTGGCCGAATTGCAACATCGACGCGCTCAGCGGCAAGTGCGCGAGTCACAATTGCAAATGAAGATCGACAATCTCGCCGAGCATATTTCGCGCAGCTACCAGATTGATCTTCGCGCGTTTGTAGTCGATCAGCCCGCGTTCGAGAAAGTTTTGCGCGCGCAAGCGAAAAGGTGGATCGACCGCCCCGCGGGCGATGCTACAAATGGCGGCGAAGCCGCGTCGAATTTGCCATCGCGTTCGGAGAACGCGATCCACCTCGGCGACGTTGATCTTCAAAAAGTCATCACGGATCTTCGCACGCAGCTCGACAACATGGGCCCGGTAAACCTCGAGGCTGTTCATGAGTACGACGAGCTGGACGAGCGATACAAATTTCTCGAAGCGCAAAATAATGATCTTACAAATTCGCGTCGCGAGTTGCTCGATGTGATTGCGCAGATTAACTCCACCACCAGAAAGTTGTTTGGCGAAACCTTTGCCCAGGTGCGAATCAACTTTCGCGAAATGTTCGCAGAACTTTTCGGCGGCGGGCGCGCGGACCTGTCGTTGCTGGATGAGAACGACCCGCTCAACTGCGGGATCGAAATCACTGCCAAGCCTCCCGGCAAACAGTTGCAAAGCGTCTCCCTCCTCAGCGGAGGCGAACGCTCCATGGTCGCGGTGGCGTTGTTGTTCGCCATTTACATAGTGCGGCCGAGTCCTTTTTGCATTCTGGACGAAGTGGACGCGGCAATGGACGAAGGCAACATCAACCGTTTTATCCGCGTGCTGGAGCGCTTCGTCGAGCAAAGCCAGTTTGTCATCATCACTCACAACAAACGCACCATTGCCAAAGCCGATGTTCTTTACGGAGTGACAATGGAAGAGCGCGGCGTCAGCAAGCTAGTCGGAATGAAATTAACCGCGCCACAGCACGTTTCCGCCGAAGTAGCATCGAACGGAGGCGAACAGAATCCGAGACAGCGTCGCCTCGCACTGGCGATGCGATAGTTTCTGGGAACGGCTCTGTCATGTCGGGCGAAGTCGAGGCATCCCCGCGAAGTTACCTTTGGGCCGAGCCACGGGATTCCTCGACGTCGCTCGGAATGACAGCCATGTGAAAAAATTTTGCGCGCGATCGTCGATCTCGCGTAAAATTGCCGGATGCTTCAGACGGCGCAGCGGAGCGCAAAATCAAAACCAAAAAAGGCGCGGCCGCCGCATGAGCGTTTTCTTGAGGCGTTTCGCTGGATGCTTCTCACCCGCACGCTGGAAGAAAAGCTGGTTAGCCTTTATCGCGGCGGATTGATCACGGGCGGAGTTTATATCGGCAAAGGGCAAGAGGCAGTCAGCGTCGCGTGCGGCTTATTTTTGCAGAAGGGCGATATCTTCGCGCCGTTGATTCGCGACCAAGCCGGGCGATCCGCATTCGGCGAACCGCTTCTCGACGTCACGCGCACATATCTGGGCTCGCGCCTGGGCCCGATGCGTGGACGTGATGGCAATATTCACCGCGGCCATCCGCGCAAGAACGAACTCGCAATGATCAGTCACCTCGGCGCGATGGTGTCGGTGACGGTCGGCACATTGATGGCCAAGCGATTTAAAGGCGAGAAAAACTTCGTCGGACTGGCTTGCATCGGCGAAGGCGGAATGCAGACCGGTTCATTCCATGAAGGAATGAACATCGCCGCAGTGGAACAAATACCGCTCGTGGTGGTTGCGACAAACAACCATTACGCCTATTCCACTCCAAATGATCGCGAGTTCGCGTGTCATGATTTAGTTGATCGTGCGATCGGCTACGGATTCGAGGGCTACAGTCTCGACGGAACGGACCTTGGCGCGTGCCTGGACGTGATCGGCAGCGCGGTGAAACGTGCGCGCGCAGGCCGTCCGCCGCAATTGGTTGTCGCGTCTGTGCTGCGCCTGTCAGGCCATGGCGAGCACGACGATGCAAGCTACGTGGCGGAGGAGACCAAGCAGCAGCCGTTCGCGCGCGATTGCCTGAAGGTGGCCGAGCAGACAATTACCGACCTTAATCTTGTTGACGCGGAGACGCTGACCGAATGGCGCAAAGATGCAGTCGCGCAAGTGGAAGAGGCGATTGCTGCCGCGCAAAAAGAGCCCGCACCCGAAGGCGACAAAGAAGATTGGTGCGCCTTCTCGCGACGCGATTTGGCGGATCATGCGGATGAGACATGAATGACGAAGCTCGAATGACGAATGACGAAGGAAGCCCGAAGGTCCAAATGACGAAAGCTCTGGCCTCGCCTTTACAATCTTCTTCAGCCTTCGTCATTGGTCATTCGTCATTTTCCTCATGAGCATCACTTATCTCGAAGCGATCCGTGAAGCGCAGGCAAAATTGTTGCGCGATGACGAGCGCGTTTTCATCTACGGGCAGGACGTCGGCGGAAATTTCGGCGGCGCATTTAAAGCAACAAAGGGTCTGGCGAAAGAGTTTCCCGGACGCGTACTAAACACGCCGATCAGCGAAGACGCGATCGTGGGCACCGCGATTGGCGCCGCGATTCAGGGAATGCGGCCGATCGTCGAAATGCAGTTTGCCGATTTCTCCAGCATTGCACTCAACCAAATCCTAAACCACGCCGGCACGCATTATTGGCGAACGGGCGTGCCCGTGCCAATAACCGTGCGTCTGCCGTCTGGCGGAACAAAAGGAAGCGGACCGTTTCACAGTCAATCCATGGAATCCATTTACGCGCATTACCCCGGCCTAATCGTGATGACTCCAGCGACGGTGGAAGACGCTTACACCATGCTCATTGAAGCCGTAACGATTGATGATCCAGTCATTTACTGCGAACACAAATATCTTTATTACCATCTCAAGGCCGACAAATTGCCGGACAAAAGTTTGCCAACCGGTCGCGCCCGCATTGCGCGCGAGGGGCGTGATCTCACCATTGTTTCCTACAGCGCGATGATGCAGGAATCGCTCGCGGCGGCAGACGAGCTCGCGGGTGAAGGTCTCGAAGTTGAAGTTGTCGATCTGCGCACGGTTAAACCGCTCGACACTGACACCGTGCTGGCGTCCGTCGCACGCACGGGACGTTTGCTCTGCGTGGGTGAATCCTTTCCATGGGGCGGTGCTACCGCGGAAGTTATCGCGCGCGTTACGAGCCAGGGTTTTCATCTGCTCGATGCATCGCCGCAACGTCTCAACGCGAAAGACACGCCGATTCCGTATCATCCAAATCTTTGGAGCGCGCATCGGCCGAACGCAAAAAATATTGTCGCGAAGGCGAGGCAATTGCTTCGAGAATAAAATCTATGCCGCAAGTTCCGATTATCATGCCGCAGCTGGGCGAATCGATCGCTGAAGCCACAATTGTCGATATCAAGGTTAAACCCGGCGACGAGATCGTGGACGATCAGGAAATTATCGATGTCGAGACCAACAAAGCGGTCATGGGCGTGACCACGCCGTGCAAGGGCAAGATTGCCAAGATTACCGTGCAATTAAAGGAGACTTACCCAGTTGGCGCAGTGCTTGGTTATGTAGAAGCAAGCGAGCAAGACGCCGCGCGATTCGCAAAGCATGCGCCGCCGCCCCCGCAGCGAGAAGTGGACGAGGAAATCCCCGCGCGCGCTGATCAGGAAGTCGCTCCGGCGCGAGAGAGAAAAATCGCCGCTCGCGACGGCGAAGGTGCACGTGTTGGCGATCTACCTGTTCCTGCAATCACAAAAGGCGCGACTTTCATGTCGCCGCGCGTGCGCGCGCGCATGGCCGAGTTGCAATTAACAACGGCGGACTTGGCGGGGATCATGGGCACTGGCGCGGGGAATCGTGTCACCATCAAGGATCTGGAAAATTTCGTGCAAAGGATCGAGAAGCAAACCGTGCACCCAGCTTCCGCTATTCGCGCGGGCGTGGCCGACGCCATGCGGCGGAGTTGGACGCGTCCGCTTTCGACCATCGGTTCGTCCGTGAATCTCGATCCTGTGTTGCAAGACCGGCAATCGCGTGATCCAAAGCCTGGCCCCGGTCTTTACGTTTTGCGTGCGCTCGCCCTCGCTCTCGCGGAAAACCCAGGCGCCGCGGCGAAACTGATCGGCAACCGCGTCGTGCAATCAAACTCGATCGACGTAGGCATTGCGGTTGAAGCGGAGGACGGGATCATGGTGCCGGTGATTCGCGGCGCAGACAAAACCTCACTTGCCGATCTTGCCACCAAATATAAGGAACTTGTCGAGCTCGCGCGACAACGACGGATTTCGCCGGACATGCAAGCTGGCGGCATCGCGACGGTTTCCAATTTCGGAACCTTCGGAATGGAATGGGGCACGCCGATTCCGCTGCCAGACCAGACATTGCTGCTCGGTCTCGGAGTCGGGAAGAGAGTTCCCGTGTGGGATGAAGAAAAAAAAGAATTCGTTCCCAAAACCGAGGCACAGATCACATTGAGTTTCGACCATCGCAGCATCGACGGCGGCGGCGCCGGCCGCTTGCTCAAATGTGTCATCGAGCTGCTGGACGATCCAAAAAAGTTGTAGAGACGTTGGCAGTTTTTCCAATCTCGGATCGCTACATGCCAAACCGGCGACGGGGCACCGCTAGGAAATTGGCGGCGACGGCACTACCCCTTGTCGTTCTAGCTACGCCTTCCTTTTGGCTCATGCTCGCCGTGCCGCCACTCTGGCGCGATGTGGACGCTTATAACCAAACGGTTTTGCCGCCCGGAATGGTCACGATCTTGGCCCACGGTCCACTGTATTGCACTCTCAGCCGCATCCCTCTTTGGTTTGGCTATCTGTCTAGCGGAGCCGGACCAGCGGTGTCGCTCGGTCATTTCATCCAGCACTCACAGCTCACAGACGCGGGCGTATTCGCCCTGCTGTTTTTACAGCACGCCGCTTTATGGTGCGCCGCACTCTACTTAATCTGCGCAGTTGCGAGAACCTTGCCAGTGCGCCTGTCTCTTGCCCTTTTATTCGCCAGCCATCCCCTATTTTACACCTTTGCCCATTGTGTCGGTTCAGAAACGCTCAGCATGATCCTCACCTTGCTGGTTGCCGGAAGCGGCGTCCGAATGATGCTTCGTTACCCGGAGATCACAGCGCGCGATTGGGTCATTTTCACTGCGCTGCTTTCCTGCTGCGTCCTGACGCGTCAAATTAACTCCGTCCTCGCCGCAGTTTTGCCGATTACGATCATTGCTCTTATGCTCGAGCGCCGCTTGCGCGCGTTCGCTTCACACGGAAAAGCAATTCCCGTCGTGAACCTCAACTTTTCGAAAGCAGGGCAGGTATGGTTAGTCTCCCTCACGACTGGCCTGATTGGTCTACTCTGCGCGACCAGTTTAACGCATCTGCTTTGCTGGCGTACACACACGCCGTGGCGTTCAACTTTCGGTTATACCTTCCTGTGGCGGTTGAACTTTCTCGAGACAATGCAGCCCTCGCCGCGTCAGACGCTCCTCGCTAGCATCGCGTCAAAATGCAAACTGTCTGAATCTCGCCAGCTGCTCGGCGTGCTTGATACTTGGATCGATCGAAACGGACGGTGGGACCCGCCGACCTTTATTCGAGAAGCCCGCCCTCATTTGGCCAGTTCGGAAATGAAATTTCACAGTGAAACGTTCGATCGAGTCCTAAATGAAATCGCACGTGCCTTTCTTTGTCCGCCGCCTGCCCCTCTTCGATCCATCGCCCTGGCTGACTTCTCAAAGGCAACAAAATCCGATGAAAACGGTATCGTGCTGTACCTTTTCGTGACCACAGATTATTTTTTCCTCCATCCCGACAAAATGCCGCAGTGCTTAAGACTCAAAACTTTTCGCCAGCCGCGGGAGCGACTTATCGAGGCGCGCAAACTGTCTTACTTTCGATGGTGGAATTTCCTTTCCTTTCGTGCCTTGAGCGTGGTCGGGCTTGTGGTTTTTGTGTGGGCGCTCGTCGCGGACTACAAACACGGCGGACGAAACACACCGGTTATTCTTTTTGCCGCCTGCCTGTGCACGGTTGGAATGGCGATGGTGCTGCTGAATTGCTTTTTGGCAGAACTTCAGCCGCGCTTCATTTTACCTATGATGGAACTTTTACTGGTTTCAATAATGATCCTCCTTGGTCTGATTTTTACTGGATGCAAATCTTCGGAGGGCGAGTTACGTCGAACGTAGGGCCTTCCGTGAATGAGGAACGGGACGGGCGCACGCATTTCTCTTCCTTCATCTGCTTGTGCGGGCTGTCGAAGCCTCGGTCCGGTTTATATCCGTGCCAATACGGTCGCGAAAAAGTCAAAGGCGCGGCCGATCGCAATTCGGCACATCGACGTTGATCGATCTGCTCGAAGATCCAAAAAAATGTAGCGGCGCCAGACCCCGGCAACGCTACATACCGAATCGGCGACGCAGATATTTGGCGATATGCCCCGTATAGTGGGCATCACTAAACTCAATCATCCCGTTCTCCGCCGAAGAAGTGATTTGCTCGATGCTGATCACGTCGGCTGCAGCAACACATATCAGTAGGCGACTTTTAAATCGGCGCGTTAGCTCTGCGTATCGCTGTTTGTCCTTTTCATTTAGGACAATTGTAACGCCTTTTCCATCGCGATGGGGAATTACCTGACGGACAGACGTTATCGTAAGCAACGGTTTTCCCCCTTCGAAAGTAAAGTTCGGTGCATCTGTATGGCCAGCCTTAGGAGCGATCTGAACAGGCTCAAAATATTGCAGGACCGGAGCGCTCGAATCGGTGGGCTTGAGATCTCCGAACGTGGCAGCGAAGGCTGAGAAAAATATGGTAAGTGGGACGAGTGACCTTTTCACGATTGGATAAAATCGAACCAAATCATCACAGTTCAACATGATTGCGTACTTACGTAAGCCTTTGGCCCAGCATATCTCCGAGTAATCGCGGCGACGAGGCTCAGCGCGATGACTAAAGCACAAGCGATGGCAGCGATCCCTCCCCAGATGAGCCAATATGGCCGATAGGCAAGAGTGAGTCGCCCATGCGTGCCCGCCGGGATTTCCACCACTGGAAATAATCCCCGATAGGAAGCGACGGCGAGTTTTTGATCGCCCAAGCGCGCCTGATATCCGCGAAAATAGGGCCGCGAAAAAGTGACCAACGCAGGCCGATCACCATTTGGCACATCGACGTTAACTTCCACTCGGTTTCGCGAATTATCGATCTGCGAAATCGTTGCGGCGACAAACTGCTCGTTAGGCCGCGAATCGATTGAATTGACTGAGCGCACGCGTGCGAATGGCACACCGCTCCGGTGGAAGACGCGTCCTTCATCTGTTGAAACGAGGAGTTGCCAATCAGAGGATGGCTGCGGCACAAGGTCGATGTCCCGCGCAACGACGATACCGTCCACTCCCATCAATGCTAGTTCACCACCCTCGCCAGCTTGATGATTGAGCAAATATTCTCCAACTTCCGGATTGATTTCACCGTGGATCGTGGTCCCGAATTCGCGCGCCACGCCAGCGGCTCGAATGGGGCTGTAGCCATTAATGAAATGCAATCCGGCCCACATCGACGTGCTGCCAGGCCGCAAAGTTTGGCCGACCGGTTCCGGTTTGTTTGCCACGCAATAGGTAAGCTCCGCCCACGGATAGATGCTCATATAAAGACGAGTTGGATCGAGCGGCGCGGGTTTAAGCAGTTCTTGAGAAAAATTGTACGTGGGGACGCCGCAGTTGGTCGGGATGCAGAAATATGTAGCGAGGAATGCGAGAAATGTGACCGATACAAGGATCCATCTACGAAATTCAAAATCGCGGAGCACAAGTTCTGAAAGATACCAACCGGCAGCAAGAGCGATGAAAATCCAAATCAAGGGAAATGCGTATGGTCCGCTCGCACGGAAAATCAACATCGCGATAGCCGTCAAAACGACGAGACCGAAAGCCGTTGTGGCCACGGTCGCTGATCGGGGCGCCATTCGCAGCGCTTCTGCTGCGCAAATTGCCAAAACCAAATGGAAAAAAGGCAGCCAGCGAAAACTCCACCGGAAAAGGCCCGCCGTTGGGATCATGCACAGCAAGAGCACCAGCAAGAGCAAGACAAGCTCCCACTTAATTTGCTTCAAGAGCATACGCCCACGCCAGAGGAAACCAGCGATAAGTGCTGCGGGAGTGACTAGTCCGCATGCTAATTCGGTTGCTGTGTGTGGCAGATAACGGCTGGAAAAATCAGCCCAATTAACAGTCCAGCATGGCAAGATCAAACCGGGCAACGCCGAGGGCGGAACGAGCCATTGCCAGTGCGCTGCTGGCGACTGCAATTCGCGTGCTGAACCCTGGACGAGATCGAGAACCGCCAGCCACGCAGGCGCGGACAATCCGAAACCGAGCGCAACACCAAAGAGCATCGGCAAGACTGCCAATGTGGGAGGGACCTTAGTGTCGCGACTGTCGCGGCTCTTCCCGACTTGTCGGGACCACATTGCCTTGATCGCCAACCACGCGATCAAGAGCAGCAACATCAAAACCGTGTAGGGGAATCCGCCTGTCACGACGAGATAAACGAAGGGCGCTGGCCAAAAGAATCGCCATTTTGTTCGTCGTTGATCCAATGCGCGCTCCGCTCCCCACCACGCCCAAGGCAACCACGTGAACGCGCCGAGCGCCCCGAACCAATCGGTCGCGCCCCAGCAAATGATCCAGCCATTCAGCGCAGCGCCGAGCGCGACAAAGATCGACAACGGAATCGCGAGGCGACGGTCGCGCGCGAGCAAGAATGCGCCGATCGCCAAAACAAAGAGATGAGCAATGGAAAGAGCAGCGGCTTGTTGTGGAAAATTCAGCGGAAATTTCCAGATGAAAATGACGGCTACATTAATGAAGAGCGAAAATGTACCGTACTGAAATTCGCCTGCGAGATTGCCGCAGACCCAAGAGTAGGGACTCAGGATCGGCCAATTCCCCTCCGACCAGCTGCGCGCCATGTCGGCAAACACCGGCAACACCGACAATTGATAATCGTCGTTCCAAAAAACCAGCGGATCGTGCCAGAGCAGGATGAGGCAGAAGCCGACAACGAGTAATCCGGCTGATGCCGCGCCAAGAACGTCCGAAGGCGTGGAGCGCGACTCGGACATTTAACACAGCAAACGCCGAACGCCCAACGTCCAACGCCCAACGTCTAACTCGGAAGGATCGCGCATCATTTGGCGTTTTTCTCAGCTGTTCGGATACTAGCTACAAAAATCCGGATCAGCTCTTCGACTTCATTCAAATGGCTTATAAGGTCCGCAGGTGGACCGAGTTTTTTCACGCGGCTTACGAGTCGCAGCCAGCGTTTTGTCTCGCGCAGTTCTTTGAGACAAATGCGCAGTTTGTGCAGGAAGTCTCGACGCGACTCTGCCGCCTCAACTTCTCCGTGGTTGGAAAGAGAAGATGTGCCGCATCGCAACAGCTGCCCTGCTACGTGATTTCCAGCTCGAGTGTTTGGCAACGATTCCGTGAGTTCAATTATGTTTGCAGCAAATTCCAGCAGTCTGTCTTCGAGATCGTACCCAGGTCTGCGCTTCGAGTTGTACTCTCCGTCAGGAAGCTCAGCAACACGCCAGCTGCTGAATTCAATATTGGGCGTTCGGCGTTGGGCGTTCGGCGTTTTCTTCGTCATAGAACGACCGGCTTTCCCTCGGTCATCACCAGGACTTTTTCGTCGATGCCATGAGCGCGGGCGGCTGTGAGCAATCGTTGCGGTGGTTCGTGGAGCGGCTCAAAACCGAGGCGAAACGTTCCGTAATGCATCG
>WNGL01009602.1_pt1 | contig 13382 bp, 15 predicted proteins | sample 5400591 | NCBI WGS metagenome assembly WNGL01 (sample SAMN13153377, study PRJNA577476) | soil metagenome | isolation source: 80 cm soil or saprolite under Garry oak tree replicate 1 | place: USA:California | collected 2016-06-15
TTGGCGTACTCCTCGGAGACCTGCCGCGTGCGGGGATTCTTGAAGTTGGGCCACGGATTGCTCGCCATCACGTACTCGAGATTCTCCTTCAGGGCGGCGATCTGCCCCGCTTCGTAAAGGCCGGGGCTGCCCGGGCCCACGATGCCCATGATGTCGAGACGCTGCTTGACGATCTCCGGCAGGAGGAGCTGGGCGCTGGCCGGCCGGGTGATGGGGGCAATGACGTCGGGCTTGGCGGCCTTGGCGCGCGAAACCTCCGTCGAGAGATTCGACGGCGGCTCGGGCCACGAGATGACTTCGACGATCTCCCACGACGGATTCGCGGCCTTGTGCGCGGCCTGGAAGCCGCGAGCCTGGTTTTGACCGAAGAGGTCGTTGGCATGCATGACCACCACGCGCTTGGGCGAGACGCCCGCCTCCTTGAAGATCTCCGTGAAGTACTGGACCGCGCGCTGGCCGAAGAGCGTGCCCGTGGGGAAGTTGCGGTAAACGTACTGGACCTTCTGCTGCCCGTCCCGCACCGACTTGGCGACGTTGGCGGTGATCGGATCGGCCGCCGAGATGTCCACGAGAAATGGCACACGGCGCTGCTGGGCCACGGGGACCACGGCCGCCGTGTCGCCCGAGTTGAAGGTGCCCATGAGGATCTGCGCCCCCGCATTGATCAGGCGCTCGGCCTCGGCCCGCGCGACGTCAGCCTTCGTCTGGGTGTCGCCCAGGATCAGCTCGATCTTGGCTCCGCCCATCGACTTGATGCCTCCGGCCGAGTTGACGGCGTCGGCCGCCATCTGGGCGCCGAGGCGGCACGCCTGACCGGGCTCGGCCAGGGGACCGGTCACACAGTGCAGCGTGCCGATCTTGACGGTCGGAGCCTGCGCGCGCAGGACAGCCGGGAAGCCCGCGGCCACGGCCGTGCCGGCCACCGCTCCCGCAGTCTTGAGGAAGGTCCTGCGATCGGTGCCCCTCGCCCTGCCGCCCTGAGTCATCGTTGGCTCCTTTATCCTCAACATGCTTTCGCATGTTGACCGTGGGCCTCTCGGGTTAGGTCAATCGTGAGTGTGGCTTGCTTGCTGTCGTCTGGCTATCGTTGACCGTGGGCCTCTCGGGTTAGGTCAATCGTGGGTGCGGCTTGCTTGCTGTCGTCTGGCTATCGTTGACCGTGGGCCTCTCGGGTTAGGTCAATCGTGCGAGGTGGCGCTGTCGGGCTGGAGGAGTTGCCGGCCGCGCAAGGGTCACTCTCGGGTGGTTACTTGGCGCTGTAGTCGTAGAAGCCGCGGCCGCTCTTTCTGCCGAGCCGGCCCGCCATGACCATGCGCTTCAGGAGCGGCGGCGGCGCGTAGCGGGGCTCGCGGAACTCCTCGAACATCACCTCGGCCACGAACATGGTGGTGTCGAGCCCGACCAGATCGAGGAGGGTGAAGGGCCCCATGGGATATCCGCAACCGAGCTTCATGGCCTGGTCGATGTCCTCGAGGGTGGCGAGCCCGCCTTCGTAGACTCGAATGGCATCGAGGAGATAGGGCACGAGCAGTCGGTTGACGATGAAGGCGGTGGAGTCCTTGGCCTGGACAGGTACCTTGCCGACGGCCTGCACCCACTCAGACGCGGCCTTGACGGAGGCATCATCGGTCAGAATGGATCGCACCACCTCCACCAGCTTCATCAGGGGCACGGGATTGAAGAAGTGAAGTCCCAGCACCTGCCCCGGCCGCTTGGTGGCGGCGGCCATGGCGGTGACATTGCACGAGGAGGTATTGGAAGCGAGGAGCGCGTGGGGCCGGCAGATGGCGTCGAGCTTCGCGAACGTCTCGTTCTTCACCGCCTGGTTCTCGGTGATGGCTTCGATGACGAGATCGCAGTCCTTGAGTTCGTCGAGCTGCGTCGAGCCCTTGAGGCGGCCCAGCGTCTCCTCCTTGGCGCGCTCGTCTACTTTCGCCTTGGCGACCAGGCTCTCGAGGCTCTTGCGTATCCCGCCCAGGCCCTTGTCGAGAAATGTCTGGTTCGCCTCGATCACCACGGTGGGAAAGCCTGCCTGCGCCGACACCTGCGCGATGCCGGAGCCCATGAGCCCGCATCCGATCACACCGACCTGCTTGATGGCCATGCCCGGGCGACCTCCTTGGACGATCTGCGGATAGTGGCGCGCTGCGCCGGCGGGACTACTTGCGGCCGCGGCCCGGCAACGACCGCAGGGCCATCATTTCGTGCTCGATATCGCCAGGCGGGCACGGGTTCCCTGTCCCTCGGAGCGGACAGGCCGAACCGACGTTGCATCGGGGCGGAGCATCTCCCGCAACACCGCCTCCGGCTTGTCGGCCGGCTTCGAAAGCATTTGGAGGATCATGGGGGCGTTGAGGCCCTGCCGCACCTCGTCCGCGGACGCAGGCGCGGACATGCCCGCGGTCAAAATACCGGCGGTCAGCGATACAACCACCCACGCGAATACCCTCTGCCTGTTCATGATCCGTGCCCCCATCATAGCCGCATCGCCCCATCCGCGCTCCAGGAAACGATGCCCCCGGGTCACTCGTACCGGATGAGGGACTCGACGCGGTACCCCTTCAACCGCTCGCGCCCCTTGAGAAACGCCAGCTCGATCAGGAAATCGCAGGCCACGACAGAGCCGCCCAGCCGCTCGATGAGGCGCAGCGTGGCCGCCATGGTCCCGCCTGTCGCGAGCAGGTCGTCCACGGCGAGGATCTGCTGCCCCCTGCCGATGGCGTCTTGATGAATGGCCAGCACGTCCCGCCCATACTCGAGCTCGTACTCTTCCTCGATGACCGGGCCGGGAAGCTTGCCCTTCTTGCGCACCGGCACGAATCCGGCGCCTAGCTGCTGGGCCAATGCCCCGCCGAAGATGAAGCCTCGCGATTCGACGCCCACCACCACGTCCACTTTCGACGACCGGTACCTGGCCGCCAGGTGGTCGATCACCGAGGCCCATGCCGTACCGTCCTTCAGGAGGGTGGTGATGTCCCTGAAGAGAATGCCTTCGGTTGGGAAGTCCTTGATATCGCGGATCTTTGCCGTGAGCGAGGCGACGTCCATGACGAGGAGAGATGTTACCCGCTGGCCCGTTTTGACGCAACACGAAAACCCTCAGGAGAGGAGGCGGTCCACGAGATGGCGCAGATCAGTGACGACCACATCGGCGTGGACCGCCGGCGGCCGCCCGCCCGCGGCGAGATGGACGCCGCGCATGCCCGCGCCCTGGGCGCCTGTGACGTCGGCGGTCGGATTGTCGCCGACATGGGCGGCATGCCGCGCCTCCGCGCCGAGGCCCGCCAGCGTACGTCTGAAGATCTCCGGATCGGGCTTGCGGTAGCCGACCTCGTCGGAATACGAGATGACCGAGAAATGGCGGAGGAGATCGTAGCGCTCGAGGATCTGTCGCAGGATGATCCCGGGCGTGCGGCCGGTGTTCGACACGATGCCGAGCGCGATGCCACGCTCGGCGAGTCCGGTCACCGCCTCCGCCGCCCCCGGATGCAGATCGGGCGGGAAATGAAGCACGGGATCGCTGTAGCCCGTCACCGCCTCCTCGAGGAGCGCGGGCGCGAGGCCGACACAGATGCCCGGCGCGGCAATATCGAGGACGAGCTGCACCTGATCCCCGATGGCGGGGTCGCGATCGCGCGACCAGAAGCGCTCGTGGAGCACGCGTTCCGAGCGCTCGTAGGCCGCCTCGACCTTCCGCCCGCTGAGCGGGCTGCCGGCTCGACGGAGAATGGCCGCGATGGCGTCTATGCGGCGCGCCCGTTGCTTGGCCAGATTCTTCGGCGAATCTTCGACGAGCGTCTGCCAGAAGTCGAAGGTAACAGCCTTGATGGTGGACATCACGAAAACGTCGGCCGGCGCTTTTCCAGGAAGGCGAGGGCGGCCTCGCGCCCTTCGCCCGACGCGTAATTCTGGGCGAAGGCGTCGATGCTGAGACGCACGGCGGAGCCGAGATCGGTGTTGCGCCACCGGATCATCAGCTCCTTCTGGATCCGGATCGCCGTGGGCGCGCACCCGAGGATTTTCTCGACGAGCCCGGTGGTAACTCCTTCGAGCTTTTCCGCGGGCGCCACGCGGTTGACGAGGCCCCATTCGAACGCCTGCTCGGCGCTGACGCTGTCTCCCGTCAGGAGCATCTCCGCCGCGCGTCCGGGTCCCACGAGAGCGGGCAGGAGCGCCGCCTCGATCACCGACGGGGCTCCCACCTTGACCTCGGGAAGTCCCAAGGGCGCCCCCGCCGCCGCCACCCGGAGATCACACGCCATGGCCAACTCGAAGCCCGCGCCCAGACACGGCCCGTTGACCATGGCCACGGTGGGGAACGGCGCGTCGTGGACGGCGTGAATCGCCTCGTGCAGCGAGGTGATGAGGGCCTTGGCCGAGACCGGCGTGAGATCCCGCAGCACCTGCACCTGCATGCCGGCGGTGAAGGCGCGGCCCGCCCCTGTGATCACGGCCACGCGCACGCCCGGGTCTCGCGCGAGGCCCTCGACGGCCGCGCGCAGCTCCCCGATGAGCTCAGGAACGATGAGGTTGAGCGGCGGGCGATCCAGGGTGACCCAGGCGCAGCTGTGTCGCTCCTCGACGCGAACCAACGCGGGCACGCCGGCTAGTACCGGCGCATGGACGGATCGAGGGTGCGCGCCCACGCGTCGAGTCCACCCGCGAGATTCCGGACATTGTCGAAGCCGAGGCTCCGCAGATACTCGGCGACGGCGGCGCTCCGGACGCCCTGGTGGCAATAGACGACCGTCTCCGCCGTGGGGTCCAGCTCGCCGGAGCGGAGCTCGATCTCCTCGATGGGAATATGCAGCGCGTGCTCGAGCCGGCAGAGCCGCGTCTCCCAGTCCTGGCGGACGTCGAGGAGCACCAGCGGCTCGGGATCTCCCAAGCGCGTCTTCAGTTCGGCAGGCGTCAGCTCGCTCATGCGGGTCATTCCTCCGGCGAGAAAGATATCATGCCGCACCGCGGTCGTCGGGGAGGAGGATGGAGGTCTCGGGAGACACCTCCACTCTCACGTGGTCTCCCAGCTTGAAGCTCCGGCCCACGAGGGCCGACGTGATCATCTCGACCCTGATCATTCCCCCGGGAATGCTCACGTCGTAGAATTGACGCGACCCCTCGAAGACGTGCGCCGACACCGTGCCCGGAATGCCCCCGGGGGCGAGGGCGGCTTCCTCCACCCTGAGCGCCTCCGGCCGGAGGCACAGGAGGGCCCGGTCACCGACGGACCAGACATGCGCGCCCGACCCCACGGGCAGCCGTGCCCCGCCGCCCGTCTCCACCACCACGCCCATCTCGCGCCGCTCGACCACGCGTACGGGAACGAGATTGGCCGCCCCCACGAATTCCGCCACGAAGGCGTTCCGCGGCTTCCAGTAGATCTCCTCGGGGCGGCCCTCCTGCACGAGGGCGCCGTTCGACAGGACGGCGATCCGCGTGGACAGGGACAGCGCCTCCGCCTGGTCGTGGGTCACGTAGAGGGTGGTGATGCCGACGTCGCGGTGGAGGCGGGCCAGCTCGAGGCGCATCTGGGAGCGCAGCTGCGCGTCCAGATTGGAAAGCGGCTCGTCGAGGAGGAGGAGTCGCGGCTGAACGACGAGGGTGCGCGCCAGCGCGACGCGCTGCTGCTGGCCCCCCGAGAGCTGGGTCGGCCGCCGACCCTCGAAACCCTCGAGCCCGACCTGGGCGAGGGCGGCTTTGACCTTGCGCCCGAGCTCGGCGCCCGAGACGCGCCGCTCGCGCAGTCCGAAGGCGACGTTCTCGAAGACGGTCATGTGCGGCCAGAGCGCGTACTGCTGGAAGACCATGCCGAGATTGCGCTTCCACGGCGGCACGGGGTCGATGGGCTCGTCGTCCACGAACATGCGCCCTTCGTCCGGCGTGGCGAAGCCCGCGAGCATTCTGAGGAGCGTGGTCTTGCCGCAGCCGGAGGGGCCGAGCAGCGTATAGAACTCTCCGGGACGTATGGACAGGGACACGCCCTTCACCGCCCACCTCGTCCCGTAGCGCTTGCCGACGTTCTCCATTCGCACTTCGGACAGGCGGATCACCGTCTCGTCCTGCTTCACGCCCTGACCTCCTTCGAACCGCGTCCCGGCCCGGAGAGCCCGGCGAGGAGCGGAACCACCGTGAGCCCGAGACCGGCGAGCACGAGGTAGACCGCGCCCGGCGGCATCCAGGCGAGAAGGGTGGTGGCGAGGACGGGACCCAGGAACGCCGCCGCGATCCTCGATGAATTCACGATGCCGATGGCCGTGCCGGATGCCCGCTGGGCGATGGCCGCCACCGACAACGGAAAGACGGGGGCGATGCAGAGCACCTGAAGGAAGCGGACGACACCGAAGCTCACGACGCCGGGCGCGGCGGCGAGGGCGGCCAGGCCCACCGACGAGGCGACGAGGAACCAGACGATGGTCCGCCGGTCGCCGACGATCTCTCCCAGACGCGGGGCGATGAACGACCCGACCGCGGCGGCTGCCCCCGTAACGAAGAGAAGCAACCCCCCGACCTCCAGCGTCAAGGCGGGAGCCACGCCCAATCGCGGCAGGATCTGCGGAAGGATGGCGGTGAGGAAGAAGATCTGGATGGAGCCGGCGAGGACGAGGAGACAGACCGTGCCGACTTCCCGCACCGATGCCGTCTGCGGGCGCTCGTGCTCTGCCTGCGCCACCGGGCGGTCCGGCACTCCCCACGCCACCATGGCCGAGCACGCCCAGAGCATGAAGCCGGCCACGATGAAGGAGCCGCGGAAGCCGATGCGGGCCGCGGCGAAGGCGCCCACCGCGGGTCCCAGCACCTGGCCGAGCGTCATGCCCGACTGGATGGACGCGATCCCGCGCCGCACGTCACCGCCGGAGCGCCCCACCATGATGAAGGCGAAGGTGGAGACGGCCCCCATGAAGCCCAGGAGCATGCGCGAGAAGAAGAGCTCGGGCAGGGTGCGCGCCACCGCCATGAGGAAGAAGCCGCTGCCCTGGAGGAGCTGGGTCCAGATATACGAGCGCTTGGGATGGCGCTCGCCGAAGAGGCGGGCCGAGAAAGGCGCGGTCACCACCGTCACCAGCGAGCTCACGCCGAGGATCCATCCCGTCCAGCGCAGGGTAGCCGTCGCGTCCACCGTGGACATCTTCTGGATGTAGAAGGGCAGGCTGACGAAGACGAACGACCACGCGAAGCTGCCGAAGAACATCGAGAAGGGCAGGATCCATTGCTTGGGAAAGCGCGGTGTGGTCATGGCCTAGACCCGGAAGAGGCCGCGACCGCCGCCACGGGCGAAACGCGTGGCGAGCCAGGTGCCGGCGGCCACGAGCGCGATGGCCACCACCCCGAGCGCGGCGCCCGGCCCGCGTCCCACCGCCGACTGCATGTAGAGGTAGATTCCGTAGGACAGGGGCCCCAGCTCGACGCGGGGGACGAGCAGCATGGTGGACGAGAGATCCACGGACGAGCTGACAAAGGCGAGCAGGCCGCCCGCGAGCAGGCCGCGGCCCATCAGGGGCAGGGTCACCTTGACGAAGGCACGCGCGCGGCTCGCCCCCAGATTCTGGGCCGCTTCCTCGAGCCACAGAGGCTGCTGCTGCAACGCCGCGTACGCGCTGCGCACGGTGTACGGAAGCCGGCGCACGGCATAGACGATGACGAGGATGAGCCAGGTGGAGGTGAGGGGCGCCCCCAGTCCCGGCACACTCCATCCGTGGAAGATCCGCAGGTAGCCCACGGCCAGCACCACTCCCGGCACGGCCAGGGGCATGGTGGCGATGGCGTCGAGCCATGCCCGGCCGCGGGCACGTCCCCTCAGCAGGAGCCAGGCGATGACCGCGCCCAGGCCGATGTCGATGGCGGAGGCGAGCAGCGCATAGCGCAACGTATTCCAGATGAAGGGCGGCGCGCGGAAGAGGATCTCTCCGTAGTTGTCGAGTGTGTACACGGAGGGGAGCGGCGTGAGACTCCAGACCTTGGACACGGACAGGAGCGCGATGCCCATATGGGGCAGCAGCGCCGGCCCCAGGAGCGCGAGGGCGATCATCCATGCCGCGAGCGTTCCGCGCGGGCCGAGTCCGCGGGCGGGTGCCTCCCCGCTCCTGCCTATGACCGTGAACTCGCCCCGCCCTAGCACCCGCTTGACGAGCCAGAGCGCGGCCAGGGACAGGGCCACGAGGACGACGCAGACGACGTAGCCGTCGACATCGGTCAGCCCGACGGTCGTCACGCGCACATAGGCCTGGGGGGCGAGGAGCGTCGTGTAGTTGAGCATGAGGGGCGTGCCGAGATCGTCGATGACGCGGATGAACGTGAGGAGCGCCCCCGCGGCATAGCCGGGCAGCGACAGGGGAAGGAGGATGCGACGAAAGAGGCGGAATCCCGACGACCCCAGATTCTGCGCCGCCTCCTCGAGCGAGCGGTCGAGGGCCGAGAGGGCGGCCGCGGTATTGAGCAGGATGAAAGGAAAATAGTGGAGCGACTGCACGAGAATCACGCCGCGAAGACCCTCCATGAAAGGCACGGTGAAGCCGAAGCGCTCGAGGAGGAAGAGGTTGACCATGCCGCTGCGCCCGAGGATTTGCTGGAACGCGACGGCTCCCACGAAGGGCGGGATGACGAGGGGGAGGAGACCCAGGGTAGTGAGCGTGCTCCGCCCCGGGAAGCTGTAGCGCACGGTGAGCAGGGCGAGGGGCACCGCGATCACGCTGCCCAGCGCCACCGCCAGCACGCCCGAGAGGAGCGTATTGAGGAGGGCCTCGCGGAAGAGCGGGCGGGCGAAGAAGGCGAGGAGCGGCGCCCCCGTGGGCCGGCCATCCACCACCGCGGCCACGGACAGCACCTGCAGCAACGGGTAGACGATGCCCGCCCCCAGCACGAGGAAGAGGGCCCACACCAGCGCGCTCTCGGCGCGAACGCGCCGGATCACGAGCGGGCGGGGCGAGCGGAGCGGCGAGACGACGAGGCGGGGAGGGCGTGGTTCGTGATGCGGGGGGCGGGCCGAGGGCTCACCGCCAAGAGGCGAGGGCTTCCTGACGTGTCGGATGAATGCTCATGGCCTGAACGACTCGGGTCATCTCGAAGATGGCGCGAACGTCCTCCTGGAGCCCGCAGAGCCGGACATCGCCGCCGGCCGCTCGCGCCTGCTTCATGGCGGCGATCAGGGTGCCCATGCCCGAGCTGTCGATGTAGGCCACGCCGTTCAAGTCGATGAGCAGGCGCGACTGGCCTCGATCGAAGATGCTCGACAGGGCCCGCCTGACGTCGTGGACGGCGGCCATGTCGAGATCTCCGCGCGGAGATACCACCGCCACTCCGCTCGATTGAGTTACGTCAATGTCCATATTGATTCCCAATCCGGCTCAGTGTCCGGAATCGATCAAGGAGTGGCCGCGCCCCCGAGCGTGGCGGCGGCCGGCCCACGTCCCGGGAGGTACTTCACCATGGTCCAGCGGGTGCCGCGCTCGCGGGCCACGTCGATGGAGAGGCTGTCTGCGATGGTCTTCACGAGGAACAGCCCGTAGCCGCTCTCCGGCACCGCCTCGAGATTGGGCGACTCGTACCGGTCGGCGTCGAATGGCCTACCGAAGTCCTCCACCTCGATGATCACTGAGTCGTCCGACGATCGGACGGACACCTTGATCGGCTGACCGCCCCTGCCTTCGTAGGCGTGCTGGATGGAGTTGGCACAGAGCTCGCCGACCGCGAGCAATAAATTGGGCTGGTCCTGCTTGGGAACGCCGTGTCCCGCCAGCTCGTCGCGCAGCCACTTGCGCAGGCGCAGGAGATGCTCGGCCTCGCTCGTCATGGAAAACGTGCTGCCCTCGGCATTCGGGGTCATGGAAGGCTCGCTCGCCCTGTGGTCGCATCCAGAATGTCGCCGGGCATGGTCAAATCCACCATAGCATGGAGGCGCCACAGACCCGTCAGGGCGTCTTCGGCAGCACGCAGAAGCCCTGGCTTTCCACCCCGAGCGGCACGTTGAACTTGCTGCGGAAATTCTCGAGAGCGACCGCGGCCGTCAGCTCCACGATCTGCCCCTCGTCGAAGAAAGTGCGCAGGCGCGCGAAGAGCTCGTCGCCCACCCGCTGGCCCGTGATGGTCATGGCTTCCGCGTACTCGAGGGCCGCGCGCTCCATCTCCGAGAAGCGCGGGCTCTCCCGCCATCCCGGCACCTCGCGGATCTTCTCCTCGTCTGCCCCCGTCTGCATCCCCCGGGATGCGTTGATGTCAATTCAGAATGGACAGCCGTTGATGAGGGCGACGCGGAGATAGACGAGAGGAAGGAGGGCGGCGGGCAGCCGTCCCGACTTCTCGATGGACACGGAGAGCTGCTTGGCCGCCTTCAGGATGGGCGGGCAATGCGCATAGACCTTGGTGGTGTTGAACACCGCACCGAAAAGCTCGCGCTCCCGGGCAAAGATCTCCTTCAGGATGGGGTCGCCGCCGTCGTCCTCGATTTCGCGCACTCTCGGCATGGTTGTCTACCTCAGGCGTGCGGACTGATCCGCGCGGTCTATGGCCTTCCCGTAGTTGGTCTTGGCCGTAGTGTCCCACTCTGTCTCGAGGCGCGACTTCACCTCGGGCTTGTCCTTGAAGGCGTCGTTGAACGCCCGGTCGGCCACCCGCGTGCCGTCGAGGGGCACGGTGGTGGCCAGCCTCCGAGCCTCGGCGAGATCTCGCGATCCGTCGTCGAGGTTCTTCCCCTGCGCCCGCACCTTTCCCGTCCGCGCCTCCGCGGCGTAGATGGCGCCCCAGGCGGTCCGGAGCTCGGCATGACGGAAGGTGATGATGTGATCGAAGAGGGCGTTGACGACGTTGCGACGCGACGAGGACAGCTTGTCGTCGAACTCGACGCCCCCGAGCTTCATGGTGAACGGATTGGGGTAGCCCTTGGGCGCGCGCGCGTAGAGAGCGGGGACCACGGGGAGCCGACCGATCTCCGGCGAGAAGAGCTTGAGCTGCCCCTCGTCCGAGAGCAGGTACTGCACGAAGGCCCGGGCATTTTCCCCGTTGGGGCCGTTCTTGATCACCGCCACCGAGGCGGGTACCACCGCGGTCAGGGTGGGATAGGCGAAATCAACGGGCTGGCCCGACGCAATAGCCGAGAGCCCGAAGAAATCGATGACCACCCCGATGCCGAGCTGGCCCGAGATGACGGCCTCGGGCACCCCGAAGCTCCGCTCGGCGATCGCCCCCATGTTGCCGCCCATCTGCATGAGGAGCGCCCAGCCTCTCTCCCACCCGTAGGCCTGCAGGATCACCTCCACCGTGAGATGCGTGGTGCCGCTGCGCGAAGGCGCCGAGATCGACAGGTGCCCGTGATAGCGCGGATCGGTGAGGTCGGTCCACTCCTTGGGAGCGGGCAGCTTGTGCAGCGCCAGGTAGCGCGTGTTCCACATGAGCCCGTAGCCCGACACGGCAAAGCCCCAGTATTGCCCGTCGGGATCGTGGAGCGGGAAGCTCCCGATCTTGGCGGGCATGCGGGCCAGCGTCTCCTTGGAGAGAGCGATCTTGTCCAGCAGCCCGTCGCTCTTGAGGGTCTGGAAGGCGTCCACCGCAGACGCCCACATGATGTCGGCCTCGGGGCGGCCGCGTGTCTCGCGCAAATAGGTCACGGCCTGGTTGGTCTGCTGCTGCTTCACGATCATCTTGATGCCCGGATACTTCTGCTCGAAGGCCTGCTTGTAGGCCTCGAACAGCTCCTTGGGAAAGGAGGTCAGCACCACCACTTCGCGCGTGGGGGCGGCGGCGGCCGGCGCGGCGAGGGCGAGGGCCACCACGACCCACGCGAGCGGGAGGACGAGCGGGCGCTTCACGGCCGCTTGAGCGCGAACGCGGTCATGTCGTCGGCGATACGCCCCGAGGCCACGGTCAGCGTCTCCGCGGTGATGGCCTCCGCCTGACGCTGGGCGCTTTCCCCACGGCAACGATCGAGGATCTGCAGCACGCGTTCGAGTCCGGGGCGCATGCCGTCGGCTCCCGGCGCCTCGATGACTCCATCGGTCAGGAAGATGAGGCTGTCGCCGGGCTCCAGGTCCACCTCCGCCTCCTCGAACACGGCCTCCTCGAACACGCCCAGGATCATACCGCCCACGCTCACCGGCTTGGGGGGGGCGCCCTTGCGTACGAGGATGGGCTCCGGATGACCGGCGGAGGCGAGGGCCACGCGGCCCACGCGCCCAGGGAAGAGCACGGCGAGCACCATGGTGACGAACATCGAAGGCGGCATGTCCCGACAGAGCGAGGCATTGAGTCGTCCCAGTACCTCCGCGGGCTCGGACAAGCCGCGGGCGATCTCGCGAAGCAGAGTCCGCACCATCACCATCAGGAGCGCGGCGGGGATCCCTTTCCCCGACACGTCGCCGATGGCCACGGCGATCCGCTCGCCCATGGGCAGGATGTCGAAGAAGTCACCGCCCACCATGGTCGACGGGCGCAGCACCGCTCCCGCTTCGAGCCCGGCCAGGGTCGACGGCACGGCGGGGGTCAGCCTCGCCTGGATGTCGCGCGCCGTCTCCAGATCGCGGGTGAGCTGGACGACGCCCTCCGCGGACGACCAGTCGCCGAGCACGCCGAGGAGAGGGGCGGTGAGCCGCGCGAGGGCCGTGCGCTTGAGGAGCGACTGCACGCGCACGAGAATTTCCGAGGGCTCGAAGGGCTTCGCGACATAGTCGTCGGCGCCGCGCTCGAAGCCCCGGACCTTGTCGGCGAGCTGGGTCTTGGCCGAGAGCATGATGACGGGGATGTGCGTGGTCGGTCCGTGCTCGCGGATACGCTTGAGGGTCTCGAGCCCGTCGAGCCGCGGCATCATCACGTCGAGGATGACGAGGTCCGGCGGCTCGGCCCGGATGGCCTCGATGGCCTCGAGGCCGTCGCTCGCCGTTCGCACCTCGAAGCCGGCGCGGCGCAGGGTCACCGTCAACACCGTGCTGATGTCGATCTCGTCGTCCACCACGAGGATGCGCGAAGCGCTCATCGGCCCAGGCTCCGATCCAGTCGAAGGTTGGCGCGGACGGCCGCGAGGAGGTCCAGCCGGGAGAAGGGCTTGGTCAGGAGCGCCGTGGGTCCGAGCGCCCGCGTGTCGTCCGGTCCCAGCTCCACCGCCGAGAGAATCACCACCGGGATTTCCCGTGTCCGCTCGGATTCGCGGAGGATTCGAATCGCCTCGAAGCCGTCGAGGTCCGGCAGCATGAGATCCATGGTGATGAGGTCGGGCAGCCGCTCGCGCGCCATCTCGACCGCCTCGAGGGCGCGGCCCGCCTCGAGGACACGGAAGTTCTCCAGCTCGAGCTGATCCCGCAGCACCCCGCGGATGTCCGGCTCGTCGTCCACCACGAGAATGAGCGGACCGTCGCCTACCCCCGCCTCGCCCTCGCCGGGGGGAGTCGCGCCCGCCACCC
>WNGL01008925.1_pt1 | contig 13380 bp, 13 predicted proteins | sample 5400591 | NCBI WGS metagenome assembly WNGL01 (sample SAMN13153377, study PRJNA577476) | soil metagenome | isolation source: 80 cm soil or saprolite under Garry oak tree replicate 1 | place: USA:California | collected 2016-06-15
CAGCACCAGATGGTCCAGTGGATGCTCGCCGACATGGCGACCACCGTCGATGGCGCCCGGCTCCTGACCCTGCGCGCCGCCGCGCTCAAGGACGCGGGCTGGCGCCCGCACCGGTTCCAGATCGGCCAGACCGGCCGGACGATCTCGCCCAAGCTCTATATGGGCTTCGGCGTCTCGGGCGCGATCCAACACCTGGCCGGCATGCGCACGTCGAAGGTGATCGTGGCCGTCAACAAGGACGCCGAGGCGCCGATCTTCAAGATCGCCGACTACGGCATCGTCGGCGACCTCTTCGAGGTCGTGCCGGAGCTGACGAAGGAGTTCAAGAAGCTCCTCGAAAAATGAGCGCATGAAGCTCGATCACACCGAAGAGCAGCAGATGATCCAGGCGATGGCGCGGGAGTTCGCCGAGACGGCGATCAAGCCCATCGCCGCCGAGATCGACCGGGAGGCCCGCTTCCCCCACGAGACGGTGAAGCGCATGGGAGAGCTCGGCCTCATGGGCATCGCGATCCCCGAAAAGTGGGGCGGGAGCGGTGCCGACACGGTGTCGTACGTCGTCGCCGTCGAGGAGATCGCGAAGGCGTGCGGGTCGCACGCCGCCATCATGTCGGTGAACAACTCGCTCTACTGCGACCCGGTCTACACGTTCGGCACGGACACGCAGCGCGAGCGGTTCCTCAGGCCCGTGGCCTCGGGCCATGCCCACGGCTGTTTCGCGCTCACGGAGCCCCAGGCGGGCTCGGACGCGCGCAACCAGCACACGCTCGCCGTGCGCGATAGCGACCACTACGTGCTGAACGGCCGGAAGCAGTTCGTCACCAACGGCCGCGAGGCCTCGTTCGCCCTCGTGTTCTGCCAGACCGATCGCGCGAAGGCGCACCACGGGATCACCGCCCTCGTGGTCGAGAAGGGGACGAAGGGCTTCGTCGTGGCGAAGACCGAGGACAAGCTGGGCATCCGCGCCTCCGACACCGCCGAGCTGGTCTTCGAGGACTGCCGAGTGCCCGCCGCCAATCGGCTCGGCGAGGAGGGCATGGGGTTCGGCATCGCTCTGGCGGCGGTCGACGGTGGACGCGTCGGCATCGCCGCCCAGGCCGTCGGGCTTGCGGCGGGCGCCCTCGAGCGCTCGCTCGCCTACGCGCGCGAGCGGAAGTCCTTCGGCGTGGCGATCGGCCAGCACCAGATGGTCCAGTGGATGCTCGCCGACATGGCGACCACCGTCGATGGCGCCCGGCTCCTGACCCTGCGCGCCGCCGCGCTCAAGGACGCGGGCAGGCCATACGGGACCGAAGCAGCGATGGCGAAGCTCTTCGCCGCCGAGACCGCGATGAGGGTAACCACGGACGCGATTCAGGTCCACGGCGGCTACGGCTTCGTGAAGGAGTACGAGGTGGAGCGCTACTTCCGCGACGCGAAGATCACCCAGATCTACGAGGGGACCTCGCAGATCCAGAAGCTCGTGATCGCGCGCGCCGTGCTGGGAGGCACCCCATGAGCGAGTACCAGCGCTGGAGGCGGGAGGCGTACGAGCCGTTCGCGCGGCGCACGCCCGAGCGGCCGGTCCGGTCCGAGTCGCTCTCCGGCGTGCCCGTCGAGCCGCTCTACACACCCGAGGACCTCCCCGGCTGGTCGTACGGCGAGAAGCTCGGCTACCCGGGCGAGTACCCCTTCACCCGCGGCGTCTACCCCACGATGTACCGTGGCCGGCTCTGGACCATGCGGATGTTCGCGGGGTTCGGCCGGCCCGAGGACACCAACGCCCGCTTCAAATACCTCCTCGCGCAGGGGCAGACGGGGCTCTCGACCGCGTTCGACATGCCGGCGCTGATGGGCTACGACGCCGACCACCCGCGCGCGCGGGGCGAGGTCGGCCGGGAGGGCGTCTCGATCTCAACGCTCGATGACTTCGAGCGGCTGTTCGCGGACATCCCGCTGGGGAAGGAGTGGATCTGCCCGCCCGAACCTGCCGTTCGGATCGTGACCGATATGATCGAATTCACTTCCAAGCATGTCCCTCGCTTCAATCCCGTCTCGATCTCGGGCTACCACATCCGCGAGGCGGGCTCGACGGCGATCCAGGAGCTCGCGTTCACGCTGGCCGACGGGCTCGCGTACGTCGAGGCGGCGCTGGCCCGCGGCCTCGACGTCGACAGCTTCGCGCCACGCCTCTCCTTCTTCTTCGACGTCCACAACGACTTCTTCGAGGAGATCGCGAAGCTCCGTGCCGGGCGACGGATGTGGGCGCGGTTCACGAAGGAGCGCTACGGCGCGACGAAGCCCGAGTCGATGCGCCTGCGCACCCACACTCAGACCGCCGGGGTCTCGGCGACCGCGCAGCAGCCGCTCAACAACGTCGCCCGCGTCGCCCTCCAGGCGCTCGCCGCCGTGCTCGGTGGCGCGCAGTCGCTCCACACGAACTCGTATGATGAGACGTGGGCGCTGCCGACCGAAGAGGCGGTGACGGTTGCGCTTCGTACTCAACAGATCGTCGCCGAGGAGACCGGGGTCGCGCTCACGATCGACCCGCTCGGGGGCGCGTACTTCCTCGAGAGGCTGACCGACCAGATGGAGGCGGCGGCGCTCGAGTACATCCGCACGATCGACGCGATGGGCGGCATGATCCGCGCGATCGACACGGGCTACCCGCAGAAGGAGATCGCGGACGCGGCGTACCGGTACCAGCGCATGGAGGACCGCGGCGAGAAGGTCGTGGTGGGCGTCAACAAGTACGTTATGAAGGAAGAGCGCTCGATCAGCTACCTGAGGATCGACGAGGCGGTCGAGCTGGAGCAGGTCGAGCGCGTCCGACGCTTCAAGGCGTCGCGGCCCATGGCCAAGGTGGAGAAGCGATTGAAACAGCTCGCCGACGCGTGCCGCGAGAATCGAAACGTCATGCCGGTCCTCATCGAGGCCGTGAAGGACTATGTCAGCCTCGGCGAGATCTCGGACGTGTACCGCCAGGTCTTTGGGCTGTACCGCGAGCCGATCATTTTCTAGGAGCGAGGAGGCCCATGAGCGAGCCGATCAGGATCACGCGTGCGGCGACGAAGAAGCCGAAACCCAGGGACAGCGAGCTCACCTTCGGGACGGTGTTCACCGACCACGTCTTCGTGATGGACTTCCAGGAGGAGAAGGGCTGGTACGACCCGCGGATCGAGCCGTACGGGCCGCTGAGCCTCGATCCCGCCGCGGCGGTCCTCCACTACGCTCAGGCCGTCTTCGACGGGCTCAAGGCCTTCCGCGGCAAGGACGGCCGGGTCCGACTCTTCCGGCCGCAGAAGCACGTCGAGCGACTCAACCAGTCCGCGCGGCGGCTGTGCATCCCGCCGCTCGATCCGGAGCTCGCCCTCAAGGCGCTCGTCGAGCTGGTCGGCCTCGAGAAAGACTGGGTCCCGTCCACGGTGGGGACGTCGCTCTATATCCGGCCCACGATCATCGCCAACGAGCCGTTCCTCGGCGTCCGGCCGGCGAAGTCGTACATCTACTACGTGATCCTGTCGCCGGTGGGCACCTACTATCCCGAGGGGATGAACCCGGTGAAGATCCTCGTCGTGGACAAGTACGTCCGCGCCGTCGAGGGCGGCGTGGGCGGCGCGAAGACCGGCGTGAATTACGCCGCGAGCCTGTACGCGGCCGAGGAGGCCAAGCACGCGGGGTTCACCCAGGTGCTCTGGCTCGACGGACGCGAGCGGAAGTACATCGACGAGGTCGGCACGATGAACATCATGCTGAGGATCGGTGACGAGGTGGTCACGCCGCCCCTGAGCCAGGGCACCATCCTGCCGGGCGTCACCCGCGACTCGGTGCTCACGCTCGCGCGCGAGTGGGGGCTCCGCGTCTCCGAGCGAACGATCGCGATCGACGACGTCGCCCGGGCGGCCCACGGCGGGTCGCTGCGGGAGGTCTGGGGCACCGGGACGGCCGCGGTCATCTCGCCCGTCGGCGAGCTCGCCTACAAGGGCGAGCGCATCGTCGTCAACGGCGGGAAAATCGGCGAGCTGACCAAGAAGCTCTACGACGCGATCGTCGGGATCCAGTACGCGACCGCGCCCGACACCCACGGCTGGACGGTTCTGGTCTAGGAGGCCACGATGACCGACTGCGTCTTCTGCAAGATCCGCGATGGGCGGACCCCCGCGATGAAGGTCTTCGAGGACGAACGGACGATCTGTATCATGGACATCAATCCGCTCAGCGCTGGACACTGCCTGGTGCTCAGCAAGGCGCACGCGGCGACCATCTTCGACGCCCAGGTCGTCGACCTGCAGGCCGCGATCGTCACCGCCCAGCGTGTCGCCATCGCCCTCAAGCAGACGCTGGAGCCGGACGGCCTCAACGTGCTCCAGGCCAACGGGCCCGCCGCCTTCCAGTCGGTGGCGCACTTCCACCTGCACCTGATCCCGCGCTGGATGCGCGACGGCCTTGGCTTCGACTGGAAGCTCGTGCCCGGCGACCGCGCGCAGATCATGAAGACGGGCGAGAAGCTGCGCGCCGCGATCGAGCACGGCCGATGACCGTCGACCGCACGGTTCGCGTGGTCGTCGCCAAGCCGGGCCTCGACGGTCACGACCGCGGGGCGAAGATCGTCGCGCGGGCGCTGCGCGACGCGGGCTTCGAAGTGATCTACACGGGGCTCCACCAGACGCCCGAGCAGATCGTCGCCACCGCGATCCAGGAGGACGCCGACGCGATCGGGCTCAGCGTGCTCTCCGGCGCCCACAACTACCTCTTCAAGCGCGTCCTCGAGCTGCTCCGGGAGAAGGGCGCGGAGGACATCGTGGTCTTCGGCGGCGGGATCATCCCGCCCGCGGACATCGCGGCGCTCAAGGCGACGGGCGTCAAAGAGATCTTCTCGCCCGGGACCTCGACCCAGGAGATCGTCCGCTTCGTCGGCGAGCACATCCGCGCGGCGGTCTGACGCGGCCATGGACTTCGAGCTGACCGACGACCAGGAGCGGATCCGTCGGGTCGCCCGGGAATTTGCCGACGCGGAGCTCGGGAACGCGATCGCGCCCTACGACGAGCGCCACGAATTCCCTCACAGCGTCGTCCGGAAGCTCGGGCCGCTCGGCTTCCTCGGAGCGCTGGTTCCCGAGGAGTACGGCGGCGCCGGCCTCGACTACGTCGGCTACGCGCTGAGCGTCGAGGAGCTCAGCCGCGGCGACGCCTCGGTCGGCATCACCATGTGGGCGCACAACTCCCTCTGCACGAACCACATCGCGGGCTTCGGGTCGGAGGCGCAGAAACGGACCTACCTGCCGCGCCTGGCCTCGGGCGAGGTGCTCGGGGCGTGGGGGCTCACCGAGCCGGGCGCCGGCTCCGACGCCGCCGCCCTCCAGACGCGCGCCGAGCTGCGCGGTGGCGAGTGGATCCTGAACGGCAGCAAGGCGTTCATCACCAACGCGTCGGTCGGCGGGATCGCCGTCGTGATCGCGCGGACCGACCCCGGGAAGGGCTCGCGCGGGATCTCGGCGTTCGTGCTCGAGAAGGGATTGCCTGGCTTCAGCGCGGGCAAGCCCTACCGGAAGTTGGGCCTCCACGCCTCGGACACGGCGGAGCTGATCTTCGAGGACGCCCGCGTGCCGGCCGCGAACCTGCTCGGCGAGCGAGGCATGGGCTTCGTCCATGCGATGCAGGTGCTGGAGGGCGGCCGCATCGCGATGGCGGCGATGGCGGTCGGCATCGCTCAGGCGGCCATCGATCACTCCGTGACGTACATGAAGCAGCGCACGGCCTTCGGTCAGACGCTCGCCGAGTTCAACGGCCTCCAGGGGATGATCGCCGACCTCGCCACCGAGGTCGAGGTCGCGCGCCTCCTCACGCTGCGCGCCGCGTACCTCAAGGACCAGGGGCGGCCGGCGATGCATGCGGCAGCGATGGCGAAGCTCTTCGCCTCCGAGACCGCGATGAAGGCGGCGACCAAGGCCGTGCAGATCCACGGCGGCGCCGGCTACATCACCGAGTTCCCCGTCGAGCGGATCTTCCGCGACGCGAAGCTGACCGAGATCGGCGAGGGAACGTCCGAGATCCAGAGGCTGGTGATCGCCCGGACGATCCTCCAGCTCGTGTGAAGGCACCCGCCCGGCTCATCGCGATCGAGAACGTCACCAAGCGTTATGCGACCAGCTCCGGGCCGGTCGAGGCGCTCCACGACGTCTCGCTCGCAGTGGGCGAGGGCGAGTTCTGCACGCTGATCGGCCCGTCCGGCTGCGGCAAGTCCACGCTCCTCGGAATGCTCGGCGGCCTCGTTCATCCGGACCGCGGGCGCGTTCTGGTCGACGGCCAGCCGGTCACGGGGCCCGACCCGCGCCGCGTCGCGACCGTGTTCCAGGACCCGGGCCTCTTTCCCTGGCGGACGGCGCTCAAGAACGTGGAGTTCGGCCTCGAGCTCGGGGGCATGCCCGCCGAGCGCCGGCGCTCGATCGCGACGGAGCTCCTCGGCCCGCTCGGCCTCAAGGGGTTCGCGGGCAAGTACCCGCGCGAGCTCTCCGGGGGCATGAAACAGCGCGTCGCGATCGGCCGCGCGCTCGCGATCGACACGAAGATCCTCTTGATGGATGAGCCCTTCGGCGCCCTCGACGAGCAGACGCGCGTGCTCATGGGGGAGTGGCTCCTGGACATCTGGCGGCGGACGCGCAAGACCGTGATCTTCGTGACCCACAGCCTGCACGAGGCGCTCTTCCTCTCGACGCGGGTCGCCGTCATGACGGCGCGCCCCGGGCGGATCAAGTCGGTGCTCGATCTGTCCATGGACTACCCGCGCTCGATGGAGTCGCCCGAGCTCGTCGCGCTGCGCGCGAAGCTCTGGGGCGAGATCCGAGAGGAGTCGCTGCGGGCGATGCAGTGAGAGTCGTCGCGGCACGTGGCGCGTTGCTGGTCGCGTTGCTCGTGCTCTGGGAGATCGTCGGCCGCGCGTCGAACCCGCTCCTGAGCGTCCCGCCGTCGGCCGTCCTCCCGGCGCTGCGGGACCTCCTGCTCTTGCGCTCGTACCCCGACCTGCCCGCCAGCGTGCTGCTGACCCTGCGCGAGATCGCGGTCGCCTATGGGCTCGCGGTCGTCGTCGGGCTCGCCTGCGGCTTCGCTCTGGGCTTCAACCGGTTGATCGGCAGCGCCTACGGCCCCATGCTCGCCGCGCTGTACGCGGTTCCGGCCGTCGTCTGGTACCCGTCGCTCATGCTCTTCTTCGGCCTCGACGCGGCGTCGAAGATCGCGTTCGGCTTCCTGCTCGGCTTCTTCCCCGTGACCCTCGCGGTGCTCGCGGGCATCCGCCAGGTGAACCCGCACCTCGTGACGGTCGCGCGCGCCTACGGCGCCGGTCCGCTCAGCGTGTTCGGGCGCGTCATGGTGCCGGCGATGCTGTTCACGCTCGTGGCCGGGCTCAGGACGGGGCTGGCGCTCGCGGTCATCGGCGTGATCGTCGGCGAGATCCTCGGCAGCAAGCGCGGGATGGGCGCGCTCATCAACCATGCCTACGGCCTGCTCAGGACGGCAGACTACGTCGCCCTCGTGCTCGTGACGCTGGTGCTCGTCGTCGGCTCGGACGTGGTCGCGAGCCTCGCCGAGCGCCGCGCGCGGAAGTGGAGCGAGTCGTGAGCCGACTCCGCGTGCACGGCCTCCAGGTCCTGAGCGTCCTCGCGGCGCTCGCGCTCTGGGAGGGCGTCGCGCGCGCGGGCTGGGTCGACCCGCTCTTCGTGCCGGCGCCGAGCTCCGTCGGCGCCGCGTTCCGGACGATCGGCGGCGCTGCGCTCGCGGCCCTCGGTGACACGCTCGGCAAGACGGCGATCGCGTACGTGCTCGCGGTGATTCTCGGCGTCGGCGCGGGGCTCGCCGTCGGCTCCGTCCGCCTCCTGCGTGACGTCCTGAACCCGTTCGTCATCGCGCTCTACGGCATCCCGAAGATCCTCGTGCTGCCCTGGATCGTGCTGCTCCTGGGCTACGGCACGGCGCCCGCGGTCTTCTACGGCACCGTCCACGGCCTCTTCCCGGTCATGGTCCTCGTCATGGGCGCCGTGCGCGACGTGGACCGCACGCTCGTGACCGTGGCGCGCTCCTACGGCGCGACGACGTGGCAGCTCTACTGGAAGGTGCTGCTCCCGGCGATCGTGCCCTCGGTGCTCGCGGGCATGCGGCTCGGCATCGTCTTCTGCCTGCTGGGCGTCCTCGTCGTCGAGATGTTCGCGGGCGTGCGCGGCATGGGGTACGTCATGAGCTCGCTCGCCAACGGCTTCCGGGCGCCCGAGCTCTTTGCCGCGACTGGGCTCGTCTCGGCGGCCTCGATCGCGATCGTGCTGGGACTCGACCACGTCAACGAGAGGCTGTCGCACTGGCGGGGCTGAGCGCGTCGCCATCCCCCGCCGCGCTCAGGGACTTTCCGGCCTCGATTTCCGGTACGTGCCTCATTTGTCCCTCCTTCCACGGCAACTAGACTTCACGACGCTGGAGGAGGGTGAACATGATGCACGCATCCGTTTCCGCTGAGATCGTGACCGTATACCGGGGGCTCGACGGCGTCATCCACCACACGAGGTGCGGGCGGCGGACCCCGCGGACTGCGTCGCCTGACCTCGGCGAGCGGCGGCTCGCTACTCGCCACGGAGCGTCGGGTCGAGCAGGTCGCGGAGCCAGTCGCCGGTGCGGCTCACGACGAGCGACGCGAGCATCAGCACGGCTCCCGGAAAGGTCGAGATCCACCAGGCGGTGTCCAGGTACTCGCGCCCCTCGTGAATCATCCCGCCCCACGACGGCGTGGGCGGCTGGATGCCGAGGCCGAGGAAGGAGAGCGTCGCCTCGAGCACGATCGCCCGTGCCAGCTCGAGCGTCGCGATGACGACCAGCGACGAGAGCACGTTGGGAAGGATGTGGCGGGCGATCACGCGCGCGACCGACCCGCCGAGCGCGTGGATCGCATCCACGAACTCGCGCGAGCGCAGGACGAGCACCTGCGATCGCAGGATCCGCGCGTAGGAGACCCAGCCCGAGAGCCCGATCACGACGATCAGAGTCGGGAAGCTCGGCCCCAGCACCGCGATGATGCCGATCGCGAGCAGGATGAAGGGGAAGGCGAGCTGGGCGTCGGCGAGCGTCATGATCACGCTATCGGCGAAGCCGCCCCGGAAGCCCGCCGCGATCCCGAGCGTCGCGCCGAGCGCGCCGCCCACCACGACGGCCGAGAGGCCGACGACGAGCGAGACGCGCGCCCCGTAGATCACCCGGGAGAGGACGTCGCGGCCGAGGTGGTCGGTGCCGAGGAGCCGCGCGCGCCCGTCCGGCGCCTCGAGCGTCGGCGGCGCGAGCCTATCGCGAAGGGACTGGCGCGTCGGATCGTGGGGCGCGAGCCACGGCGCCGCCATCGCGACCGCGCCCAGCAGCAGCACGAACGCGAATCCCGCCATCGCCAGGCGTGCCGTGCGCCGAGCGCGGAGCGTTGGAGCGGGGGCCGCGAGACCGGAAGACTCCGTGGGTGGCCTGAGCGAGGTGCCGGTGGCTGCGTCGATCGTCATGGTCGGGCGCGCGGGTCGAGGAAGCCGTAGAGCAGGTCGATCGCGAAGTTGATGACGATGAAAACGATCGCGGAGAGGAAGACCGCGCACTGCACGACGGGGTAGTCGCGGTTGTAGATGGACTGGATCGCGAGGCGGCCGATCCCCGGCCACGCGAAGACCGTCTCGGTGACGACCGCGCCGCCGAGCAGCGTCCCGAACTGGAGCCCCGTGATCGTCACGATCGGGAGCGCGGCGTTCTTGAGCGTGTGCTTGGCGACCACGATCCACTCCGCGACGCCCTTGGCCCGCGCCGTCCTGATGTAGTCCGCGCGCAGCACCTCGAGCACCGCCGAGCGCGTCAGCCGCGCGATGGACGCCATCGCGAAGGCGCCCAGCGTGAGCGCCGGCAGGACCAGGTGCTTCCAGTCGCCGCGTCCGCCCGTCGGGAAGAGGTCGGCCTTGAGCGACAGCAGGAGGATGAAGAGGATCCCGAGGAAGAACGTCGGCGCCGACTGTCCGACGAGCGCCACGCCCATCGCGGCGTGGTCGATCGGCGAGTTGCGCTTGACCGCCGAGAGGAGCCCGACGGGCACCGCGACGATCGCCGCGAGGAGAAATGAGGTCAGCCCCAGCTCGACCGTGGCGCCGAGGTAGCCTCGGACGACTGAGAACGCGGGCTCGCGGAAGTGGATCGAGCGGCCGAAATCGCCGCGGAGCACGTTGGCGAGGAACACGCCGTACTGCACGGGCAGGGGTTGGTCGAGCCCGAGCTCCCGGCGCACGCGGAAGATCTCGCTCCGTGGCGCGTCGGGAGGTAGCAGGAGCGGCACGGGGTCGCCGGAGAGCCGCATGACGACGAAGACCACCGTCGAGACGAGCCAGACGGCGATCAGGGCCCGGAGGAGCCGCGGAGCGAGGAAGAGGAGGACACCGCGCATAGGGTGCGGCGGCCCGGGACCCCGCCGCCGGGGCCCCGGGCCTCGCGTGCGCTAGGCGCGACGGAATCTGAAGTTGAAGCGCCGGATCTCGAACTGCTGGTTCGGGTTCGGCGTCCACTCGACGTGCTTCTGGAGGCCGTAGTCCTCGTAGGGCTGGATGACCGGCACCCACGGCAGGTGCTCGAGGAAGACCTTCGTCATCTCGCGGTACGCCTGGCCGCGGAACTTCTCGTCCACCGAGAAGCGCGCGGCCTCGCCCAGCTCGTCGAAGCGCGGGTGGCGCCAGTAGTCCTGCGGCCCGCCCGGCGAGAGGAGGCGCCACATCATGCCGTCGGGATCGCCGAGCGTCGAGGTCGGGTCCGACCACCACAGGCCCTTGAAGCTCTTATCTCTGTTCTTCTGGGCGCGGACGGAGTACTCGACCACCTCGACCTTGGCGTTGATGCCGACGTCGCGCCACATGCCCTGAATCGCCTCGGACATCGGCTTGTCGTTGGCCGTGTAGCCGACGGTCGTCTCGATGACGACCTCCTCGCCCTTGTAGCCCCCCTTCTTGAGCCGCTCGCGTGCCTCGCGCGGGTCGTACGCGAGCGGCGCGAGCGTCGCGTCGAAGTGGTTGTCGCCCTTCGCGATCGGCCCGGTCGGGACGATGCCGCGCCCGCGCCAGAGCTCTTTGACGATCGCGTTGCGGTCGATGGCGAGCGACAGCGCCTGTTTGACGAGCGGGTTGTCGAGCGGCGGACGCTTCGAGTTGACGGCCAGGACGTAGAGGCCCGCGTAGAGCGCGCCCACCACCCTGGTCGAGGGGTTGCCGGTGATCCGCTCGCCCTGGTCCGGCGGGAGCTGGGTGATCACGTCCACCTCGCCCTTGAGGAGCGCCGCGATGCGGGGCGCCGTCTCCGGGATCGACCGGAAGACGACCCGCTCGGCCTCGATCTTGCCGCCCCAATAGTCGGGGCTCGCCTCGAGGACGAGCTTGTCGTCCTTCGTCCAGGAGACGAAGCGCACCGGGCCCGTGCCCACGGGCTTCGCGTTGAACTCGTCGTTGCCGACCTTCTCGATGTACTTCTGCGGGACGATCTGGCCGCCGTAGAAGGCGAGCCGCGCGGGGAGCAGGGGGTCGGGCTTCTTGGTGTGGATGACGAGCGTGCTCGGGTCGAGCGCCTCGATGCGGTCGATCGTGGTGAACACGGTGCTCACGCGGGTCCCGATCTTCGGGTCCCACGTCCGCTCGAGGCTGAATTTCGCGTCGGCCGCGGTGAACGGGTCACCGGTGTGCCACTTGACGCCTGGCCGGATCTTGAACGTCCACTGGGTCGAGCCCTGGAGCTTCCAGTCCGTAGCGAGGCCGGGGTGGAGCTTGCCGTCGGGGCGGCGGGACACCAGATTGTCGAAGAGGTTGAACGACACGCGGATGTCGTTGGACGAAGTCGAGAAGTGCGGGTCGAACTTCGAGACGTCGCCGCCCTGGGCGACGACCAGCTCCGGCTTCGGCGTCGTCTGGGCGCTCGCGGGTCGCGTGCGCGCTCCGGGCACCGTCGCGGCGGCGCCGAGGGCGGCCGCTCCCGTGAGTAGCTCGCGTCGCGTGACCTGGACCATAATGGCCTCCGTGAGGGCCTCGGGGTGAATCGGGTAACCGGCACTATATACCGGAAAGGCGAAGCGACGCTATGGCCAGCGCTGACGTCGTCATCGTCGGGGGAGGCGCCAACGGGACGAGCACGGCCTTTCACCTGACCCGGCTCGGCGCGCGGAACGTGCTGCTCCTCGAGCGGAGGTGGCTCGGCGCGGGCGCGACGGGCAAGTCGGGCGCTCTCGTCCGCATGCACTACACGAACGAGCACGAGTCGCGGCTGGCGCTCGAGAGCCTGAAGGTCTTCCAAAACTTCGACGCCGAGGTCGGTGGCGACTGCGGCTTCGAGCCGGTCGGCTTCGTGCAGCTCGTGGGGCGCGGCTACGAGGACCACCTTCGCCGCAACGTGGCGATGCAGCAGCGCATCGGGATCAAGACCGAGCTCGTCTCGCCCGAGGACCTCCCGCGCCTGCTCCCCGGCGCCAGCACGGACGACGTCGGCGGGGCGGCGTGGGAGCCGGAGTCGGGCTTCGCCGACCCGAACGCGACCGCCTTCGCGTTCGCGGCAGCGGCGATCCGCGGCGGCGCCAGGATCGAGACCGCGCGCGACGTCACGCGCGTCGTCGTCGAGCGCGGGCGCGTCGTCGGCGTCGACACACGCGAGGGGCGCGTCGCCGCGCCCGTCGTCGTCCTGGTCCCCGGCGCCTGGGCGGGCCGGCTTCTCGAGCCGCTCGGGCTCGACTTCGGCCTCGTGCCCTACCGGATCCAGGTCTCGATCTTCCGCTGGCCGGCGGGCCTGGTCCGGCGGGATCCCGCCGTCATCGACGCGGTCCACGAGTCCTGGATGCGCCCCGAAGGCGGCGCCGCGACGCTGATCGGCGTGGAGCTCGGCGCCGGCCACGCCGACCCCGACCACTACAACGAGTCCGTCGACCGCGAGTACGTGGCGCTCTGCCGCGCGAAGCTCTCGGCGCGCTTCCCCGCGTTCGCTCGCGCCACGATGCGCGGCGGCTGGGCGGGGATGATCATGATGAGCCCGGACGGCCGGCCCATCATCGACCGCATCCCGTCGATCGACGGGCTCTACGTGATGCTCGGCGACTCGGGCACGTCGTTCAAGACGTCGCCGGCGATCGGCCGGTGCCTGGCGGAGTGGATCGTCGAGGGGCGGCCGTGCACGGCGGATCTCACGCCGTTCCGCTCGACGCGCTTCGCCGAGGGCAAGCCCTGGATCGACGAGTCGAACTACGGCCGCGAGCGGCTGACGATCTCCCGCTAGGATGATCTCATTGCGAACATGGAGCGATTGTGAGATAGAAGCAGATGTCGCAAGTTGGAGGTGAGTGTGGCCACCAACGTCGAACGCATCGATGTCGCAACCGCT
>WNGL01009844.1_pt1 | contig 13380 bp, 9 predicted proteins | sample 5400591 | NCBI WGS metagenome assembly WNGL01 (sample SAMN13153377, study PRJNA577476) | soil metagenome | isolation source: 80 cm soil or saprolite under Garry oak tree replicate 1 | place: USA:California | collected 2016-06-15
CCTCGCGGCCTTGCGCCGCAATCACACCGAGGAGGCGGACCACCAGGTCTGCGGCACTGTCGGGCGCGATCGATCCGAGCGGCGTCGCCGACCCCGCATCGCCGCCGAGCGCGACATGGAGGTGCGGCGCCTGCGCCGATCCAATCGCCCGCAGCCGCACGTCGGCGGCAAGCGCATCGAGATGCAGACGGCCGCCGCCGTCGACGATGACGGAGACCTTGGGCGCAAGCACGAGCCGCGCGTCCGCAATCGCCCGACGCACGCTGGCCGCAAGGCTGGCCGTATCGACGAGCGTGCCGGGAGCATCGGCGAGCGGGTCGGCGATGACGGGCACGCCCTCGACTGCGGCAATATCAAGCGTGGCGACAGCGGACGAAAACAGGGGTGCCGAGCGGGGCGTCAATCCGCGCACTTGTAGGCTGCCGCGGGCCGTGATTTCGACCGTGCCGTTGCCGTATTGGCGCGCAGCCGTGCAGAAGGCGACGAAGGAGTCGAGCGCAATGGGCTGCTCGGGCATGAGCCGCACGAGCAGACCGTCGCCGGTCAGCATGGGTGCGGACAGGCCCGGGCAGGCACCGCGGCGATAAGTGATGTTCACGGCACCTCCGCCGCAAATGTTAGAAGATCGGCGCCGATATCGTTGCGCCGCGGATGCCAGAGCCCTTTGCGGCGCGCGGCATCGAGACGCGCGGCGATCGCGCGCGCGGCAGCGGGATTCTCGAGCAGCAGAAAGTCGCGTACGCGCGGGTCGGCGAGATAGGTCTCGTGCACGAGATCGAGGAGAGCGCTTGGCACTGCGCCTGTCGTCTCTGCGAAGGCGACGAGCCGGTCGACGGTTTCGGCAAGCTCCGCGGCGCCACGCGGGCCGTGGCGCATGAGGCCTGCGATGAAGCGCGGGTTCACCGCGCGGCCGCGAACAATCCGCGCCAGTGCCGCGCCAAGGGGACGTGCGCGCGGACGCTGCGGATCGGTCACGTCAAGCATGATGAGATCGGGAGTGCGGCCGAGCGCAGCCGCCGCGGCGGCAAAGCCGCCGATAAAGGCGGCGTCTTCCGCGCCTTCAAGCAGATCGCGGCCGGGATCATCGCCCGGATGCAGGAGGAGGTCGGCGCTTGCGACGCGCGCGGCGAATCCGCCGGGTACCGGCGTGCCGCCGCCGTCTGCCCCGCCATAGGCATGGGACGTTGCGGCGAGATAGCCGGCGCCGAGCGTGTCGCGATCGCTCCCGCGCCCGAGCAGATCCTCGATGCCGGCGCCGTAGGCCCCTGGTGCGGTGCCGAAGATGCGCGCAAGCGCCGGTGCGCCGTTTCCTCCCGATGATCGCCGCGCCGCCGCCAGCGGATTGTCGTCATTGGGTTCTTCGCGCGCAGCGACCGTGCGGACCGCGGCATCGATGAGTGCGATCTGGGCGGGGAAGAGATCGCGGAACAACCCGGAGATGCGCCAGGTGACATCAACGCGCGGCCGTCCGATCGTCGCCGCGGGCAGCACCTCGATGCCGGTGACGCGGCCTGTGGCGTGATCCCAAATCGGTCGGCAACCCATCAGCGCGAGGCCCTGCGCGATCTCCTCGCCGCCGGTGCGCAGGGTCGCGCTGCCCCACAGGTCGATGACGAGCGCGCGCGGCATTTCGCCGTGCGTCTGCAGGTGATTGCGGATCACCTCGTCGGCGGCGAGCCGGCCGAAATCCATGGCGGTCGGCGTCGGCAGCATGCGCGGATCGGCAGTGAACAAATTCCGGCCGGTCGGCAATACGTCGCGTCGCCCGCGCGCCGGCGCGCCGGCCGGGCCGGGCGCCACCCGCCGGCCGTCGAGCGCGGCGATGAGGGCGGAGCGTTCGGCTGCGGCGCTCGCCTGCCACGACGGATCGGCTTCGTCCGACGCAGGCGCGCGGCCGTAGATGTGCAGACCATCCTTGATGGCGAGGTCCTTGAGGTCGCAAAGCCAAGCATCGATGCGGCGCAGCGCCTCGTCGGGACCGAAGTCGTCGCCGAGGCCGGCTTCGTGCGCAAGGCCGGTGCGCTCGGCGGTCTCGACGATGAGCCGCGCGAGACGCTCGCGCCGCCTGCGGTCGAGACCATCGGCCTGGGCGTATTCGTCGACCAGCCGCTCGAGTTCGCGCGCCCCCCCGGCCAATCCGGTCCGCACCAGCGGCGGCGGCAGGTGGCCGATGGTCACGGCGGCGATCCGGCGCTTGGCCTGGGTGGCCTCCCCCGGGTTGCTGACGATAAAGGGATAGATCACGGGCAACGGGCCGACGACGGCCTCAGGGAAGCAGGACGATGTCAACGCCACCGCCTTGCCCGGCAGCCATTCGAGCGCGCCGTGCGCCCCCATGTGCACGAGCGCATCGACCTTGGCCACGTGCTGCAGCCACAGGAGCAAGCGCGACAAGAATATTGCCGAAGGCACGCGCGCGCAGCCGGAACGCGCCGTCGCGCAGGTCGGGATCGTCGGCAGGTTCGCCCCAGGCTGCCAGAACTCTTGCGACTGCGTCCGCAGGCAGGCTGGCAAGCAGCCGTGCGTAGGTATTGAGCGGCAGCGCCGCATCGGCCAAGCTTGCGTTCAGCGCATCAAGCAGCGCGCCCGGCGTCTGTGGCGCTTCGCGCACCGCATAGCCCGCCCGCCCGAGGTCGGCGAGGAGTGCAAGCACGCTCCCCGGTACATCGAGCCCGACCGCGTAGCCGGCGCGGCCGGGCGCGCCGGGATAGTCCGGCATCAGGATCGCGACTCGCCGCTCGGTGCGCTGCGTCATCTGGAGGCGCGCGAGGGCGGCGATGCGATCCGCCACAAAAGCAATCCGGTCAGGCTCCTGCCGGTTCGCGAGCGCGGTGAAGGCGAGCCCACCTTGCGGCGGCAGCGGGTCCTTGAACGCGATGGCGCCTGCGAGCACGCGGCCGTCGAGTTCCGGCAACACCACGTGCATGGCGAGGTCGGCGGCGCCCAGCCCGCGCGTGCTGTCGCGCCAGACCGCGCGCTTGGTGGTCGCGATCACGACTTGGAGCACCGGCACATTTGGCCCGTCGAGCGGCGTCGGCTCACCCGGTTCGCAGCCAGCGGCGAAAGCCGTGGTCGTGACAATGACACTGGGCGAGAGCCGCGCCAGCGCCGCGCGGATGAATTCTGCCGCTGCCGTGTCCTTGAGACTCGTGATCACGAGCGGCGCCGGCGCGAGACCGCGCGCCGCCAGCGCCTCGCACAAAGCGTCGATCGGCGACGTATCGGCCGCGAGCAGCAGCGCCCGATAGAAGATGATCGGCACCACCGGCTGGCCGGGTGTGAGCTGCGCCGCGAGCCGGTCGAACTCGACCGCCCCTGCGCCAGGCAGATAGCCCGCCATGCGTGGAACCGGTTGCGGCTCGGCAGCCTCCACGCGCGCGCCGGCATGGCGGGCGAGCCGTCGCAGCAGCGCGCGCAGATTCTCGCGGCCGCCCTCGCGAAAGAAACGCAGCAGTGCGTGAAGCTCATGCGGGGGGAGGGTCGATGCTTCCGCGAGTCTTTCATCGTCGCGATCCTCGCCCGGCAGCAGCGCAAGCACGATCCGGCGCTCGCGCGCCAGCACGGACAGCCGCTCGACACCGTAGCGCCACCAGTCGAGACCGCCGAGCAGGCGGACCACGACCACCTTGGCATGAGCACCGACACGGTCGATCCAGAGGTCGACCGACATCGGATGGCGCAGGTCGCGCAGGTGCGCGAGCCTTACGCTCGGCAACGCGTCACGCTCCATCGCCCATGCCGCGGCGAGCCCGGAAAGATCGCTGTCGGCGAAGGACAATACGGCGATGTCCCCCGGCGGCTGGCCGAGGTCGATCGGCTCGACTGCCTCGTCGAGGGTCGTGGAGGTGGTTGCGAGCAGATGCATCGCTCACCCGAGCAAGCTGCGCGCCACCGCGGCGCGATCGAGGCCCTTCAATCCGATGACGACGAGCCGGCCCGCGCGCGGCTCGGACGCGTTCCACATCCGGTCATACTGGTGTGTCACCCGCGCGCCGACCGCCTGCATGATGAGGCGCATCGGCTTGCCTGCGACTGCAACGAAACCTTTCACCCGGAACACGTCGTGCGCATCGACAGCGGCGGCGACGCGCGCAGCCAGGGCTGCAGGATCGGTGATTTCCGGCAGCGGCACGACGAAGCTGTCGAAATCGTCGTGGTCGTGTTCTTCCTCTTGGTCGTGGCGAGTGCGGCGATTCTCGATGTCGTCCTCGGTGCCGATGCCGAGGCCGAGCAGGGCGGTGGGATCGACCTTGCCATCGGCCACCGAGACGATTTTCACCGCCCGCGACAGTGCGCCCGCGACTTTGGCGATCGCCCGCTCGACGTCCGCGGCGTCGATGAGGTCGCGCTTGTTCAGGACCACGAGGTCGGCACAGGCGATCTGGTCTTCGAACACCTCCTCGACCGGGTCGTCGTGCTCGAGGGCGCGGTCGGCGGCGCGCTGGCGCGCGAGCGCATCGAGGTCGGCGGCGACGCGTCCATTGGCGATGGCAAAGCCGTCCACCACCGCCACCACGCCGTCGACGGTGACGCGGGTCTTGATCGCCGGCCAGTGGAACGCCTGGACCAACGGCTTGGGCAGCGCAAGGCCGGAGGTTTCGATCACGATGTGCTCGACCGCCGGCTTGCGCGCGAGGATCGTGTCGAGCGCCGGCACGAACTCGTCTGCGACCGTGCAGCACAGGCAGCCGTTGGCGAGTTCGACGATGTTGTCCTCCGGGCAGGCCGCGTCGCCGCAACCTTTCAGGATCTCGCCGTCGATGCCGACCTCGCCGAACTCGTTGACGATGACCGCGAGCCGGCGGCCTTGGGCGTTCGCGAGCAGGTGGCGGATCAGCGTCGTCTTCCCGGCGCCGAGAAAGCCGGTGATGATGGTGCAGGGCACGCGCGCGAGCGACGCATTCATTCCGGATCCTCTTCGAAATCGATTGGCGGGACGCGGGCGACGAGCCCGCGCTTGAGCGGTTCCGGCCGTCCGCGCCACGGCATTATGCCGTCAGCGGCATGCGCGAGCAGGCGCGCGCCCTCGACCAGCGCCGGGCCGCAAGCGGCATCGAGTCCACCGAAGATGTAGGTCCAGGAGCCGTTGCAGCGGACCGCAGCGCTGGGGCCGCGCGTGCAATTCGCCAGGCACCGTACGCGCCGGACCTTGACGCCGGTGCCTTCGGCGGCTTTCACGGTCATGGCGGCCAACACTGCGCCGGGACATGGTTCCGCCTCCAACTCGCCGGAACGCCGACAGGTGATGCAGACGTAGATGGTCGCGTCCCCGGTCGAGACCAAGTTGTCCCTCACGCTATCTCGATCGAGAAAGGCCACCCGCCCACTCCGCGCGACCAAAGGTCCGAAATACGGGTGCCTGGAAGATTAACCGACCCTTGCCGAGGCACCCCGCCCGGCGCATGACCGAATCGACGGCAGGTCTCCTGGCTTGCGGGTCGCCGCCCGTCACCGCCTTCCCGGGTAGTCCCAGTGGCTCTGTGGCACGGGCTCGCCGCTTACAGTTGCGGGGGCAGCTGCGGACTTGGAACCTTGGTTCCGCACCGCATTCCCTGTTCGCTCTCACGTGAGAGACCGTCGATCGCCACCACTTAACGGTCGCCATTGGCCTTTTGTCAATGCGATCGTGCCGGGGGCGGCTGTGCCGGGGGCGGCTTGCGGCCCCTCCGGTGCCAGCTATAGTCGTTCCGTCATCGGTTCCCGTTCCGGGGGATGCAAACGGGAGCTGATTGGGCAACTCGGAGTTGGCGCGTAATCCTTTGATCGAAGCCGCGGCACCCGGTGGCATCCGGCTCACGCTCGTTCTCGGCGGAGCGCGATCGGGCAAGAGCCGATATGCCGAGAGCTTGATCACGGCGCTGCCCTCGCCCTGGATCAACGTGGCGACCGCAGAAGCGCGCGACGCCGAGATGGCGGAGCGAATCGCCATTCATCGGGCACGGCGCGGAACCGGCTGGCGGACGATCGAGGCACCCCATGATCTTGCGCTCGCACTCGAGGCCGTCCCGGCGGGGGTACCGGTCCTGGTCGATTGCCTGACGCTCTGGCTCAGCAACCGCATGCTGGCCGATGTCGACATGGATGCCGAAATCGGTCACTTCGAGGAGGCTCTGGATCGTCGGGCGGGCACCGTGGTGCTCGTTTCCAACGAAGTCGGTTTTGGCATCGTGCCCGACAACGCGCTTGCCCGGCGCTTTCGCGACCTCCAGGGCCGTCTCAATCAGCGCATCGCCGCCCGCGCGGACCGGGTGATCCTCGTCGTTGCCGGACTGCCGCTCATCGTGAAGGGGTGCCCATGACCAAGACCGTCGATGATGCCGAGACCGAACGCCATCGCGCCAAGATGGCAAAGCGCAAAGCCGTTCAGGATGCCGAGGTCGCGGAAAAGACGATCGAGAAAGGTCTTCTGATCGTGCACACCGGTACAGGCAAGGGAAAGTCGACTGCTGCGTTCGGCCTCGCGCTGCGCATGCTCGGCCGCGGCCACCGGGTCGGCGTCGTGCAATTCATCAAGGGAGCGTGGCACACCGCGGAGCGCGATGCGCTTGCTGCATTCGGCGACCAGGTCGCATGGCATACGATGGGGGAGGGCTTTACCTGGGAGACGCAGGATCTCAAGCGCGATATCGCGGCGGCCGAGCGCGCCTGGGCGAAGTCACTCGAACTGATGGCAGATCCGACATTCGGGCTCGTGATTCTCGACGAGCTCAACATCGCGCTGCGCTACGAATATCTCGATCTTCGCGCGGTCGTCGCCGAATTGAACGCACGCCGGCCGCGACTGCACGTCGTCGTCACCGGCCGCAACGCCAAGCCCGAGCTGATTGCGGTAGCCGATCTCGTGACCGAGATGACATTGGTGAAGCACCATTTTGCCGCCGGCGTGAAGGCGCAGCCGGGCATCGAGTTCTGACGTGGCCGCCCGCGCGCTCATGTTCCAGGGCACGGGTTCGGATGTCGGCAAGTCGCTGATCGTTGCGGGCCTGGCGCGGGCGTTCACCAACCGCGGTCTCAAGGTGCGGCCGTTCAAGCCGCAGAACATGTCGAACAATGCCGCAGTCACCACGGAGGGCGGCGAGATCGGCCGCGCGCAGGCGCTGCAGGCGCGCGCGGCGCGCACGCCGCCGACCGTGCACATGAATCCCGTGCTGTTGAAGCCGCAGAGCGAGATCGGCGCGCAAATCGTGGTCCAGGGCCGCGTCCACGGCACGGCCAAGGCCGCCGCCTATCAGTCCATGAAGCCGGACCTGTTGCCGTTCGTCCTCGACAGCTTTATGCGTCTCGGGAGCGAGGCCGACATCGTGCTGGTCGAAGGCGCGGGCAGCGCCTCGGAAGTGAACCTGCGCGCAAACGATATCGCCAATATGGGGTTTGCGCGCGCGGCCGGTGTGCCGGTGGTGCTCATCGGCGACATCGACCGCGGCGGCGTGATCGCGAGTATCGTCGGCACCAAGATGGTGATCGACGCTCAGGACGCGGCACTCGTCCGCGGCTTTCTCGTCAACAAGTTTCGCGGCGATCCGGCGCTATTTGTCGACGGCATGGCGACGATCGCGCGCGCAACCGGATGGCAGGCGCTCGGCCTCATTCCCTTCTTCCAGGATGCGCGGTTGCTGCCCGCGGAGGATGCGCTCGCGCTCGATCACGGGCCGCCCCCAAAGCCGCAGGCGTGCATTCGGGTTGCGGTCCCCATTCTGCCGCACATCGCCAATTTCGACGATCTCGATCCGCTCGCCGCCGAACCCACAGTCGATCTCGTGCGGGTCCGACCAGGTGCGGCGCTCCTGGGCGATGCCGACCTCGTCATCCTGCCGGGATCGAAGGCGACGATTGCGGATCTCGCCGCGCTTCGGCAGGCTGGATTCCACATCGACATCGCCGCACACCTGCGTCGCGGGGGCAATGTCCTCGGGCTCTGCGGCGGGTATCAGATGCTCGGACGCAACATCGACGATCCGGGCGGCGTCGAAGGGCACCCCGGCATCGCCGAAGGCCTCGGCCTGCTCGAAATCGAGACCGTGCTCTGCGGCGACAAGAGGCTCGAGCCGGTGCACGGCGAAACCAGCGACGGCATCCCGTTCGCGGGCTACGAGATGCACATGGGAATGACAAGGGGACCGGACTGCGAGCGTCCGTTTGCCCGCCTTGCCGACGGATCACCGGAGGGCGCTGTCTCAGCCGATGGGCGCGTGATCGGCACCTATATCCATGGGCTGTTCGTCGATGACCGGCAGCGCTCCGCTTGGCTTGCGCGACTAGGCGCCGGCCCCTCCGTGGTTGCCCATGATGCGCTGGTCGAAGCCACGCTCGACCGCCTTGCGGCGCATATCGCGGCCCATGTCGATCTTGACCGGATCCTCAGCCTGTCGCAGTAACGAGCAGCGCTGCGACGGCGACAAGCCCGATCAGCATCGCGTCAGCGCGCTGATAAAGCTTGAGCGCGGCACGGATGTCTGCTGCCGTCGCGTCGCGGCGGCCGCTTCCCATGACGGCATCCTCGACCTGCATTCCGCCGTAGACCCGCGGCCCCGCGAGCGCGAGATCGAGCGCGCCGGCCATGGCCGCCTCGGGATAGCCTGCGTTCGGCGACCGATGCCGAGGGGCGTCGCGGATGACGGCGCGCCAGGCGCCTGCCGCCGAGGCGCCAGGGGTCACGGCCGCGGTTGCAATAATCAGCAGAGCGGACAACCGCGCCGCCGGCAGATTGACGAGATCGTCGAGACGGGCGGCCGCGAAGCCGAAGGCTTGGTGACGCGGCCTACGATGGCCGATCATGCTGTCGGCGGTATTGATCGCCTTGTAGACAGTGCCGCCGGCAAGTCCTCCCATGGAAAGCCAGAACACCGGAGCGACGATGGCGTCGGAGAAATTCTCGGCAAGGCTTTCGATCGCGGCACGCGCAACACCTCCCTCGTCGAGCGTCTCGGGATCGCGCCCGACGATATGCGACACCGCCTCGCGGCCAGCTGCGGCGCCATTCTGCTCGAGCGCCGCCGCGACGCGGAGCACGTGGTCATAGAGACTTCGCTGGGCAATGAGGGTGCTGGCGGCGAGCGCGGCCGGCGCGATGCCAAAGGGCAAGAGGAGCAGGCTGCGTTCAAGGACATAGGCAAAGGTCGCCGCGACGCCGATGATGACGAGAACGGCCGCTGCCCCCGCCGCCCGCCGTCTGGCATCGCTCATGCTGTCGTGGTTCAACGTGCGGTCGAGAAGGCCGATCAACCGGCCCATCCACGTCACGGGATGCCCGATTGCATGCACCAGCCGATCCGGATAACCGACAATGGCTTCGATCAGCAGGGCGAGAAAGGCGAGCGTGACGGCCATGATCCCCCACGTGGGTGCAGCTTCGCTCCTGCATGGCGGCGATCTTGCCGCCGCGCGGCGGCTCTTTCCGGATGCTCCGGAACCTTTCATCGACTTGTCGACCGGGATCAATCCTCATTCCTATCCCTTGCCGCAACTGCCATCCGAAATATTTGCCCGGCTGCCAGAGCCGACGGCGCTCGACCGGCTGACCGCGGCCGCGGCCCAGGCTTACGGAGCGCCTTCACCGGCCCACGTCGTCGCCGCGCCGGGCATGCAGATTTTGCTGCCGCTGGTCGCGGCTCTGATACCGCCCGGACGCGCGGCGGTGCTGGGACCCACCTATTCGGAACATGTCCGTGTCGCAGCACTGGTCGGACATCGCGCGAAGGAGGTCACCGATATCGGCCCTCTCAAGGCCGCCGATCTCGCCACCATCGTGAACCCGAACAATCCGGATGGGCGGACCGTCGGCAAGGACCTGCTGCTCGCCCTTGCCGATGAGCTGCGGTCCCATGGCGGCCTGCTTGTGGTCGACGAGGCGTTCATGGATGTCGGCCCTGCTGGTGCGAGCCTCGGCGATGAAGTCGCGCGCGGCAACATCATCGTGCTGCGATCCTTCGGCAAGTTTTTTGGGCTTGCCGGACTGCGGCTCGGCTTCGCGCTCGCGCCCGCCGACCTCGCCGCGCGACTCAACGCGTCGCTCGGACCATGGCCGGTTGCGGGACCCGCGATCGTGATCGGCGAGGCCGCGTTGGCGGATTGCTCATGGGCCGAGGCGATGCGCGAGTCGCTGGGTCGGGGAGCCGTTCGACTCGACGAGATCTTGACCGACGCAGGGCTTGAAGTCGTCGGCGGCACGTCGTTGTTCCGTCTGGTGCAAATGCCGGCGGCGGTGGAGCTGTTCCATCACTTGGGCCGCGCCGGCATTCTGGTGCGCCACTTCGTCCAGCAGCCGACGCGGCTGCGGTTCGGGCTTCCGGAGCGCGAGGACGGGTGGAATCGCCTTCGCATGGCGCTTGCTGCATTTCGATCATGAATTAGATTAATTCCATGACCAAGACGCCGGTTGACGCACGCCGCTTTGCGGTGGCCCCGATGATGGAATGGACCGACCGAGCGGAAAAGCAAAGCGTCATCAGCATTTAAGGCGAGCTCGACAGGCCGTGCTGTACCGGACGCTGTGCCAACCCACTTTCGAAACGTAAGCACGCGACGATGCGCTGAAAACGCTCTCCGATGAAAACCGCCTCGATCGCCAGCGGCTGCTCGATGTAAGCCTCGATGCCCTGAATCGCGGCTTCTCGCAGTACCGCGCCGGCTGGTTCTCGCGGTTCCATGAAATGATGGCGCCGACGCTCGACGAGCGCGCCGCGCGCACGGACCGCTATCTCGACCTGCTGGCGAGTCCGATCGGTTCGACCGTTTCGATGGCGATGGCGGCTCTCAGAACTCTGCAGAAAGCCGACCGGATCGATGCCGGCCTCATCGCCGGACGCATCGAGCCAGCGCTTCATGCGAGCACGGCCGCCACCGCTAAGGGCGCGCTGACGCTGCTGACAGCCGCGGCAAGATCGCGCCCGGAATTGCGTTCGGCCATCGTGCGCGTCGCTGCCGCGGGGCTCGAGCATTCGCAGAGCGAGGTGCAGGAAGCGGCGCTTGCATTGATCGAGAGCCGGGTCGAGGCGTTGGAGGACGGTTCGAGGCGAGCGATCGCCGATCGCCTCGGCGTCATGTCGGCGAAGCTGCGTGCGCGCGCCGAGGCGCTGATTGGCGGGCAGGGCGCTTCGGCCCCGAGCGCGCCCGACGTCGGCGCCGGCATTGCCGAGCTGAGGGCCCGGGCGGAGCGGCTGCCGAGCGATCTGAGGCGTCTCGCAGGTGTCGACGCGGCGCTCGAGAGTGGCGGCGCGGACATTCCCCGCGCGGCGTTCACAGGGATGGAGATCCCGCGCCTCGATCCGGCCAAGGCCATTGTCCCGATCGCCACCTTCGAGGAGCTGATCGACGAGGCCCTCGTCGCCATCGAGCACTCGGGTGATCTCGACCGTGTCGAGCGTGTGCTCGCCGGCGCCTTGCGGTTCGCCGTGGACCGCCCGGCCGATGAGGCAAAGCTGCTCGCGCCGCTCGCCAAATCCTTGAAGCGCTACAGGTCCAAGAGCCACGACGGCTCCGATTGGGCGACGCCGCGGGGTGCGCTGCAGATCGTGCTCTCGGCATTCGTTGCCGACGAGCCCCGTGAATTCGCGGTTGTCGAGACCGATCCGCGCGCCGTGATGGTTCTGCGCACGACGGCAATGCAACGCGCGATCGGCGGACGAGCCACCAGGATCCAGTTGAGCGCGCCAACGCATCAGGGCCATTGGATCGATCCGCTGGTCCTGGTGGAGCGAAGCAGGGCAGCCGATGCGAAAGGCGCCGCGCCTCTGCTCGGCATCGCGGACCAGATCTTAGCGCTGCTGCGGCTCGCACCGGATCATCGCATGCTGGCACTCGACGCGGCCGGCACGATCTCCGGCGAATGGGGGGCGGCCCTGCGATATGCCCTCGGCGGCGACGCGCCATTCGGCACGACCCGGTCGCTGTGGGTCGCAGCGGCACGGGCGCGGGCGCCATTCGACGATGATCCGCGCATCTCCGAGCTCCTGGGAGCGCCGCTGCGGGGGGCGGATCAGGCGCCGCGATTTTCCTACCGCACAAGGTCGAGACCGGGCGGATGGCTGACGGTCGCGCTCAGCGCGGGCGAAGCGTCGGGCACGGACGTGGAATTTGGCAAGGAGGGCAACAGCTTCACCAGCTTCACCTATCTCCGGCCGAAGTTGGGGATTCCCGTCGATCCCGGACGATGCTTCACGACGGTCGCGCTGTCCGATCCGGCTCACCTCAGGCACCTCGACACCTATCACCCAGGCAACGCATTCCACGCGGGGAGCTGGGCGGCCGCGCTGTGGCCGCAGCATCCGGAACCGGTGTTCGCGCTGTCAGCGAAAGCGGCCTGCATGCTCGACGGCAACAACTATGTGAGGCCTGCAAACGAGCCGCTTGCGGATGGACTGAAGTTGATTCTCAATCCTGATGTGCCCATCGGCCCGATGGCGCTGCTCATGCTCTGTCGCGGCCTGAACGCCATCGACAAGGGTGCGGCGCAGGCAACGGTCGATGCGCTGATCGTGCTCATCGACGACGGCCGGCTCGACGGCGAGACGCTGGGCGCCGCGATGCACGAGTTCCTTATGAGCGGACTCGTCCTGCCAAAGCGCTGGCCGGATCGCGTGAAAGACGTTGCGAGGTCCTCGAAACTCGCCCTTCTCACCATGCGCCGGGCCTTCGAGCGGGCGCTTCATCCCGGCACGCCGAACGGCAAGCTTCGCGACATGCATGCCTGGCTCGAAATACTTCTCGATCTGTCCGTCGAGGCGGGTGCGCCGATCGAGGACCCATTGGCGCGACGAAGCGTCGCCGCATATCAAGATGGCGGAAAGGCGAAGAACGCCGCGCGAACCTTGCTCGAGCTCAAACCTCCTCAATGTCACGCGGCTCGCACCTCGGCCGCCGTCCACGCGCTCCGGCAGCGAGTGATGCGTGGAGAGCGGTGGAAGCTGCTCGCGGAGTGAACTTTTCAGCTCGGGCAGATTTCCAAGATTGGAATTGAGGCGCGGACGGGAAAACCTTGCTGCCCTCAATGAAAGAATGCAAGTACGCAATGAAGTGCCGGCGCCGACATGCGACCAAACCGACTTCCGCTTTGGGTCAAAAATCGGAAAACCTCGATGTGAGCATATCTTTTCCGCGCTACATCCGAGAGGAGACGCGGCAAAATCCGAGAGGAGACACGGCAAACCGTGGTCGTAGCATTTCCGGTTGGCGCGCTCCGACCCGTTCTCTATTAAGTGGTACTGCGTCATCCTCGGCAGTACGACAACTCGGGCCTCCACCACGTTTGAAACTGGCCACGGGCCACTGTTTGCCGTCGTCGGCGAAACGGCGCCCGCCGCAACGCCGGTGCGCCAGGCACCACAGTCGTTTGATTCATTCGGCCGGCTCCGGCTGCAGCGCTGCGCTGGTTGCCGCCTTCCG
>WNGL01007201.1_pt1 | contig 13378 bp, 15 predicted proteins | sample 5400591 | NCBI WGS metagenome assembly WNGL01 (sample SAMN13153377, study PRJNA577476) | soil metagenome | isolation source: 80 cm soil or saprolite under Garry oak tree replicate 1 | place: USA:California | collected 2016-06-15
CATCGCCGGCGCCTGCGCCCGACGGCGCGGCGTCCGAGAGCAAGCCGCCCGCGCCCGCGTCGCAAGCGGCGCCCGACGACACGCCCGCCGCCCGCCGCCCCCGCAACGAGGCCGCGTCGCCCGATCCAGTTCCTCTGCCTGTGCAAAAGGTGATTCCGCTGGTGCACCTGCCCGACGATCCAGGTCCGGAGGGGGAGCCGCAAACGGAGCCGGAGACGGAACCGCCGGCGGAGCCATCGACCGATGGCTGGCGGCGGCTGCGCGGCCTGTTCAAATGATGATTGATCGGGCTAGGCCGCGGCCTCTCGTTCCATCATCACTTCCGCCTCGAGGCTTTCGACGTCGCGATAAATCGAGGCGACCGCGAGCACGCGGCCGTTGCGCTTGTAGCGGATGAGACAATCCTTCGCTTCGATGTCGCCGTCGATTGTCAACTCGTCCCACTTCTCCGCATGGCCGACATAGTTGATCGGGATGTCGTAGTGCTGGCTCCAAAAAAATGGCACGGCGGCGAACTTGTCGCGGTACCCAAGCATGTTGAGCGCGGCGGTTTGGCCTTGGCGCTCGGCGACGACCCAATGCTCGACGCGAATACTCTCCTTGCTATGGGGGTCGGGCCAGCGCGCGATGTCGCCAGCCGCAAAGATCCCGGGCATGCTGGTTTCGAGGTAGGCGTTCACGACCACCCCGCGGTCGAGCGCAAGGCCGGCTGCTTCCGCAAGCGCCGTGCGTGGACGCACCCCGATGCCGGCGACGACGAGATCGGCATCGAGCATGCCGCCGCTCTTCAGGGTCACCCGCTTGCTGTCGATGGCGCTCGCCGTGTCCTCGAGGCGGAAGATCACGCCCTGCTCCCGATGGAGCGAGCGCACGAAGTCGCCCATCTGCGGACCGAGGATGCGTTCCATCGGCCGCTTTTCCGGCGCCACCACATGGACTTCGATCCCGCGCGCGCGCAGCGACGCGGCGACTTCGAGCCCGATGAAGCTCGCTCCCAGCACAACAGCGCGGCGGGCCGCCTTGGCGCGCTCGATGATGGCGCGGCAGTCGGCGAGCGTGCGCAGCGTGTGGACGTGTGGCTGGTCGGAGCCTGGGATCGACAGCCGGACCGGCTCGGCGCCGGTCGCCAGCAGCAGCCGGTCGTAGGGGACCCTGCTCCCGCCGGCAAGCAAGACTTCATGCGCGCGCGCGTCGATGCCGGCGACATTCGTGCGCAGTCGCAGCTCGATGCCGTTCTCGGCATAGAAGCTGTCCGGGCGCAGCGGCACCCAATCCTCGGGCGCCTTGCCGGCGAGATAGTCCTTGGAGAGATTCGGCCGGTCGACCGGGGCCGCAGCATCATCGCTCAACATGACGATGCTGCCCTCGTATTCCCGACGACGCAGCATCTCGGCGGCTGCGAAGCCGGCCGCCCCGCCGCCAAGGATCACGATCCGCCCAGGCAACCCTGCCGACGGTTTGCCGCGCCGTGGCTTCGGCATCTCTTTCTTATGTCGCACGAAGATTTTTCCCTCGCGCTGCTCGACCATCCAACACGAAAGCGCGTCGAATGCCGGCGCGTGCAGGGCCTCCCCGGTGCGCAAATCAAAGCAGGCGTGGTGCCAGGGGCACCTCACCGTATCGTCGACAACGAGCCCCTCGACGAGCGGTCCATGATAATGGGTGCAGGACGCGCCGAGGGCGAAGACGTCAGTCCCACGACGCACCAACAGGACATCCTCGTCGCCGACATGGCCGACGAGCTTGCCTCCGTCGGGAAGCGCGGCGAGCGAAATTCCCTGCGCCAAATCGGGGCTGCCTGGCTTCGCAGGGTCTTGAGCCATGACCTTTCCAATCCTGGTCCGTCCTGATGCAAGTCGCGATTGTTTGACTGGCTACCGCAGCCTTTTCCGCGCGGCGATCTCACGTCGCGGTGTTGCCGCCGCAAGAGCCGCCTTTGATGGCGGATAAGAACTCCTGCCGGGTCTCCGGCCGGGTCCGAAATGTTCCCAACATACGGCTGGTCACCATGGTGACATCGGTTTTATGCACACCTCGGGTCGTCATGCATTCGTGAGTGGCCTCGACCACCACGCCCACGCCGAAGGGTTTCAGGACACTATCCAGGCACGCGGCAATCTCCGCCGTCATTTTCTCCTGAACTTGAAGCCGCTTCGCATAGACGTCGACCAGGCGCGCGAGCTTCGAAATTCCAACCACCCGGTGGCGCGGAAGATAGCCGATATGAACTCGTCCGATGATTGGCGCGATGTGGTGTTCGCAGTGGGATTCGAAGCGGATATCGCGCAGGAGCACGATCTCGTCGTAGCCGGCGACTTCTTCGAAGGTCCGCTTCAAATACTCGCGAGGATCCTCGAAATAGCCCGCAAACCATTCTTCATAGGCGGAAACGACGCGAGCAGGCGTTTCTATCAATCCTTCGCGATCAGGATTGTCGCCCGCCCAGCGAATGAGCGTACGCACGGCGTCTTCAGCCTCGACGCGCGAAGGTCGGCCGACCGATGTGAGCGCGGGCGCGGCTGATCGCCTTTTGGAGCGATGATTGGGTTCTACACTTTTATCCATCTGGCACCTGACTGTCCCCTGCCGGAGACTGCGCATGCAATCCGCCGGCGGCCAATGCCGATTGTAGTGCAAAATCGGCAAGCCAAGTCCTTAAAACGAGCCAAGTCCTTAAAACCGTCACTCGCGCCTGCCCAACTGCTGAACTCGGGCTAAGCTCGGAAACTCCGGCCAAGCATTGTTGTTCCATGCGGCCGAATTTTGAGCTCGCTTCGAGGCTTTGAGTCGGTTGTCCGACAAAAGCATCGGACCTGCGGCAACCCAACCCGAGCCGCCGATGGCGTCCTTGAGCGTGTCAACCGGCAAGGACGAGTTTTTCCGGCCGCATCGTTCGGCCTACCAGTTCGGCGTAATCCTCAATTGGGCGAGGCCGACCGAGGAGAAAGCCTTGCACCTCGTCGCAGGATTCACGGGACAGGAAATCGAGTTGATTTTGTGTTTCGACTCCTTCCGCGACCACCGGCAAGTCGAGGCCCCGACTAAGGCTGATGATGGCCCGCACGATTGCCGCAGATTGAGCATTATGATCCACATTGGTAATAAATGCCTGATCGATCTTGATCTTGTCGAACGGGAAAGACTGCAAATAGGACAAGGACGAATATCCTGTGCCGAAGTCGTCCATGGCAATCCGCACGCCGAGAGATTTCAGCCGGCGCAGGATCGACACCGCGCGTGAAAAGTCGCCAATGAGGACTCCCTCGGTAATTTCAAGCTCGAGGCGGTGCGGAGCAAGCCCAGTGTCGAGCAGGACCGCATGGACCAGCCCCGCAAGGTCCCCGTGCCGAAATTGGATTGGAGAAAGGTTGACGGCAACCTGCAAGGGCCGCGGCCAGGAGGCGGCCTCGCGACAGGCTGCGCGCAGTATCCATTCGCCCATCGAAATGATGAGACCGCTTTCCTCGGCGAGCGGGATGAACGCTCCAGGCGGCAGCAAGCCGAGGCTCGGATGCTGCCAGCGGACGAGTGCTTCGAACCCGACGATCTCGCCGCCGATCAACGCTTGCGGCTGGTAGTGCAATACGAGCTCGCGCCGGGGCAGGGCCTTGAGCAGATCGTGCTGCAGCGCCCGTCGTTCACGCAGCCGCTTGTCCAGGTCGGCTGCGAAGAAGCGGAACGTGCCGCGACCTTCGGCCTTTGCCCGATAGAGGGCGGCATCGGCGTTGCCAAGCAGCGTCGTCGCGTTCGCGCCGTCGGTGGGAAAAATCGCGACTCCGATGCTGAGGCCGCTGCGGAGCCGGTGGCCGTCGATTTCGAAGTCTTCCTCGACCGTGACGAGCAATCGATCGACCAGCGATTCGGCAGTTGCAGGTTGCGGGCCCTCGGCGGCGACGAGGGTGAATTTGTCACCGCCGAGACGAGCGAGGAAGGCGCCTCCGGCGGCAGCGGCCAGTCGCCGGGAGACCTGGCGCAATAGCTCGTCGCCGACCGAATGTCCGAAGACGTCATTAACCTCCTTGAATCGGTCGAGGTCGATGCATAACAGGACGAAGTTTTCCTGCAGTCGCGCTGCCCGCTCAAGGGTATCCGCAAGATGCTTGGTGAATGCCGCGCGGTTTGGCAAATCAGTAAGAGCGTCATGGTGCGCCATATACGCGATCTGTTCTTCCGAGCGTTTGCGTTCGGTAATGTCCTCGATCACTCCCAACAGATATTGCGGCTCTCCATTGTCGCCATGAATCGCGAGTCTCTTGGTCGTGACAAGCCGGTTGCCTTTGCGGGGAGTCTGCAACGGATGCCCTTCAATGACGAGTTGACCGCCAGACTGCAACGCCTCGGTGTCGCGTGCGATGATAAAGATCGGCCTGCTCTTTCGCAAAGAGATCGTAGGAGTTCTTGCCAATCATCTCCTCGCGAGCAAGACCGAACAACTCTTCGCCGGCTCGATTGATCAGGACATAGCGGTGCTCGCGCGCATCCTTTACGACGAGCGTGGCAGGTACGTTTTCGATGATCGTGTTCAGAAAGGTCTGGGTGCGTTCAAGATTCCGTTCGGAATTCCGTCGTTCGGTGATGTCCTCGTGCGTCCCAATCCATTCGCCGCCGGTCATCGGCTTATTGATGATCGAAATCGCTCGGCCATCCGCGGTCTCAACGACCCAACTGGTCGTCTTGCCTTGCGCAATCGCTGTTACCAGCTCGGATCGGTATTGCTCCGGATCGCGGTCGAGACTTCCGGCATCGATCCGGGATTGGATAACATCGCGAAGCGTGCAGCCCGGTTTGATGATCTCTCGCGGCAGACCGTACATTTCAATATAGCGATCGTTGCATGCGATAAGCCGCTCTTCAGCATCGAACGCGACCAGACCCTGCGGCATATTGTTCACAGCGGCAATAAGCCGGAGGTCTCGCGCCTGCAGACGGCGGTCCGCGAACGCGCCGGCAAGGCTCATTCCAAGCACTGCCACGGCCGCATTTGCGATTGCCAATGCCAACGTCGTCGGTGAGAGGGAGAATGCATTTATGACGCGGGTTGGATCAGGAACGATCTCGACCGCACCCATCGCCGTGAAGTGATGCGATACGATCGCAAGCGTGAGAAGGAGGGCCGCCGCAACCGTCGCCCTGTTGTCACCGCGCCGCACAGCGATTGCCAACGCAACCGTTCCGAACAGCATGCCCAGCACGATTGAGGCGAGGACGAGGTGCAGGGCCCACGCCACATGGCCTGGCAGCTCGACTGCCGACATGCCGAGGTAATGCATGGAGGCAACCCCGGCCCCGACAATTCCACCGCCGAGCGGCGCGCTCCACGGCGCAGAACTGTAAATGGCAACACCGAGACCAATGGTGGTTATGGCCATCGCGGCCACCAGCGACAACACCGTCAAGCCAACGTCATACCCAATCGGGATGCCAGGGTCATAGGCCAGCATTGCGACGAAATGCGTCGCCCAAATACCGCACCCGGTCGCAGCGCCCGCGGTGACCAGCCAGATCGCCCGGGTCCGTCCGGTCGTCTCGCGCGCGCGGTGGAACAGGCTGATCGCGGTCAAGCTCGCCAGAAAACAGACAACGCCCGCAAGTATGACGAGCCGCCAATCATGCTCTGCGGTAAGACAGGTAAAGACCCGGAACATGCTGCGCATCTCCGTTGTGCCCGAAATAGGGGTATGTCGCAGCTGGTTCTGACAGTGTTAATTGTCATGCTTAATAAGTGACGAATTTTTAGGCTCACCGGTGCCGTGCGAAGACAGGTACGGAGCCGGCCGCGTGGCCGGACCAGTGGAAGGATGGCGAGGACGCCACCAGCACGGCTATTCGAAATAGCTGCGCCTGCCGGTCTGGATCAGCTCGTAAAGCGACCTGATCTCCTGCTCGCGCCTGCCGTAGTTCCGCCAGTCCTTGTATTTGTCGAGCGTGATTGTCTTGAGCGCCACGTCGAGCGGCATGCCTTTTCCGATCGCGCCCTTTACCGTGGCATATTCGTCGGCGAGGAAGTCCGCCAACTCCTTGACGTCGGCGCGTCCCGCAACATCGCCATGGGGCGGAAGAATTTTGTCCACGTCCATTGCGGCGGCCTTGTTGAGCAGGTTGATCCAGTTCTCGACCGACGAGGTGAACGCCATGTTCGGCATGCTGTGCTGCGCAAAAGCGCCCGGTGTGGCGATGATGCGATCGTGCGCGAACAGCACGAATGTGTCGCCCGCCTGCTGCCCGGGGCCGAAATACAAGAGGCGAACCTCCTTGCCGCCGAGTCGGATCGACAGTTCGTGATCGAAGCTCAGGTCGGGGAGCGTGAGCTTCACCTCCTTGGGATCATAGCCTTGAGCCTTGAAGCCTGCTTCCCGCCGCGCAAACTCCTTGTCTGCAACCTGCGACATGAGACGGGCGGTCTCGTCCTGAGCGATGATCGTGGCCCCCGCCGCCTTGAAAACCGAGTTTCCGTAATGGTGGTCGGCATGGAAATGAGTATTCACCACCCATCTGATCGGCTTGTCGGTCACCTTGCGGATGCGGTCCAGCAAATCCTGGCCGTCGCGGGGATGGCGGCGGGTGTCGACCACGAGCACGCCGTCATCGGTGACAAGAACGGCCGAATTGGAGGACTCGAAATCGAACAGGAAATAGAGATCGGGGGCAATCTGCTTGAAAGCCACCTCATGCGTCGTCCTGGCGGCCGCCTGCTGCGCCGAGGCCGGTCCGCCGGCTGAGGCGAGCAGCGCCAACACGCCAAGGCCTCTGAATGCCATATTCATCGATCTTTCCCCGTTGGCTGAAGCAGATCCTTGATTGCGAACATGTGATCGCGAACAATATCACGCCTCGGGCCCGCAGTCCGCGAGCGAGATGAGTTTCGCGCTCACGGGAAGTAAGCCCGCCATCAGTCAGCCGTGCACGGCGAGGCTGTCGCCCGGCACCTGGTTGCGTTCGTCCATGCCGTAATCCCTGATCACCCCGGCGATGCGCAGTCGATAGCTGGAAAAGATCTCTGCGCGGCCTCTGATTTGCGCCGCCCGATGTTCCTCGATGTTGCGCCACGCCGCGATCGCCGCCTCGTCACGGAAGAACGAGAGCGACAACATTTTCCCCGGTTCATAGAGGCTTTCGAACCGCTCGATCGAAACGAAGCCGTCGATTTGGTCGAGCAGCGGACGCAGCTCGGCAGCAAGATCGAGATAGTCCTGCTTGCGGCCCGGCTTCGGCCAGACCTCGAAGATGACAGCGATCATCCGAGTTCCCTTCTGTTTGGGCGCGGCGGAAATGATTCGGATGCCGCCGCGCCGGAATTCCAAGGGCGGGCCGCCGGATATGCGACCAGGACCGCTATTCGATTCTACTTCTGGAAGATCGCTTTCGGCAGCAAGGCGTGAACGCCTTTGGTGCCGTCGACAATCTGGGTCACGTGCAGGTCCATGGCGGCGCTCAGCAACATGTAGGCGTCGTCGCGCGGCAGGCCCTTGGTTTCGACGATGAAAGCAAGCATCTCCCGGGTCGCGATTTTGGCCGCCTGGTTCAGATCCTCGTGCAAGCCGATCGTCATGTAGTGCGTCGGCGTCTCCGCCCTGGGCCAGGTGATGCGCATCCCCTTGTGCAACACCACTTGGATCTCTCCTTTCAGAGATGTCTCGACGGCCGAGAGGCCGACTTCACCGCCACCCTGCGCCGCATGTCCGTCGCCGATCGACAGCAGCGCGCCTGGAACGTGGACCGGCAGGAACAAGCTGGTTCCAGGCTGCAGGTCGTGGTTGTCCATGTTGCCGCCGAAGACATTGGGCGGCCCGCTCGGCACCCTACCCATCGACCGCGGCGGCGCGACCCCGATGACGCCCCAGAACGGTTTCGCCGGGACGACCACGCCCGGAGCAAATTCGATCGACTTCTTGGCCGGATCGAGAAAGAACACCCGGTCGCGCGAGTAGGGAAAATCTTCGGGCAGCGAGCCGCGGTTCGCCCGGAAGCTCATTGCCGCGATCGGCAGCCAGAGGTCGACGGATCGAATTCTGATTTCCAGCGTATCGCCCGGCTCGGCGCCTCTGACGGCGATCGGTCCGTCGAGCGTGTGATCGTCTCTGCCTTCGCCCGGCGCGCCTTCGAAGGCGGCGTAGAGCTCGGCCGGGATCTTTTCTTTCGGCACGCCTAGGCTCTCGAAATACCGTGGATTGCCGGTGGCGGTCCACAGCCGCACGATGTCGCCGGAATCGATCGTCAGGACCGGTTTGAGCGACGCGTCGAAGAAGCCGCGATGCACGGTTGTCGGCGAAGCTGTCAGTTCATGGATCGCTTCCGCACTTTGCGCCTCCGCCGCGGCCCCCAGGACCAGCGCGCTGACGCAGATTGCAAACGCCTGTGATCTCATGTTTCGGCTCCCTTTGTCCCGATTGGATCCATGCCGCCTGTTCGGGCCGTCGCTTCCTGGCCCTCTCGGTCGCGGCGAAGGGCCGGCCGTGACCCCTTCAAGCCGACGATATTCGTGTAGAATGCGCGGAATGTCCAATAAGCGCAGCTCGCAATAAGGGAGGGTTCCATGCGTTGGCAAGCCAGTCTGGTGTTCGTCGCCGCCATTGTAGGAGGAACGGGCACTCCGCTTCGGTCTCAGGAAGTTGGAATGGCCTTCGCGCGGCCAGACCAGGTGGTCGCCATTCGCGCCGGCAAGCTGTTTGACGCCAAATCGGGAAGCATGCTGAGCGGCCAAGTGGTGCTGGTCAGGGGCGACCGCATTACCGACGTCGGCGCCGCGGTGCAGATTCCTGCCGGCGCGAGGGTGCTCGACCTGAGTTCCGCGACCGTGCTTCCCGGCATGATTGACACCCATGTCCATGTGAACACCGGAGGCAATACCCCTGCGCAACGCGCGCTGAGGGGCCTGGCGAACGCTCAAATCGATCTCGAGGCCGGGTTCACGACTGTTCTCGACATGGACTCGCGGGGCGGATTCTATACCGTCGACCTCCGCGATGCGATCAATTCCGGCATCGTCCGAGGACCACGGATGCAGGTCGTCGGCCAATCCATCAATCAGCGAGCCACCACCTATTACCCGGATTCGCTCTCGGGGCGCTTCTACGGGGAATTCACGGAAAACAAGAACGTCAACTCGCCATGGCTCGCTCGTGCCGCCGTGCGCGAGGCCAAACTGCATGGCGTCGATTATATCAAGATCTACACGACCCAGGATTTCGCCGGCCAAGTTCACATGTGGAAGCCCGATGCCACTTTGGTCAACAGCCCGTCATTGACGCTGGAAGAAGTCGAAGCGATCGTGGACGAGGCGCACCGGCTGGGTTTGAAGGTGGCGTGCCACACCTACGGCGGCGAGGGGTTGAACAGCTGCCTGACCGCGGGGGTCGATGCACCCAATCATCTGCTTGAGCTCGACGATGCGGGTGTCAAGATCATGTTGCAGAAGAAGCTTCCTTTCGTCCCGACCGTCGACGATTTGGTCGCCCTTGAGAGAGCCGACCTGCGCGACACTGGCGGGCGGAACTCGCGTCTGCGTCTCCTGGAACAGGCGGTCAGGAGGGCGGTTGCCGCCGGCGTTCCGATCGTGTTTGGCAGCGGCGCCACGTCGGTCGCGATCCCGCACGGCAAACAGGCCGATCAATTCAAATACTACGCGAAATGGGGCATGGGCCCGGTGCGGGCGTTGCAGACGGCCTATCTTCCGGCCGCCCGAATGCTGAACTACGACTGGGAAAACCACTTGGGAACCATCGAAAAAGGCAAGTTCGCGGACATCATCGCCGTCTCCGGCGACCCGACTGCGGACGTGACCGAAATGGAGCGGGTCAAGTTTGTGATGAAGGGCGGCGTGGTCGTACGAAACGAGCTCAATCCTGGCTCGGGGCCGGGCACGCCTTAGGCGCGCCACAGGTAGACGGAGCACTGCATGCCTTTGCGACGCAGCAAGGAGGAAATTCTCACCACGATGAACGGGGTCAGTTTTCTGATGGAGGACGGGCTCACGGAAGTGCCTTGCAGAGCGGAAAGCGAGCTGCTTCGCGAGCGATTTGGCAGCACGGGCGACCTTGCCGGAGACGAGAAGGCCTTCAGGCTTTTCCGAGAGGCGATCGAGAAAGCCGCGAGCGACAAGTATGATGCCGGCAAGATTGAACCTCGCACGCACGCCAAGATCGTCGTCTCGGCGGCGGACATGGCGTCCCCGCTCAGCCAGAAAATGTAAGCTGTAAATACCAAGCTTCAAAAATCCTGACGCGTCATGCCCGGGCTTGACCCGGGCATCCATCGTAAAAACAATTTCTATTCCAAAGTGATGGATTGCCGGGTCAAGCCCGGCAATGACGACGGATGGGTCAATGTCTATGAAGTCTGGTATAAGCTGCGCTTGCGTACGAGGCGGTTGGCGCCGAATGACGGGAACGGTCGATCGATCCGCTATGCCTCGCCGGAGAGCCGCTTGAAGTCGTCGAGCACGGCTTCAATCAATTTCTGTCTGCGGGGGTCCTGCGCGCCCAGGCTGGCGGCGAAGAGGGTGAGCAGATAGCGTGCCTTCTCAGCAGCGTCGTGCCAGTTCGCCGCCGGAGCGGCGATCAGCTGGGTTTCCAACTCGTCCTGCCTCGAACGCAGCGCCTTTTCATTGGCCGCTACCTCCGCAAGAAGCCGACGAATGTCCGTCGCCTTCTGGGCGGCCATTCCGCGGTGTCGGTCGAGATCGATTGTTTTGTCCGTCATGGCGCGGTCGCGTCTTTGTCCTCTGCCATCGCAGTCAAGCCGTAGCGCGTCGAGCCAGAGGATAGTCGACGCTCTCGTACAGACGACGGATGTCGTTGCCCGTGTATCTTACCTCATCGACTTCGAGATAGGTGCCAGCGAGAAGCTGCGGTGAAAGCTCCTCGATTGCAAATCGGATGGCATCTGCGGCGCGCGCAAATCGTCGGTACCCAAGCGCTTGGTGCCGTGATTTCCGGCTCCTGGCGGAGAACAACTCGGCTTCGGTACTGTAATCAAAGAGCTCGGCCTGGATGGCGTAATCAAAGGGGTTCATTTCTGGAGACCATCGTTCGGCTGCCTGGAAGACAACTCTCCAAATAGAGGCGAGTTATCATTTGAATGAGGATCATTCAAATTACAGTACCCATATAGGATCGAAGCGCGGAAAAACCAGACCCTTCCCCTGAATAGATTTCGCAGATACGGGGAAATTACTATCGTATTCTGTGGACGACAGGGGCCAAATACTCTATCGTCATGTCTGAACGGGAGGCGCTGCTCGATGGCTGGCGTTGAGGCCTATGAGATCAGGTTTCAATGTCCGAAATGCGGGCACGACCTCAGGCAAACAATCGGGCGGCTCAAGGCGAACGAGCACATGACCTGTTCGGGGTGCGGCATTGGAATCAATATCGACACCGATAGGCTGGCCAAGGCCACCGAGGAAATTCAGAAAGCGATCGAGAAAGTTCCTCCGGAAATCACCATCAAGTTTTTCCGCTAGAGGTGTCGCGGGGCGATCGTTGGCGCGGCATCCGAGGAATGCCAAAGCCGCCTGATTTGGACTGATGCACTGCCGACAGCTCGACAAAATTACCGACTGGAGATTTGCAAAGCGATGCAAACCTCCTATATTGCGGTCATTCGAGATTTTGCCTGCCTGGCGAACTGCCCGCCGAGGGCCTTCCGCAAGAACACGCCAAATCCGGATCGTGGCCCGCACAAATGGTTGTGCGGCCCGCAGACGCCTTGGCGCGTTTTCAAGGAGGCCAATATGGCTACAGGTACCGTGAAGTTCTTCAACTCGCAAAAGGGCTTCGGCTTCATCCAGCAGGAGAATGGGGGCCCGGACGTGTTCGTTCATGTCTCGGCCGTGGAGCGCGCCGGAATGCGCGGCCTCGCGGAGGGACAAAAGCTCACCTTCGACATCGAAGCCGACCGCAAGAGCGGCAAGTCCGCCGCCACCAATCTGCAGACCGTCTGACCAGCGGCCGCAGGACAGAGCCCGGCACCTATGCGCCGGGCTCTTGTTCTCCTATTATTGGTCAACGATCGCATTGGCGTCGTTGCTCTCGGTCGCGAGCCGAGGGTCTCGCCATAGCCCGAACAGGACCATCGCAATGGCTCGGAAGCCGGGAACGCGTGTTGAATTCGTGCTGTTCGATGTCTTCTATGAGGACGGCTCGCAGCGATCGAACCGCAAGGTTCCTAGCACGGCTTTGGGCGGCATGGATGGTGACGCTCCGGCTCGCACGATCATCGACGAGCAGGATCGGATGATCGCCGAGAAGTCGGGGCTCCCGGCATTGCCCATCAAGAGTGTCCGCCGCTCCGGTGGGAAGGCTTAGAGCAGATTCCGGTCACGTGGGAACATAGCCCGCATGCCGCAGGAAATTGCTGCATTCTTGCGGGGTGAAAGTGGCCACTACGCGGCCGATGATACGCAAAAGTCCCGGAACGGTATGCTCCGCTGCCTTGCGTAGATGCGCTTTCAATTTACTGAAGGCCAGCTCGATGGGATTGAGATCCGGTGAGTACGGGGGAAGATAAAGCAGCGTGGCGCCCGCTGCTTCGATCACCTCCCGCACGGCCGGCGACTTGTGGGCCGGTAGATTGTCCATGACGACGATATCGCCGCGCTTGAGCGTTGGGACAAGAAATTGTTTCAGATAGGCGAGAAACATAGTCGTGTTCATCGCTCCATCCAGCACAAAAGGTGCGACGATCGCGCGATGACGCAGGCCGGCTATAAAGGTAATTGTTTTCCAATGCCCCTGCGGCGCATAGCCGATCAATCGCTCTCCACGTGGACAGCGACCTCTGAGCCGCACCATGCTGGTGTTTGTACTGGTCTCATCTAGAAACACCAGTCGGGCCGGGTCAAACATACCCTGCTCTCGCATCCATCGCTGGCGTGCGCGAGCCAGCTCCGCGCACTTCTGCTCCGCCGCCCGTAGGCTTTTTTTTAAAGGTGATCTTGTGCCGCTTGAAAAACCGCCAGACGGCGGTGCGCCTCACCTCGATTCCTCGCTTGTGCATTGTCGCGACGATCTCGTCCAGCGTCATGTCCGGCTTCTCGGCAATGATAGCCAGCAGATGTTCCGCATCGGCTACCTCACGTCGTGAGGCACCTTCATTAACTGCTCCGATCACTCGCGCGCGCAAGTCGTTGGAATAAGGCTTCGGCATCGATCGCTCCCGAAAAATCGAATCAATGCCGTCAGACTCGCTCATTGACAAATCCTTGGGAATCCCCCCGATTCGACCCCAGCGGAATATGCTCTAAGATTGTAGCCGAGCGTCTCCAACACATCGAAGCCCCGGCGACTCCAAAGGAAGCCCGCTTCGAGAACCGCCGCGAGAAGGCACGACGCCACCGCGAGCATCGCCAGCGCTTTGGCATTGGCACCCAGCCCGTAGC
>WNGL01033693.1_pt1 | contig 13378 bp, 13 predicted proteins | sample 5400591 | NCBI WGS metagenome assembly WNGL01 (sample SAMN13153377, study PRJNA577476) | soil metagenome | isolation source: 80 cm soil or saprolite under Garry oak tree replicate 1 | place: USA:California | collected 2016-06-15
TGTGGTCGGATTGAAGCTTGATCTCATCCATTCGTTTGACATTCTGTTCTTTCTCGGTTTCCTGATCTTTTCCACTGCACTGAAAGGGGGCGGTGCGTTGGTGGTGGGGAGGTTGATCAAACAGAAGAGGCTCCCGAGTTTCAACCTTGCAATAGCTCTCAACGCTAGAGGTGGGCCTGGGATCGTTCTAGCCACAGTCGCCTTTGATATGGGGTTGATATCAGAGACGTTCTTTGTCGCTCTCGTCCTGACAGCAATCGTTACTTCGCTGGTTGCTGGGTTCTGGCTGAGGTACGTTAAGAAGAAGGGCTGGGAATTACTCTAATCCCCCCTGAGGGCTCACGAGCAGATTCCTCCGAAATGCATTTCAGCCTCGTCTGAGACTCTCAGGTTAGGCTAAACATGAAAGAGGTCTCCGCCGAGATAGAGATTGAGGCCCCTGCGGAACGCGTCTGGCAGGTACTGACTGACTTTGCCAAGTTTCCCGAGTGGAACCCGTTCATTCGACAGATGAGCGGCGAGGTTAGGACCGGAGCGCAGCTTCAGGTCCAGCTTGGACCCACTGGGGGACGGGTGATGTCCTTCAAGCCCAAAATGGTCAATGTTGAGACGAACCGTGAAATGAGCTGGCTCGGGAGACTCTTGATACCAGGCTTGTTTAACGGCGAACACAGTTTCACGATTGAAGCATTAGATGAGAAAGGGGTCCGTTTCGTTCAGCACGAGAAGTTCACAGGACTGCTTGTACCGTTCATGGCCAAAAGCCTTGATAGAGATACGAAGCGGGGCTTCGAAGAGATGAATCGCGCTCTAAAGGAACGAGCCGAGAGAGGCCCGTAGAACCTAGTCAGAATGCTTCGTTTAGCCTCTAGCTTGCGACCTGTGGTACTTGGACCGTCTCTTCTTCCTCTTCGAGGCGGGTCTTGATACGTTTCAGACGGAAGAAATCCTCTCTCGATCTCTCTTGCAGACTCATCTCAATGTACCGGATTGTGTTCTCGATTCTCGGGACGACGATGTTTTCTAGACTGTTCACTCGTCTCTTGGTGGCGGAGATGGCTTCAGCTAATCTGCGAATAGCGGCCTCGGCTGCGGACAACTCGACAACGTTCTTGACTGCCTCGGTCATTAGTGCGACCGCCTCGTCGAGTTTTGCACTGCTTCCGATCATCGAGTAAGGAAATCCTTCTAGAGCTTTGAGTTTCACGGAAACGTAGGGGATGGAGACGCCGATGACGTTTCGAGTTGAGGCGTTCACATCAAAACGATCTTGAACCGTTAGTGATGTCTCTTCGACTCTCGTGAAGCCCATGAGCATCTGGGCCTCGGTGAACTTCTCGTAGGCCTGGAACAATAGGTCCTGTGTCTTCTGGCGCAGCGCGGTGATTTCCCGTGCGAACTGGAAGAACTCTATCATCAACGCGTCCAACTTCTCCCTTAGCAGGTCCCCACCTCGCTGTGCTATGCGTCGTCGTCGCCGGAGGGCAATGAGCTCCATCCGGGTTGGACGAGCGCCCGCGACGATCTCTGACACTACGCCGTCTTCCCGCGATATTTCGGATGATACTTCTTGATCGTAGCCGGGTCAATCCGTTTCAGTTCGCTTTCAGGGAGGACGCTGAGCAGGTTCCAGCCAAGGTCGAGGGTAGCGTCGATGTCTCTATTTTCGTACAGTCCTTGATTGATGAACTTCCTCTCGAAATTGTCAGCGAAACCCAGGTAGAGCTTGTCCCGGGCGGAGAGAGCTTCTTCCCCAATGACGGCGACGAGGTCACGGAAGCTTCGTCCCTCGGCGTACGCATAATACAACTGGTCTGAAACTTCCCGGTGATCTTCTCGCGTTCGGCCCTTGCCAATTCCTTCCTTCATCAATCGCGAGAGAGAGGGTGCTGGGTCGATTGGTGGATAGATTCCTTTCCGGTGTAATCCTCGATCAATGTAGATCTGGCCTTCGGTGATGTATCCGGTGAGGTCGGGGATAGGATGGGTGACGTCGTCTCCGGGCATGGTAAGAATCGGCATCTGAGTGATCGAGCCTTTGCTACCATGCAATCTTCCTGCTCGCTCGTAGATTGTGGAAAGGTCGGTGTACATGTAACCTGGATATCCTCTTCGTCCAGGGACCTCTTCTCGAGCTGCAGAGATCTCTCTGAGAGCTTCTGCATAGTTCGTCATGTCAGTGAGTATGACCAGGACGTGGGTCCCGAGTTTAACTGCGAAGTACTCTGCGGCTGTCAACGCGAGCCTCGGTGTCAGGATTCGCTCGATCGCGGGGTCGTCTGCGAGGTTGACGAACATGGTTACATGGTCGAAGGCGCCTTGTTTCTCGAAGTCGTCTCTGAAGAACCGGGCTTCGTCGGCGGTGATGCCCATGGCGGCAAAGACTGTGGTGAATGGTTCGTCAGTGCCTCTCACCTTGGCTTGCCTGGCGATCTGGGCGGCGATCTGGTTGTGGGGAAGTCCGGATGCGGAGAATAAGGGGAGTTTCTGGCCTCGCACGAGGGTGTTCATTCCGTCGATGGCGGAGACTCCTGTTTGGATGAACTCTCTCGGATATTCCCTAGCGAAGGGGTTGATGGGGCTGCCGTTTACGTCGAGATAATCATCAGGGATAATTCTTGGACCGCCATCGGTGGGTCGGCCGCTGCCGTCGAAGATCCGTCCGAGCATGTCCTGCGAGACAGGGAGTTTGACGGTTTCTCCTGTGAAACGGACGCTTGTCGCGGAAACGTCTAGTCCTGATGTTCCTTCGAAGATCTGAACGACTGCGACTCCGCCGCCGACTTCTAGGACCTGTCCTCTTCTCTCTTCGCCGCTTGGAGTCCTGATTCTTGCGAGCTCGCCGTATCCTACTCCTCTCACTTGTTCGACGAAGATGAGTGGTCCGGATATTTCTCGAACCGTTCTGTATTCAAGACCGGCGAGTGATACCATTCTATTTCGCCTTGACAGCGGGTGCTGTCAGCATCTTGAATTCTTGATCCAGACGCTCGTTCAGAGATTGGGAGTAGTCGGTGAACTTGTCTGCCGGCGTGAGTCTCATTCGGCTGATATCGTTCTTGACAGGCAGTTCGAGAACTTTCTGGAGTGGTATGTTTTCGTCGACGGCTTTCTGCATCAGGTTGTAGTAGTGGAGGATTATCCGTATCATATTGTAGGTTTTCGTCTTGTCACAGTAGCTGTCGGCGGGATTGTAGGATTGCTGCATGAGGAAGTCTTCCTTAATCATCTTCGAAGCTTCCAAGATTACCCGTTGTCCCTCAGAAAGGGCGTCGGGACCAACGAGCATGATGCCACTTTTCGCAGGTCGACCCACTCAGGTCCAACCTCCCTCGGGTACCAGCTTTCGAGAGTGTCGAGATAGAGAGAGTAGCTTGTCAACCAGTTGATGGCAGGGAAGTGGCGTCGCTTGGCAAGTTCGGAGTCAAGAGCCCAGAAAACCTTGACGATACGAAGAGTGTTCTGAGTGATCGGTTCGGAGAAGTCGCCGCCTGGGGGTGAGACGGCGCCGATTACACTGATGGAGCCCTGCTTGGATTCCGATCCTAGGACCTCTAGTCGGCCTGATCTTTCGTAGAAATCTGCGAGACGGGACGCGAGATAGGCTGGATACCCTTCTTCACCAGGCATCTCTTCCAGACGCCCGGAGATTTCTCGTAGAGCTTCAGCCCAGCGGCTAGTGGAGTCAGCCATTAGCGCGGTGTCGTAGCCCATATCTCGGAAGTATTCTGCAATTGTGATGCCGGTGTAGACGCTTGCTTCTCTGGCGGCGATTGGCATGTTGGAAGTGTTCGCTACTAGAGTTGTGCGATTCATCAAGGGTTGTTGGGTGCGAGGGTCGAGGAGGGTGGGAAATGTTTCGAGAACTTCAGCCATCTCGTTTCCTCGTTCTCCGCAGCCGACGTAGACGATGACTTGGGCGTCGGCGAATTTTGCCAATGCCTGCTGGAGCACCGTTTTTCCACTTCCGAAGGGTCCGGGGACGGCTGCTGTTCCTCCTTTGGCGACGGGGAAGAAGAAGTCGATGATGCGCTGGCCGGTTATGAGTGGGATTTCGGAAGGGAGTTTGCGTTTGAAGGGCCTGGCGATTCGTACGGGCCAGGTGTGCATCATGAACAACGAGACGGGTCCGGTCTTGGTTTCCATCTCACCGATCGGCTCGGTGATCGTGTAGTCGCCTTCTGGGACGATCGAGACGATCTTTCCGGATTGATTGGGCGGGACCATTATCCGTTGCGTAATCAGAGTTGTTTCTTTGACAGTACCTAAGACGTCGCCGCCGGAAACTTCTACTCCTCTATCCGCGGTGGGAACGAAGTGCCATTTCTTAGATCGATCGATGGCGGAAGGGGCGAGTCCTCTCTTGATGAACGGTCCGGTCTTTTCGAAGAGAACGGTCAATGGGCGCTGGATGCCGTCATAAATCTGGCCTAGGATTCCAGGTCCCAGCTCAACCGACAATGGTTTGCCGGTTCTTTCGACCTTCTCGCCTGGTCTGAGGCCGGCGGTTTCCTCGTAGACCTGGACGGTGGCATTCTCGCCATCGATCTTGATGATCTCGCCGATGAGGCCTTGGTCGCCTACGCGGACGACTTCGTACATCTGGGCGCCGAGCATTCCTTCGGCGACGATGACGGGACCAGCAACCCGTGCGACCTTCCCAGGCTTGAACTCAGGCATGAACCAGACCTTGTGAGTGTGGAAGGTCGAGTTTCTGGCCGGTTGTCATTAAAACCTTCCTCGTTACAGCAATGGTTACGCCAACCTCATAGCCAACGACTGGCTTGGACGCATGTTGTCGCATCTTTCCCTTTCAAAGAGTGATGATGAATTGTTTAGAGGAGTAGCATCAAGAACCCCACTGTCCAGCCTCAAACGCCTCATACAGATTCTCGTAATCGGTTCCGACGGGGACCATTGTCCAGAGAGCACCTACGCTGCCGCAAAGGAGGTCGGAGCAGAGATAGCATCTAGAGGAGCCGTTCTGGTTACAGGGGGTCTTGGTGGAGTCATGGAAGCTGCTTGCCGAGGCGCGAAGGAGAAGGGCGGAATGGTCGTCGGGATTCTTCCCCAAGAAGACATGAGCTATGCGAACCCCTATTGCGATATCATAGTCCCAACGGGAATGGGATTCTCACGAAACTACGTGACCGCGTACTCGGCTGACTCTGCGATTGTCGTCGGTGGAGGAGCGGGAACCTATGTGGAAGCGTTGGTGGCTTACCAGAAAGGAAAACCGATAGTCGCATTGAGGGGAACAGGGGGAACAGCGGACAAGATCGCCGACACCTACCTAGACGATCGGAAAACAGTGAAAGTCATGGCCGCCCCAACACCCAAAGACGCCGTAGACCAGGCACTAGACCACGCCCTCAACGGCAAAAGAGGAATACGATACTTCCAAAGCGTCGCAAAAATGCTCTAGCACTCATAGAGCGTTAGTCCGAAAAACGACACTGGATTATGTTTCCTTCATCTCGTTTCTTCGTCCTTCTGGACAGAATCAAGTGATATACGCAACCGTAGAGTAGTTCGTTTCGCTGGAATTGACAAGAAGGCGCAAGACCGAAATTTCAGAAGACCAGAGAAAGAAATTCTTTCAGGCTATCAAGACTTCAAACAAATTGACACGGGAGAGGGACCACCTCATATTCACGCTCATCTACAAGTATGGTCTCAAGCCCGGCGAAGTGGCGGGCAACGAACGGCAACAGTCCAAAGTCCCGGGAATCAAGATAGCAGATATGGTACCGGAACGGAACGCGGTAATGATTCACAAAGGACCAATAGCTGATTACAAGGTGTTTCGATTGCTTGTCGACACAGAAGATATGAAACGGCTTGTTGCATACCAAGGAGCAAGAACTGAAGGCAAGCTTTTCCACGATGCCACCGCAGACACAATCAATTATTTCTTCCATCAATATGCTAACCAAGCGAACATTCGTGATGCTACTCCTGAAGTCCTTCGAAGCTTTTACAAGCCGCCTGAGATAGAAAGGCGTCACTATCGGTATCTCAGCGAGATTGATCCAGACATTTCTGATTACGCCCTGGACATGGCGGACTACTTTGTGCTTAACTTCTGCATCGAAAACACTTCGAGGAGAATCATCTCTGAGACATTAGAGGCAAAGCATGGTAAGGGTTGGTGGGAGAAGGCAACAATACGCGACACCGTCAGAGATTACGTAAAATCTAGACAGAAAGAAGAACGCGACACAACAGTAGAACTTAGATCAGATGATCCGTTAGCCTACACCACGCTTGGGCATCTACAAGAGATTATCACTGATAATTGGACAGAGTTTGAAGGCAAGATTCGGAGCCAAATGTCAATGTCGAAAGTTTTCAAGAACCTTAACGACCTGCGAGCTGTGATTGCTCACAGCAGCAGTTTCAGTGTAGACGAAAAGACCAGGTTTGAATTAGCAGTGAAGGACTGGCGCAGAATTCAATCATCAAGCTGAGTAGTGCATCGAGATCAAGAATCCTTTTGTTCTTCTACCTCTGAGCCGATCAACAAACGTGAGATGCCCAGGTCCTTAGTACTTGGTCTAGCAACAGACCTCTTGCTCGCTTCTAGTTTCGTCTCCGGTTGATGTACTCTTTTTTGAGGGAGACGCTTCGTCCGGGGAAGATTTTGGTTCGGCCTGCTGCCTTCATAGCTCGTAGGGGCGCTTAGTGTTATCATCTTACGGGGGCCTTTTCGTCCCCAGTCCACGATCTCAACGTTCGACACCGACACTTTCGATTTGTTCAACGGTGTTCGTCTCATGCTCCAGTAGAAATCGTCCACGTGCCATAGTCCATCAGGACCCTTTTTCTTTTCCACAATATCCAGCGCCTTCCTTGGTCCGTGGGTCGTCTAGTTTTCCTGCTCGTGAGAGTATTGTGAGTTCTTGTAGAATGTCGCAGTGCCAGTACAGTGGATAGTGAAGCTTGACCATGCTCGGGTGGATGATCTCTCCCGTATGGTCCGAACGGAAGAGATGGTGTTGAAGAAAGAGCTCGGACGCTTTCTCAATCGGCTTCAAGAACCCTCGATCTCCCGTTGCTCGTTGGTAAGAGAGTCGATAGAGACTCATTGATCGAGGAATGGTCCGCCTCCGGTCTCCTGTCGCAGTTCCATCCTCCGTCTGGCCACTGCCACTCGACCAACGACTCGGCCAGCTTCACAACCCGTGGGTCCTCCGCGAGGCCCAGCCGGCTACACACTGCCAAGGCGTTACCCTCTTGAGACGCGCATCTCCGATATCGTCCATTGATCTTGGGAACATTGTTGAGATGAGCCTCGCCAAGCAACCATTTCAGGACAAGATCCGTTGCCTTGACCGCGGGCCGGAATCCCGGGGGTATTCCGAGTTCGACGAGAGAGACGAGACGCCAGTGTGCGCCTGTCCATTTCTGGTATGGATGGACTCCGAACCCACCATCGGCCCGCTGTCCCGAAAGAAGCTTCTTCACAATCGGTCCGTTAGGAATCTGTCTCTTCGCCGCCAGAACTTCTTTCGAGTCCGACGGTCTATCAAGAATCTCTGTGAGAGTGAGATAGCGGAGCGAGGGATCATCTGAGTCTAGAAGCCATTCGACCGCATGGTCTTTGAAATCCATAGACTCCACCTTGTCCAACTCGAGAATCTTCACCTCTTCGAAATAACCATTTCACATTCCTCAGGACAAGAATTCTGAGAAGTGTCCGTTCATCCTATTCCTAGTGGTTGGTCTTTGATTATTATTCCTCCGAGGTTCTTGTAGAGGAGGATGGCGGGGCTATCTTTGTTCTCGAAACCAAAAGTCGCTTGCTCCAACGTTACGAGTCCCACTCCAGATTTCTTCAACCAATCGAGAGCTGTCCGCAGCAATATTGAACCAATTCCTCTTCTACGAAACCGAGGCAGAACTGCGACGCCGTACCCTATTGTCCCAGTACCTCTATTGTATTTGGCAGCTCCGCAGAATCCAGCTATTTTTTCGCTTTCCTCCGCAACAAAGATACGCTTCTTGCGGTCTCGCAAGAACTCGTCCAAATAAGAAATCAGATCAGCACGGGCTTTTTTCTTTCCACCAACCTGCCTAACCCACCATGACCACTCAGGCAGATAGGCTTCAACAATAATTTTTCTCAGACGTTCCCTATCGCTTGGTACTGCGGCTCTGATCAACTGACCGTGCCTGTCTATCGTAGGATGCCTCCGGCGTAGACCGTCAACTTTGACATTCCGATGCTCCGGCCTCCATGGCAACTGCGAACCAGAGTTCTCCAACAGAGAACCAAGCACTACCAGTAGGATTATCGTTTCCATCGATAAGAGTTATGACCTGAAGTACACTATGTGTTCTCTCTTCGGACCTTGAACACCGCTGTGGTTGTTTCGTCGTATCTGATAGTTGGGGGGAGCGTTGGGCTGATCGTTCTCTCTTTATTCCTGCAGGGTGCATTTGCCTATGGCTACTCTCCTTTCGGCTTCTTTCCCGGAACCATACTCGCCCTTGTTGGGGTCGGGGGACTGGTTCTAGGACCCTACTTCGGTCTCGCCGGGTTCATTGCAAAAGAGAACTCTGTTTGGTTTGAAGCCAATAGGATGATTCATCATCATATCTCCTTCCCGATCTTGGGAGGACTCGCTCTTTACTTCGGTTCGTTTTCGTACTTTTTCTTTCCGGCTCTGACAACCTACCTGGTAGTCGTATTCCTCGGAACCCTGATATCGGTAATGGCGAGCAAGACCAGCAAACCCGCTATGCCTCCTCAAGAACCGGCAAAGAACTAGGGGTGCTAGCCCATCTTCTTTCTGAAAAGAAAACGATCTGCTGGTTTGAAGCCCGCCGATTTCCAGAAAGCGGCTGCAGTCTTGTTCTCATGGAGAACTTCGAGCCCGATTTCGTCTATCTTCATACTCTCGCACTCAGTGACAAGTCGCTGAACCAATTCTCTTCCAACTCCTTTCCGTCTGTAGGCGGGTCACGAAGAAATCGTTGACAGTCATAACGCGTCCAAGCTCTGCAGATGGCGTGTAGACCGCCAGAGTCGCTCCCACTATTGTGGACTCGTCTCGGGCGACTAGGAGTAGGCCGGGGGATTGGTCTCGCAAGTGCTGGTCAACAGCCCAAGTTATTCTCTCTTTGATCGGCGTTATTCCATCAGACGCGTGATACTCTGCGACGAGCTTCTCGATCTCCTCGCGATCTCGCAGATTAGCTCGTTCTATTGTAACCAATCCGGAATCTTGTTTCCTTCAGTTTCTTTTATTTCCTTAATTTGCGGGATTCAGGATGAGGCTTTGCATGCGGGCTCTCATGATATTGATTGGCCTGGTGATCATTGCGGTAGGTTGGGTCGTTTGGCAGCCGTTGGGTCTTCCGCTGTGGCAAATTGGCTCCATCGGACTCTTCAATATCCTTCTAGGAGTAATCACTCCCAAGGCTCCCGGCGTTACGGTGCAGTCCAACGCTCTAGGACCGGTGAAGCTTAGCGTCGATAAGGTCGTTGTACGAGGTACGGTCTATCAGCTGGTCTTTCTCGATGCCAGGCTAGTGATGAAGAAGCTCACCTCTCGCACCATCACATATGGAGCATGGATCGCCTTTGCGGTGTTGGGAGGGGTCGTCGGTGGTTTCACCGGGTTTTCGCTGGAAGAGTTTCTCGCTCAATGGAAAAGGAGTAGGATACGTAGACAGAATACTCTGACCACATCCTCTTCTGGAGACTTGGAGATTCGATATGAGATCATGCGTCAGGTGTGGCTAACGGGCACGAGTCTCAACATGGTCGCAGGGAGTCGTACTCTAATCATGAGCTTCCCTTGGGGATACGCCCGCGAGATTGCGCCGAGGCTCAGAGAGGTCATTCCCGCGAAATGCTGGGTCGGTGGAACGGTGCCGCGCCTTTCAGGTTCCAGTTAGCGTTAGGGAAATAAACTGAGAGAGGCAGTCAGATACAAGTCGTACCCATGGCCTTTGGCGCATATTCCTCTTCAGCATGCCAGACTTGTGGTTGCTCCGAAACCTCCTGCGAAAGCTGCCAGACCATCACGGATTGCTCCAACTGCGCCTCTTGTTGTTGCAGCACCACTCACAAGTCATGGAGGAGGGGAAGGATTGGAAACGGGATCAGAATCGAATACCTAAGTTCAGGATGGATGACAGTAGAGGTCCTAGGATCGATAGGGCTTGGACTGATCGCTGGGAGCTTCGCCCTGCTCGCGTTTGGTGGTGATAGTCTGATAGAGTTGATCTCCGGCCTTGCAGTCTTGAGAGGTCTTCGAGGGGATGCTTCGAGTAGTAGGAATGCCACTGATAGCAGGAGAACGGAACAATTCACAAGTCTCCTCCTCTTCTCTCTCATTCCCGTCATCGGACTAGGTGCAGTCTACTCATACATCACGGGGTTGAAGCCCGAAGGGTCACCGCTCGGAATCGCTATTGCTATTGGAGCCTTGATCGTGATGCCCTATCTCTATGTTCAGAAGAAGCGGATAGGCCGTGAGACCCGGTCTCCATCCCTCTCGATGGACGCCATAGAATCTATGACATGTATCTTCATGGCTATCGCTCTACTTGGCGGCCTTCTCGCAGAATATTTTCTCGGACTCTGGTGGGCGGATTATCTAGCGACTGGAGTTATCCTCGCTTTCGTTGCGCGAGAAGCTCTCGAATCATACCGCGAACTCCATGGGGAAGCAGCCGTTCACGTATAGCCCTGAATGTTTTACTAATCTTACACGTTGGTAACATATTTCCTATAAAAAACAGAGGCAATTCTCGGGTCATCATGAGCATCCGCAGGCACCTCCGACTATTGTCCGTGCTCTTGGTGGGTTTAGCTGGGGCAGGCCTGCTCATAGTCGGCTTCGGACTAACACCGCTAAGCGGTTCCGTGCTTGGTTCCATGTTCGGGCTTGGACCCAAAGGCGACTTTTCTGTCTCGTCTGGCTCCAACTCTGTCGCTGTTCCACAGAGTTCGACGGGAACTGTCTCGATAACGGTCGCCAGTCTGAACCATCTTAGTGGAGACGTGAGCATAACCGCTGCAACAACTACAAGCGCGAACAGCCTAGTAGTTACAATCAGCCAATCGTCGGTCAAGCTTACGCCTGGGGTAACAGTATCTCTCTCGGTCACGGTTTCGGCAACAACTTCCACAACGCTCGGATACTACAATGTTACTGTTCAAGGAAAAGCGAATGCGCTCTCGCACTCGATAACGATCCTTGCGCATGTGACACCGCCTCCCCCGCCCCCGACTCCGGACTTCTACCTCTACACGAGTTCATCCTCGCTAACAGTTGCCGCAGGAGCCTATGCGACCGCAACGGTGACCATCTCGAGTCTCCTCAGTTATTCGGGAAATGTGGTGTTGACGGTCACTGTCTATCCCTCCGGGGTGAACAGTCCCGGTGTATCCCTCAACCTTACTACTCTCTTCTTACCAGCTGCAGGAGCGAACACTACTACTTTGGTCGTCAATGCTTCCAGTGCGTCGGTTGGATACTATACGATCGGCATTGCGGGATCTAGTGGTGCGTTGAATCATTCAATCTCTATTGGCCTCTCCGTGACCGATCCAGGTGAAGTACTCACTTTCCTAGGTTATTCGTTCACTTCACCCACTAACGCGACCCTCTATGTTCGAAATCTTGGTAGCTCAACAACCAGTTTCGTGTCGTACTACGTAACAGATTATGGTCCGGACCGTTACACTCTCGCCAGCTGGAGTGGACCCAGTCTCGCCCCCGGTCAGCTCGTAGCCGTCACGGTACTGATCGGGGCAAGCTGCAGCGGATGTGTCCTTGCGGGCTCAGCCTTCACCTTCCTGCAGGGCAACCTCTATTCGATGACGCTGGTCACGAGCCGCAACGCAGTGTTCACGTTCTCTACGGCGCCATCCGGCCAGGAGCATCTGGGGATGGACAACTTCGGTTTCACCTCGGGCACGAACTTGACAATGTATATTCGTAATACTGGAAATGTCCCAGTCCAGCTCGTAGCATACTATGTGCTAGACGCGTCCGGCGACTACTACTACCTGTCGTCCTATCCCGGGCCTACGATACCGTTGACCCAGGCCGCGGTGGTACGTGTTACGATTGGGTCAGCCTGCCCTGGCTGCACGCTTTCCGGTAATGCTTTCACGTTCATGGTTGGTTACAGTTATACTATCATTCTCGTAACCTCAACAAGCCACGAGTTCACGTTCTCGGTATTTCGTTGAGTGTGAGGCCGAGAGGCCTATCCATCTTACGGAATCGGATTTCTCCGCTCACGTCGGAAGATCAAGGATCCGAATGCTAGGGGCTTGTAACTGCAGAACTCGGACTCGGAAGTGGTTCAGGTTGCCCAAGCGGTGTCCGTATTCTACCCTGTCTTCGAAGCAACCAGGCAGCAGTCGCCACCGCGCCCGCTCCTACTATTCCAATGCCGGCGTAGAACCAGAGAGACATCGCTGGAGGCAGTGTTGTGGCTGGAGATGTCTGTCCGTTTCCTGTTGAACCTAGAGGTGCTCTCTTTGACATGTCCAGGCTTGTCGACTTTAGCTGCAGTGTGACCGGGACCGTTGCGCTCATGTGATGGTTCACTGTTACGTGGTCGGAGACGGGGAAGCATCCTGAAGGTCCACATAGATAGTCGCCTGGATTGTATCCTTGGCTCTGGGCGGAAGTGACTGAGACTACGGCGCTCGACTTGAGAAGAAGGTCGCTTGCCTGGTCATAGTCGAATCTCAAGTCTAGCTTGAAGCTGGAATCGCTCGATCCACCTGCAGTAATCACTGGCGGGCTTGTAGTGGAAAGCGACTGTGAAAGCGTTGACTCGACAATCCACGCATTACGATTATTGCCTGGGCCGAGATTGACAATCTCGCTTCCTGTGACGCTAGCGTATCCTGTTAGGATCTCAACCGGTTGGCCGTTCGATAAGGGACCGTTTACCCACCAGAAAGTGTACCTCTCCTTTTGAGATGATAGCAGCTGGCCTAGCGATGATGGATAGCCATAGTAGCCGTAGTATCCTGGATAATAGGAGAGCATCTTCTCGAGGATGCCAAGAATCGCTGATGTGGCTGTCCCGGCGGATTCGACGCGGGTTGAGAGATCAATTGATTGAGAGAAACTGCCTGTTTCGGTTGCAGGTGTGAAGCTGAACGGGCCAGCAGATGCAACGATGCTTACTTGGTGGCTGACGTTGAGTACGGCTACGCTATTGTCAAGTCCGATAGCTGTCCAGTTCACGGAACCAGCGAGACTGATCGTTGGCATGAAAGAGGACGATACAGGAGGAGACACCGGAACAATGCTAGACACGATCAAGTTGCCACGGAGGGACGGATAATTCGCATCATAGTAGGTGTAGTTGCCTGCTGCGTTGAAGGTTACCGAGA